>Ga0181536_10003819_pt1 | contig 16266 bp, 15 predicted proteins | sample PEATcosm2014_Bin_41_FD_121105 | JGI IMG/M metagenome (GOLD analysis project Ga0181536, IMG submission 121105) | Peatland microbial communities from MTU Mesocosm Facility, Houghton, MI, USA - PEATcosm2014_Bin17_60_metaG | ecosystem: Environmental > Terrestrial > Soil > Wetlands > Peat | place... | reverse complement strand
GCGCTCGAACAAAAGAAAGCCGACACCGCCGTGATGAAGAAATTCATCGAGTCGATCGTATGATCGCCCTCCAACCCGCCCCCTCATCACCCGCCCAGTCCGCACGTCTCACGCGCAAGCGTCGAGCCAAGCCGTCACCCCGAGCCCTTCGACTGCGCTCAGGACAGGCTCTGTCGAGGGGCAGCCGGAATCTCCATCGCTCGAGGAACGGATCGACGCATCGGTCGATGCCGCCCTCGCCGAAGCCCTGGCGAAAGTAAAGACGCCGGGCGACGACGCGCTCGCCAAACAACAGCAAGCCTTCGATCAGATGATGCAGCTCCGCACCGAACAAGAACGCGAAGCGAACGCCATCCGCGAATTCGGCCTATCCGGATGATCTAGCATCGGGCCTGGGTTCAGCACTGCTCGAGCGCGTAGCATGGACTCACGATTTGCAACGCCGTCGCCCAGTTGATCCCGCCCGGTCGCCAGTTCGTCGGAACGCTTCCAACGCTGCCGTTATTCCCGGATGAACTCCAGTTGAAGGTACTCACGGGCCAGGTACCGCCGAAGGCGGTATATTGGGTGCCGTTCTCCATGTAGATGTTGACGCGGTCGCCGCAGGCACGTCCGCACGTGACCGACGCATAGGCGCCGTAATTGTGCATGGCGATCAGAATTGCTTTTTCCCACGGTGCAGCATTTGCGGCAACGTAACCGATGCTGTTGGTAGCGGTTCCGTTGATCTGGCTGTTCGTCAGAACGAGTTGGAAGCGCGAACCGGCCGGTGGTCCCGTGTAGCCGAAGTTCGAGGCGCAGTCCTCGGCATTCGAGCCGGGAAACACTTGGCCCGATTCGCATGGAACATTGATGTTGATCGCGTGGAGAATCGAGCCGCTGGAAATTTCGGCGACGGTTGGTTCCGACATGGTCGCCATCATCAAGCCGTTGGCCACGTCTCCACCGCCACGACCAGGAGACGTCAACGACATGCCGTTCGGATCGACGCCCATGCCGGTAATGTTCGCCCATGCCAGGCCGATGACCGACAGAGTGGATCCTCCGTTGTAGGCTGGCCCCTGGCCATAGAGCCCGTATTCCGTACCGTTTGGTTCGATCACGGCCATCTGGCAATCGCCCGGACAAATGGCGGCAGACGGACGTGCCTGAGACGGAATGTTGATCGACACCGAACTGCTTTGGCAGTATTGCGTGCAGGTCACGGTAACGACGGGGTCCGTCGACTTCGCGATATAGACCGGGAAGCCACCGGAATCTTCACCGTGAAAAAAGCCGAACTCGAGGTCACCGGCGCTGCTCATTGCGGAAATGATCTGACTGGACCCGGATGCGAGCGTCGCTCCGCTATCCGGCAGGGTGTTGTTGAGCGGGCACGGCGCGGCGGGATTTTTTGTCGCGTTCACGCAGTAGGGCCGAAAACTCGTCGGCCACGGTTGCCCGTTCACGATTTCGGTGAAATTTGCCGCGGAGCCGGCGCCGGGCGCCGGCGTGACGCTGAGTGCAGCCGCCGGCGGGGGTGCTGGTGCCGTCGATGCCGCTGGGTTCGCCGGTTGGGTCGCCGGTTGGGTCGCCGGTTGGGTCACCTGGGTCGGGTTGCTCAGCCCAGGAGCGCTGGCTCCACCGGAGCCGCCGCATCCGGCGAGCGAGATTAGGGCCACGGACAGCGTGAAAAAGGCCGTCGCGCAAGTAGGCGCAGTGTTCAATGAAAGCCTCGAGCAAGCAGAGTGCCATCCCCTAAACGGGGGCGACGAGTGTCACACTTGTACGATATCGCACTTTGACTAGGTACGTTATTTGTCGCAGGACGATAGTCCTTGGCTCGCTTCCCGATCAAAGAAAGAACAAGCCGAACCGCAGTTTCATTGGCTGAACTCTCACTTGTTCAGCGAGGGTAGCGCAATATAAAGTCGGCCGACGGCGACGTCCGCCGCGAACTCGGCCCACCTCAACGGGCCAGCGGTCCTCCGCCCGGTTGGCTCGCGGCGACCCAGGTGTTCCGGCCTTTGTCCCAGCGCACGACATAGACGCTGGAAATCGTCAGGCCGCGCTGCGGATGGTCAGCGAAGTCGTAGATGCCGGACGCGCCCGGTCGTTGAGTTGGAACCATCTACCGAGAAGCCGTGCGCGCAGGATTGTCCACTCAATGGCTTGCTCTCGCTCGGCCGTGCCGCACCACTCTTCGGGGTAGCCGGTGAAGAAGTTCCGGATGTCCGCTTCGTTCAGCGCGCCTAGTATGCCGAACGCTTTGGCCCGAGCATCTTGCCCTAGCGTATTGAGATGATCGCGAAGGTGCTTGGGTAAGACGAAGGTGTCTTTGGGATCGGGGAGAGCACGGTGGCTCCATTCGTGATAGTTCCATTCCGCCGTGCCGAAAGCGTTCTCCAAGTCGACCAGCACGTAGCGCTTCGACGTTGACCCCGTTCTCGGCGTAGCGCGCAAGCATGACACTGTTGTCCCATTTCGGAATACGCTCTGGACCTTTCTCCATTGCGTGATCGTCCCCATCAGCCTGCGCCGAGCTGCGCGTACACCGGAAGCGGCTGCTCGCGGCCGGTTACCCGCACGGCTTCGTCTCTCCCGATAGCAGCGGTCAGCCGCTGCGCGGCTCAAACGTCCTGAGGCGCTCGTTCATCCCCCCTCGTCGCGCTCGCTGATGCTCAGGCCAGGGCTGGCGCTCCGGACTATTGGAAGTCGCCAGGTGTGCCACTGATTCGCTTCCACGATCTGCGGCACACGGCCGCGACCCTAATGCTGGCAGCCGGCGTTCACCCGAAGATCGTGCAAGAGCGGCTCGGTCACGCGACCATCGCGATCACGCTGGACACCTATTCCCACGTCCTGCCGACCATGCAACGCGACGCCGCAATCGCGATCGAGCAGTTCTTCCTACCAAGCGCGCCCGCTATCGGCGCCAAACGATGAGCGGAAGCGTCGTGTCGTCAGATAAGTCGTCATGGCCATTCTCGGAGACCTTCGACCCGCTGACAGCAGGGACGCGCGAAGGCCGATATCACGAGCGGCTGATGTCATTTCTGACGACTAAACTACTGGAGCCGACGAGCGGACTTGAACCGCTGACCTGCTGATTACGAATCAGCTGCTCTACCAACTGAGCTACGTCGGCATCTTTGACGTTACGGGCTTCTTTGCTCGCTCGTATCGCTTCGGCGCGATGGTGGCCCACGTTTTGGACCACCGGCCTTGGCGACCCGGCACACTTCGGTGAACGTGGCCGGTGCCTCCCCCCGGCAGCCGGAGGGGGGCGGGCACTCCCTTCGGTCAGGAGGACGCATCGGCCGGCAACGCACGCTAGGGACGGCTCAGCTTGTCCGGCGCGCCTGGGGCTGACCCGAAAGCCAGGCTCTTAAGCTCGCGATTGCCTTCGCTTAATCTGTTGCTGGTGAGTCCCGAAAACGTAATCCCAGAAAGAGGTGATCACTCCGAAATTGCTTTGGTCGATGCGATGATGCACGCTATGGAACGCCCATCTCTTCTTCAGCCATCGGAATGGAATCTGATTGATCCGCGTCGTGTGCTCCAGATGGTGAAGCGTGTCGAAGTATAAGTAACCGCCCGATAACCCCATCAGGAAATACGATGCCTGCTGAAGGTGCAGCCCCCACGTCAACAGACACCAACCCGGCATAAGCAGTAAAAAGCTGGTGGGGAATAGGAATGCAGCGGTCTTTTCGGGATTGTTGTGATGCGCATCGTGCAGGTAGAAAAGAGCGCTTCTCGGATCGTGAAGCAGCCAGCGATGGACCGTATATTCGATCAGGCTGAAGAAAAACAGTCCAGTCAGCGAACTGAAAACGCTTGCCGGCCAGCTCGATGCTTGGTGCATTCCAAGATAAAGAAAAATGCATGGGCAACTGAAATCGGTCGCGTAAGCCGCCCAGTAGTTGATACGGCTCCCGCAAATAGCCGCAACCATCGAGCGCGTCGCGTTCCCAACATGCCTGACTCTCCCGACCAAGCTTAACTCGGTGCCGGCTTCAATCACTTTTGCAAACGCATGGCCCTGGCACTTCCAGGAGGCATGACCGCACTCATCGCAGGTCTCGTCCTCGGTGAATGCGCGCAAGCCCTGCCGCCCAAGCCGAAGTTGCTCCTCGTGGCCGTCCACACCGACGAGCCGCATGCTCAGTAGAAGTGGCTCGCTTGGACGGCGCGTTGGGGTGAGCTGCTCGTCGCGCCTAAAGGCTTCCGACTAAATGCCTCAATAAAAAAGCCTCAGCGCTTACTGAAGCCTTCTCCAATTGGTTGGGCAGGCACGGGTTGAACCTGGTTGTTCGCGGCTAGGTGGCTAGGCCGCAGCAATGCGCCTCTACTGCGACTGCCTACTTCCAGCTCCGCGCCGGTCCACTCCAGCCGTACGACCCGGTCCGGATCGGTCCGCTCGAGTTTTCTGCGATCATTACATGGTCGTACCCCGTTAGCTCCGGTCGCGCGTACGCGAGGAATTGGCTAATTTGCGAGTTGGTCGTGGAGCCCTCGGCGCGCATCTGTTCGAGGGCCGTCTGAACACCTTGCCGCTCGAGCTTCAGCGACTCGCCATCACTTTCGAGCTCGGCGTGCCTTGCAGCCGCGCGAGCATCGCCTGCTGCGCGGGCACAACACAAGCAGCAATGATGGCCGTAACGAGAAGTAGCGTGCGAGATACTCCAAAGACGTCTTGCGAAACTGCATGTTGACGTTCTCCTTAGTATTCTTGCAAGGTCAACTCAATCTACAGGTCACGGCATTCGCTTGTCAACGCGCAGCGCCATGGGTAACAAAAGTCAACGTTTTCAATATTGCGCCGAACAGGTCGTGCGATCATATTCGAATCGCAATTGACGTTCGTCATGCTTACTTTTCTTGCTGAGTTGATCTCGCAGGACGGGTGCACGCGAATTCAAATAGCGGTGCATGAGTTCGTGCATCCGTCGTTGCGCCTTTCTGGCCATGTTCGTCGTCGTATCGTGGTTGCCGGCATCGGCGGCCGGTGGAAATGCGAGCCCACCGTTCGTCGTTACTGCAAGCGCCGGTCCGGCGGCCGGATCGCACATCATCGCGACAGTGACGCGAGCGATCGGCAAAACGAGCGTGATGCTGCCGGCGGCACTCGTCCCGGCACTCGAGCCGGGGGACATCGTCGACGTTGATTTTCCAGACTATCGGCGGCCGCCAAGTACCGTGAACTACCACGTCAACGTCGCGTTCATCACCGAAACGGCGCGCCAGCATTGGCTCTTCGAACGCAGCAGCTCGGCGGACCAGCTCTTTGCCAACCCTCGCCAGCGCAAGAGGAAGAGCAAGGCCGCTCCACCGTCCGGGCACATCCACTTCGTCTACGGCACCGGCAGCGACCGCGGCATCCCGATCTTCTTCGTCGTCCCGGAGGACGCGAAAACGCGCGGCGTCGACGGGGTACGCGACTACGTGGGCGCGCATCCGACCGATTTCGTCGACATGTCGGAGGGAACCAATGACGCGGTCGAGCGCTACAGTTTCCTGAACGACTTCCTCTCCTCGCTCGGCAGCGGATCGATCGATCCGGTGAGCGCGCAGTATCGTATCGAATCCGTAGCCCAGAGCCTGGGAGTCAGCCCGGCGACGATCGATGCGTGCTACGTTGCGGGCGAACCGTCGGCGGAGGTCAGCAACTGCGTCCAGCAGGCGATCAACGCCACGGTGTATCAAACGAACTTCGCCGCACCCACGCAAGCCCAGTTCCTCGGCGGCGTGGCCGGCGCCGCGAGCCCGCTGAGCTACACACCCTACATCGCCTCGCTGCTGACGGTATGGCACCTGTTCGTGAAAACAGGTCACCTCGAATACGAATATTTGCCCACGACCATCACGTTGGCCGACCCGTCGACGGCACGCCGGGACGAGTTGCTGATGGGCTTGAAAGTCCCGACGATTCGCCCGCCGGCCGCCTACTCCGACGTGCTGTTCTTCACGATCGGCGACCCTCAAGCGTCGGAGCACGCCCCGCTCGTGGTGAGCGACGCACCCGCCGCCGGCGTGTGCGAACGAGCGGATCGTTTCAGCGTCCCGCTGCACTTCGACCACACGTCACGCTATGTGAACAATGCCGCCCTGCTCGTTACTCCCGACGGCCGGCCGTCGTATAGTATTGCCCTCGACCCGCGAACGCTCGCGGCGCCGGTCGTCAACCGCTCGCGTTTCGAACCGAGCGCGGACAGTGGGTATACCGTCGCCTTACAGGGACGATTCGGGTTCGACCCAATCGCGCGCGGGGCGATCCGCCTCGCCTTCCCCAACGCTGCGCCGTGGACCATCGCGGCCGTTCCGAATCATCCGCCGGTCGCCGGCACGACGCTGGACATCGTCGCGTCATCGGCGTCGGCCGCATGTCTTTCCCGCGCGGAAATGCAGATCGGCAGCGCGGCGCCCATCGTGTTGACGGCGACGCAACTCGACGCCAAGCGCGTCGAACTGTACGGCACCCTGGCGGACGCCCCCGCGGGGCCGGCGCAGATCCGCTTCTATGAAGACGACCCGCGCGCCGGGCGCACGTTCGAGACGGCGGACGCGCTAGCGATCCAGCCGCCGCCGGCTCACGTCGACGCAGCATCCGCCGTCGCATCGTTGGGCGACGCCTTCATAAGGCTGACCGGCTCGGGTCTCGAACGCGTGCGCGGCGTCATCGTAAACGGTGCGACCTACTTCAAGGAAGCCACCGCGACCGCCACCGCGGCGTGCTTCGACGGACCACCGCTCGGGGGCGCGGGGCTCGTCGCCGGCCAACAGATCACGGCTCAACTCGTAAACGACGGAAACGCCGCCGGCCAAGTCTTTCCCGTAACGCTCGCGGCCGCGCGGCCGTCGCTTGCGTCCGCGGTCACTGCCGCATCAGCATCGGCGCCGCACCTCGAGACGAGCCCGCTCATCGTCACCTTGTCCACGAGCGGCGCTACTCTTCCGCGGCAGGTCGCGGTTCGCGTTCGGCAGGCCGGCACGGCGCCGGCGACACCGTGCGACGCGTCCCTCCCTGACCCGACGGCGGCCCCCATTGCCGATGCGGACGTCCACGTGCGCACCGCCGGCACCGTAGAGGTTGATTTTCACCCCGGCGTGCTCCACGACCGGGCATTCGGAACGCTGCAAATGCAGGTGGTCGACAGCGCAACCGGGATCGGAAGCAACTGGGTGGCATTGCCGGGAACGTTCGCGCGCGCGCCGGATGTGAAGCAGATCGCCTGTCCGTCCGGCACGACCGCGATGTGCCGGCTGTATGGGACGGATCTCGCCGCGATCGATGCCGTTGCTGACGCATCCGGAGCCTATGTCCCGGTGGGCCTCGACTGCCCGCCGACCGACAAGGGCCTGGCGTGCGTGTACGTGCCGCATGTCGCGCACTACACGCTGCGACTGATCGACGCCGCCACCATCGAGCGTCTTCCGGACGAACTCATCGCGAACGCACCCGGCGAGTAACGAGAGCCCCAACGCAAGAAGGCCGCCGACGGTACGAACGGCGGCCTTCTTGCGCTGGGTGGGCTTCACCTACGAACTCGCCCGAGAGGTAGTCTAGCAGCACCCCGGGTCGCCTGCACGCTGCAGAACTGTTTCGTTTCTGCAAAAACGAAACACTCGTTACTCAACCGCGAATCTTCCCTCGCTGCGCTTGACGCAGGTTGCAACTGCCACCGGCACGGTCAAAGAAGTCGTCGCCCGGGCAGTTGCGGAGCTCGAAAAAGCGGGCGCTATTCGCCGCGTACGCGGACGTATCGCCCTCATCGATCGCGGCAAACTCGACGCGTTCGACTTCTAGGAGGACACCCGTCCGGCGGTGCGGGACAATCTCCGGTACGAGGAGACTGGAATGCTTTCTGCAGCCGAAAACGAGTTACTCACCCGGGTCGAGGGCACGGCGCCGATGGGGCAGCTGTTCCGATGCTATTGGCTGCCGATGTTGCTCAGCGAAGAGATTGCCGAACCGGACGGAGCGCCGGCGGCGATCACGGTGCTGGGCCAAGAGCTGGTTGCATTCCGCGACACCAACGGCCGCGTCGGCGTCCTGAACGCCGGCTGCCCGCATCGCCTCTCTTCGCTCGTGCTCGGGCGCAACGAAGAGTGCGGCATCCGCTGCGTGTACCACGGCTGGAAGTTTGACGTCGACGGCAACTGCACGGACATGCCGACGGAGCCCGACGACCGCGGGTTCAAGGATCGCCTCAAAGCCGTCGCCTACCCGGTCCGCGAAGCGGCCGGGATGGTGTGGGCCTATCTCGGCCCGCGCGAGCACGAGCCGCCGTTTCCGGCTTTTCCGTGGACCGCGTATCCGGGCAATCAGGTCGGCGTCGCGAAATCCGGCTACCGCACGAATTACTTGCAGGCGGTCGAAGGCGCAATCGACTCGGCCCATTCATGGTATCTGCACAGCGGCAGCTCGCGCGATTGGGACAAACGCTTCGAGCTCTCCAGCGACGCGTCGCCGCGGCTCGAAGCGGAAGACACGCCGTACGGCTTCCGCTACGCCGCCACGCGCGTGCCGAACGTCGATCCCGAAACGACGAAGTATACGCGCGTGACGATCTTCAACGTCCCGTCGACGTCGACGATTCCGCCGCCGCTCGATCCGAATCTGCCGGCGCATACCTCGATCTTCGTGCCGATCGACGACGAGAACACGATGCTCTTCGACGTGTACCACAGCCAGAACGGCACGCCGGTCGATCCGCTCGCGCTGCGCCGCCGCTTGAAAGTCGAGCCGGGCGTCGACCTCGACGAGGACTGGTTCTTCCGCGGCGGCCGCAAGAACCGCTGGAATCAAAACCGCGCGGCGATGAAGACCGGCAGCTATACCGGCATCGCGGGGTTTCAGAATCAAGACACGGCGGCGGTCGAGTCGATGGGCGCGATCTCGGATCGCACGCAAGAGCATCTGGGCCAGTCCGACGTCGCGATCATTCGCATGCGCCGCCGTCTCGCCGAGGCGGTGAAGAGTTTCCAGGCCGGCAACACGCCGCCGGGACTCGACGGCAGCACCGACTACGCGCTCATCCGCAGCGCGCAGAGCGTGATCCCCAAGGACATGCCCTGGCAAGAGATGGTCCCTTCGACAAGCGTAGGGGCTACCGCCGCTCGGTAAAGCCCCGGTAGATGCGAATCAGCGTTTCCTTTTGATCCGTGGTGAGCTCCGGATCGAGCTTGATCGCGTCCTCGACCGTCTGCCCGCCGTCCGCACCGGCGGGCTTTTCATCCAGCAGCCCGGCTTGCGCGTACATCGCCTCGGCCGAGATGCGCAGCGCCGACGCGATGTTCTTCAGCACGTCGGCCGACGGTTTGTACATGCCGCGTTCGATCTGGCCCAAGTAGGGGTTCGAGATGTCGGCCATGTCGGCGAGCTGCCGCAGCGAGAGGTTGGCCAGCTCGCGCTGGGCCTTGATGAACTCGCCGAGATTCTTCCAGTTGTCGTTCACGCGCGTTTCCGTTTGCGCGCCGGCCTCTTGCGTGCGAGAGGATCGTAGGGCGCCGCCGTCTCGTTGCGCACGTACGCACCCGGCGCCGCCTCGCCCGGTGGAAGCTTGGCCGGCTCGACCATCGGCCCGGCGTGCGCGTCGGCCCAGATCGCCCAATCTTCCCACCACGTGCCGGCGTGGCGGGTCGCGGCCGCGCGCCACTCGTCGGCCGTGCGGTCGTGGCCCGGTTCGTCCAGCGTCCAGTGCTCGGATTTCGCGCCGCCGGGCGGGTTGACGATGCCCGCGATGTGCCCGGAATTGGTGAGCGTGAAGCGCACGTCGTTGCTGCCGACCACTTGGATCGTGCGGTACGCCGAGCGCCACGGCGCGATGTGGTCCGTCTCCGCGCCGACGACGTAGAGCGGGTTGGCGATTGCACCCAGATCGATCGGCACGCCGCCGATCGCGAACCGGCCCGGCTCGACCAGCGAGTTACGCAGGTAGCACGCGCGCAGATACTGCGAGTGCATCTCGGCCGGCATGCGCGTGGAATCCGCGTTCCAGGCCAGGATGTCGAACGCCGGCGGGTTCTTCCCCTGGAACCAGTTGTTGACCACGTAGCTCCAGACCAAATCGTTGGCACGCATCCAGTTGAACGTGCCGGCCATCTCGGTCGATTCGAGGTAGCCCCGCTCCCCCATCGCCTTCTCGAGCCGCGCGATCGAGCTCTCGTCGGTGAACACGCCGAGCTCACCCGGTTCGCTGAAATCGACCAGCGTGTTCGTCAGCGTCGCGCTTGCGATGCGATCGCCCTCGCCGCGTGCCGCCAGATACGCCATCGCCAGCACGGTCATCGTGCCGCCGAGGCACAGCGCCGCGATGTTGGTGCGGCGGCGGCCGGTGATCCGCTCCACGACGCCCAGCGCGGCCAAGATGCCGTCGCGCAAGTAATCTTCCAGTTGCAGCGAGGCCATCGAGGCGTCGGGATTGCGGTAGCTGATCGCAAACGTTTGGTGGCCGTGCAGCACCGCCCACTCGATGAACGACCGCCCGGGCGCGAGGTCCATCACGTAATACTTGTTGATCCACGGCGGACTGCACAACAGCGGGATCTCGTGCACCTGTGCGGTCTGCGGCTCGTAGGCGATCAGCTCGATGAGCGCGTTGCGGAACACGATGCGGCCCGGCGTCGCGGCCAGGTTCACGCCCAGCTTGAACGGGGTCGTATCGACTTGGCGCGGCATCCCGTCGTTGTCGCGCAGATCCTGGGTGAAGTTCTGCATCCCGCGCACGAGGCTCATGCCGCCGGTCTCCATCGCCTCGCGCAGCACGGCCGGATTGAGCCAGGGCACGTTGCTCGGCGCGAACGCGTCGCACATCAGCTGCATCGCGAACTTGGCCTTGCGCCGCGTCGCCTCGGGCAAGCGTGACGACTCGACCAAGGCCATCGCCGCCCGCGCCTGCTCGAGGTACGCCTCCGCAAAGCCGAGGAAGAACGGGTTGCGCTTCCAGCCCGGATCGGCGAAGCGTTTGTCCTTGGTCGCCGCGGACGTTTCGTTCTCGGTGCCGCCGTTCAGCCGGCGCAGCAAATTCAAGCCCGCGCTTTGCTGCGCGATCGCCATCTGCGACATCCACATCGTCGCGTTGAGCGGATCGCTCATCGACTCGTTGATGACGGCTTGCAACGCTTCGCCGAGCGCCTGCGGATCGAGCCCGGCGACATCGAAGCCGTACTGCAGCTCCTCGGGCGGAATGTTCACATGTCGAGCCCGCCGTTGACCGTGTACACGGCCCCGGTGATGTAGCTCGACTCGTCCTCGAGCAGAAAACCGACCACGCGCGCGACTTCGTGGGGGCTTCCCAAACGCCGCTGCGGGATCTTCTCGACGATCTTCTGCAGCACGGCTTGCGGGATGGCGGCGACCATCTCGGTTTCGATGAACCCCGGCGCGACGCAGTTGATCGTGATGCCGCGCTGCGACATCTCGAGCGCCAGGCTCTTCGTCAACCCGACGAGGCCCGCTTTCGAAGCCGCGTAGTTCGCTTGACCGACGTTGCCGGTCTCGCCGATCACCGAGCTGATGTTCACGATGCGGCCCGAGCCGCGTTCGATCATGTGCTCGAGCACCGCTTTGGTCATCGCGAACGCGCCGAAGAGGTTGACACCGAGCACGTTGTGCCAATCGTCGACCGTCATCTTGCGCACGGTTTTGTCGACCGTGATGCCCGCGTTGTTGACGAGGAAGTCGACGCGGCCGTGTTCTTTGAGCACCTCGGCCACCACGCGGTTGCAGTCCTCGGCTTCATCGACGCGGCCTTGGTGCAGCGTCACCTTGGCGCCGGCTGCCTTGAGTTCGTCGCGCAGCTTGCCGGCCGCCGCGGAATCGCGGCTGTAGCCGGCGGCGACCGTTGCGCCGCCTTTGGCCAGCAGTGTGGTGATGGCGGCGCCGATGCCGCGCGTTCCGCCGGTGACGATAGCGACCTTGCCGTCGAAAACCATCTGCTCCGCCCTTCGCGTTGGAGTTTTCTGTTCGACGGTTGTACTACGGGCTGCGAGGATCACCTAGCTCGCAGCCCGTGGTTATGATTGGTTTAAACGGCAGCCGGCGTGAAGATGTCGGCGAGTTCTTTCGCGTAGGCTTTCTGCTGCGCGACGACCTTGTCGACGAACTTGGTGTTCAGCTCGGTCAGCTCGGCAACGGTCGGGACGCCTTCGATGGCGGGGAACGCCGGGACTTTCGGCATCTTCTCGACCATCTCGCGGGCGACGGTCAGGGACTGGAGGTACGCATTTTGGACGGCCTTGAGCGACTCGAGGGTCTGCTCTTGCATTTGGGCGAGGATCTCGGTGTAGGTGGCGGGCATGACGGCCTTTCTCGGGCGGGGGGGTGTGCTAAGTATACACAGCACCCGCGTGATTTGTCAAGCTCCGCCCTTGGCCTTGCCCAGCCGGGCCGCCCGGCGGGCCAGTTGCTCGGCGATCTCGCTTTTGAGCCCCTCGCTGTCCGTGATCAGCGAGGCCATGTTGTGCATGGTCGCCAGAATGGCGATCTCTTGCACCCGCGGGTCGACCTGTTCGTAGCGGAAGGCGGTCGGCAGCATCGAGCGCATCGCGGCATTCCAGGCGAGAAACCAGCCGGTGGGGTCGGTCGGATCGAAGCGTGGGAGATCCATGTCGTGGGTTTTCACCCCCGCGGGCCGAAGGCCTCATCACCCCACCACTACGAGGTTCACGAATGGCGCTCACCGAGGAACAGAATCGCCGCCTGACCCAGGTCGGTCCCGGCACACCCGGCGGCAACTTGCTGCGGCGGTACTGGATGCCGCTGTGTCCGGCGAGCGAGATCACGCCCGAGCAGCCGCTGCGGCAAATTCGCATTCTCGGCGAGGACCTGGTGGTCTACCGCGACGGTTCGGGCCGCTACGGACTCGTGCCGGAGCAGTGCCCGCATCGCGGCGCCTCGCTCGCCTACGGGTTCATCGAAGAAGACGGCATCCGCTGTCCGTATCACGGCTGGAAATTCGACACCTCCGGCGCGTGCGTCGAGCAGCCGTTCGAACCGCATCCCGAAAAATTGATGAAGCTCGCGTGCCGGCCGCCGTACGCCGTGCAAGCGCTGGCCGGACTGTTATGGGGCTACATGGGCCCGCTGCCCGCGCCGCTGCTGCCGCGCTGGGAGATGCTGGTCAGCGATCAGGGCACGCGCTCGATCGTCGTGCTGCCGCTGCACGAATGCAACTGGCTGCAAGCGCAAGAGAACTCGGTCGACCCCGTGCACACCTACTACCTCCACGCGCAAACGCTGCTGCGTCAGCCGGAGGAAGTACGCTCCGAGAACGCCGGGGCGATCGCCTATTTCGCGCGGCCGATCACCGAGTACGACTTCGAGCTCGAGCATCACCCGGCGTGGACGGGCATCCGCAAGGTGCGGCATTACGGCGGCGACAACCCGCAGATCGAGCACGGGCACCCGGCGGTGTTTCCGAATATCCTCGTCGCGCCGCAGAGCGGTGCCATGGTGATGCACTTCCGCGTCCCCGTCGACGACACGCACACGCGCATCTTCTGGGTCGAGTTCACCGCCTCCAAGAACGACGAGAGCGTGGTACAACCCGACGACCAGATCCCGGTGACGTACGAAGCCCATCCGCGCCGGCCCGACGGCCGCTACACGCTGCGCACCTTCATCTCACAAGACCTGATGGCGTGGGAGACGCAAGGCAAGGTCTACAACCGCTCGAGCGAACTGCTCGGCGCCTCGGATCGCGGCGTCACGATGCTGCGCAAGCTGTTGCGCGAGCAGATCGACCTGGTCGAGGCCGGCGGCGAACCGGTCGGGATCATCCGCGACCCGGCCCTCAACGAGATCGTCACCTTCGGCACTCTCGACGATCCCAGCCGCCAGCGCAACCCGGTATCCGCTTGAGCCGGCTGAGTCTCAGCTTTGCGTGCGGTCGTTACGACCGCACCGAAGCCTTGCGCACGGGCGAGGTCCAAATCGAGGGCGTCGACCTCAACTACATCCCGATCGAGTCGCCGCGGGCGATTTTCGACCGCATGGTCGGGGGGCTCGAGTTCGACGTTTCGGAGCTCTCCGGTTCGGAATTCATCTGCCTGACCGCGGCGGGGAAATGTCCGTTCATCGCCATCCCGGTGTTTCCGTCGCGGATGTTCCGGCACGGCTTCATCTTCATCAATAAGAAGGCGGGAATTACCAAACCGAAGGATCTCGAGGGCAAGCGTGTCGGCGTCGCGCTGTACACGCAGACGGCGGCGATCTGGATTCGCGGCCACCTCAAGCACCAGTACGGCGTCGACACCAGCACGTTCCATTGGGTGCAAGGCGGCGTCGAGCTTGCCGGCACGCACGGTAAACCGCACGCGTTGCCGCTGCTGAAACCCGTCGCGATCGAGGAAAACGAGAAACCCGACTCGCTGGGGCAGTTGCTCGCCAAGGGTGAGATCGACGCGCTCATCGGTTCGCGGGCACCGCTCACGTTGGGAAAGGATCCCAACGTCGCGCGACTCTTTCCCGACTACCGCGCGGTCGAACGCGAGTTCTACCTCAAAACGAAGATCTTCCCGATTATGCATCTGGTGGCGATCCGCAAAGACATCCACGAGAAGCACCCGTGGGTTGCGAACAGCTTCTACAAGGCTTTCGTCGAAGCCAAACAGTGGGCGCTCGCGCGGATGCACTTCGCCGGTTCGCAGAACACGATGTTCCCGTGGCAGAATCCCGACGTCGACGAGATCGACGAGCTGTTCGGCGGCGATCCGTGGCCGTACGGCGTCGAGCCGAACCGTCCGACGCTCGAAGCACTGATGACCTACATGGTCGAGCAAGACTTCATCCCGAAAGCGATCCCGATCGACGACCTGTTCTACCCGCTGCCGGGCGCGATGGGCTACTGAGGGCCGCACGGCCCGATGCGCCTGCGCTTCGCGTCGCTGCGCGACGACGCTGCGATCGCCGCGATCTACGCGCCGGTCGTCGCCGCGACCGCGATCTCGTTCGAGCTCGTGCCGCCGGACGCGGCCGCGATGCGGGAGCGCATCGCGGCGCAATCGGCCGGCATGCCGTGGATCGTCGCCGAGCTCGATGACGCCGTCGCGGGCTACGCGTACGCGAGCCCGTTCCGCGGGCGTGCGGCCTACCGTTTCGCCGTCGAAGTGACCGTATTCGTGGCCGAAGGCGCGCGCCGCCGCGGCACCGGCGCGGCGTTGTACCGTGCGCTGTTGGCACTGCTCGAACGCCAGGGCTACCGGCGCGCGTTCGCCGGTATCGCGCTGCCCAACGACGCCAGCATCGCCCTGCACCGCGCGGCCGGCTTCACCGCGGCGGGCATCCTGCACGCGGCCGGCTTCAAGTTCGACCGCTGGCACGACGTGGCGTTCTACGAACGCGCACTCGCGCCGCTCGACGTGCCGCGGAGCGATCCGCGCGCCGTCGACCAGCTCGACGCGAGCGAGGTCCACGCTGCGTTCGCGCTAAACGAAGCGCGGTGATGTTTGTACCGGTCGGCGCGCAGATCACGCGGCCGATCGTCATGGGACGGACCGGCACCGTCGTAGCGGGCCATCATCTCGCCGCGCAGGCCGGCCTCGACATGCTGCGGGCGGGCGGCAACGCGATCGATGCCGCCATCGCCGCCGCCGCGGCGCTGGCCGTGCTCAAGCCCGACGCCTGCGGCCTCGGCAGCGATCTGTTTCTGCTCTACGGTGATGCGCGCACCGGTGAGACGCACGCGCTCAACGCCAGCGGCCCGGCGCCGCAAGCCGCGACGCCGGCCGCGTTCCCCAACGGCATCCCCGAACGCGGCTTGCGCGCGAGCGCGGTGCCCGGCGCGGTTCACGGTTGGGAAAATGCGATCACCCGTTTCGGGCGCATGAAGCTCGCCGACGTTCTCGCGCCGGCGATCGCGCTGGCCGGGCGCGGGATGCCGGTCTCGCAGCTGTTTGCCACGACGCTCGCGAGCTACGCCTCGCTGCTGAAGAAGTTTTCGGCCACCGCCGCGATCTTCGCGCAAAACGGGCAAACGCCCAAAGCCGGTGAGCCGCTGGTGCAAGCGGACGCCGCTCGCACGCTGGAAGCGATCGCCGCCGGCGGCGCAGCGGCCTACTACGAGGGCGCCTTCGCGCAGGCGCTCGATGCGTATGCGCGCGAGTCGGGCGCGCTGTTGCGCGCGAGCGACCTGCAGAGCTACCGCAGCGAGTGGCGCGATCCGCTTTGCATGGCGTATCGCGACGTCGAGCTGATCGCGCAGCCGCCGGTTTCGGTGGGGCTCGTCGTGCTCGAATGCCTGAAGATCCTCGAAGCGTCGCCGATCGCGAGCTACGCCGACG
>Ga0181536_10003813_pt1 | contig 16274 bp, 15 predicted proteins | sample PEATcosm2014_Bin_41_FD_121105 | JGI IMG/M metagenome (GOLD analysis project Ga0181536, IMG submission 121105) | Peatland microbial communities from MTU Mesocosm Facility, Houghton, MI, USA - PEATcosm2014_Bin17_60_metaG | ecosystem: Environmental > Terrestrial > Soil > Wetlands > Peat | place... | reverse complement strand
TGCCGCCATATGTAAGCGGCTGGGCGCTGTTCTGGTTCACCGTCAACTGCCCGTTGGTTGCGCTGTAGGTGTAGGGGAAGACCGAGTCGCCCGCAGTGGGCGTTCCGCTCAGGGTGAGGATGTATCCGGTGGACATCGCGAAGTCGATGGGATTGGCCGGGACCGGGAAGTAGTTCAGCGGCGCGCCGCCGGCTGCGGTGACCTGCTGGTTGGTAATCAGCGACAGGCGTCCGGTAGTCTGGTTGATCTGGAAGGCCGTAATGTCGCCGCAGGTTTGGACGCCGGCCAGAGCCAGCGCGCAGCCATCCGCGCTGGACTGGTTATAGTTGTCGGGAGAGTCGTGGTCAAGCACGTATAGGTAGTTTCCCGAACTGTCGGCGATCATCCGGAACGGGTTGTAGCCCTGCGTGGTGAAGGTTTCTTCCGCGGTTAGAATGCCGTTGGCGCCAACCGCGAACAGGGTGATATTCGAGTTCGAGCAGGGGGTCGCAGTAGTGCACTCGGCGCCGCTCGATGCCGGCACGCCCTTGTTGAGCACATACAGGAAGCGCGAAGCGGTGGTCAGGACGGCGCGGACCGGGTTGGCGCCACCGGAGGCAACGGGCAGTCCGTTGATGGCAGTCAGCTTGCCGGTATTGTGATCGATCTTGAAGCCGCTGATGATGCCGTTGCTGGAGGATTGGGCTGTCGCCGTGCCCGTTATATACAAATAGCCGACAGTGTAACTTTGAATGCAAGACGTGACGCTGAGGATGACACCCGCGGAGAGGGCGCTCATCAGAACGGCCTTGCCGAATTTCGTGAACTTCATGCGATTCCTTCATCCTGGCCGGACGCGCGCCGTCAGGTTTGCTGGTTCCACAGCAGAGCTGGGTTGGGATGGGTCCCTACAGCATTGTAAAAGCCGAGGGCCGGTTGTGCCTAGTTTTGGCTGTAGATGGGACAATACAGCGTTTATTCCGAGGATATCCCGCTGCGGGCTGAACAGAAACCCGCGCCCTCGCGGTTTGAAACACAATTGAGGCCCGATTGCATTTTGGACGGCTCGATGGGGTAAAACGTCAACCCGCAAGCACGGAGAAAGACGCAAACCGGCTAGTCCGGCCCCGTGTGCTGTTCTGTGCGGTCCTTTATCTCAACAGCGGCAGCCGCATCGGAGCCTTGGCCGAGGGGGCGGCCACTGCTCCGATGCATTGATCCAATTATCAGGTAGACCTGGCATGCCTACCAAACCCGGCAAGAGTTCACAGGAACCATAGGCTGGCCCTGCGCGCAGCCAAAAGCCTTTCCAAATTGCTCGAAGTTCCGCACCGTGCCGTTCACGCGCCACTTGCCGGGCGAGTGGGGGTCGGTGAGCGTAGTTTGGCGGGCCGATTGTTCGGTATGGTTCTCGCACCACACCTGGGCAAAGCCGATGAAGTAGCGCTGCGCCTCGGTGTAGCCGTCGATCTTGTCGTCGATGGATTTGCCCTGCGCCGCCAGCGTGTCCAGCAAGGCCATGTAGGCGAGGCGCAGGCCGCCGTTGTCGGCCGTGTTCTCGCCCAGGGTGAGCCTGCCGTTCACCTTCAGCGCTGGAGTGTCGCCCTTGGCCGGAGCCGCTTCAAAGCCGCTATACTCGTCGGCCACGCAATCGGTCCGCGCGGTGAAGGCCTTGCGGTCCTCGGGCGTCTGCCACTCGCGGAGGTTGCCGTGGCCGTCGTACTGCGAGCCCTCGTCGTCGAAGCCATGCGTCATCTCGTGGCCGATCACCACGCCGATGCCGCCGAAGTTCACCGCCGGGTCCACGGTGAAGTCGAAGAACGGCGGCTGCAGGATGCCGGCGGGGAAGTTGATGTCGTTGAAGTTGGGATCGTAATAAGCGTTCACCGTGGGCGGCGTCATATCCCACTCCTTCTCGTCCACCGGCTTGCCCAGCTTCGCATAGTTGTAGTTGCGCTCGAAGACCGCGCTATGGTGCAGGTTGCCGATCAGGTCGCCGCGCTTCACCTTCACGCTCGAATAGTCGCGCCACTTCTCCGGGTAGCCGATTTTGTTGCGGATCAGCGACAGCTTCTCTTCGGCCGCCTGCTTGGTGGCGTCGCTCATCCAAGGCAAGGTCTTGATGTCGTCGCCCAGGGACTTCTCCAGCGCGGCGACCAGTTTGTCCATGCTTTCCTTGGCCGCGGGCGGGAAGTTGCGTTTTACCCAGTCCTGGCCGACGGCCTCGCCGAGCGCGTTGTCGGTCATAGAGGAGCACTGCTTCCAGCGCGCCAGCGGCTCCTTTTGCCCTTGCAGGGTCTTGCCGAAAAAGTCGAAGTCCTCGTCGAAGAAGGCCTTGGGCAGGTTCGAGGCCTGTCCGTGCAGCGCGTGCCAGCGCAGATAGCTCTTCCACGCGTTCAGCGGTTCGCTCGCGATCAGCCCGTTGAGCGCCTTGAAGAACTCCGGCGTGCCCACGTTCAGGGTGTCGAATTGTCCGATGCCGATCAAGTGGAAGTATGCGTTCCAGTCGAAGGCGGGCGCGAGCTTGTCGAGGTCCGCAACCGCGTAGATGTGATAGCGGTTTTCGGGCTGACGCAGATCGGTGCGGCTGATCGAGGCTTTGGCCAGCGCGGTCTCTATGCGCAGTACGTCCGCAGCCTCCTTGACGGCCTTTTCGGGCGCGTCGCCGGCCAGCGTGAACATCTTCTTCAGGTGCTCGGTGTACTGCGCCCGTATCGCGGAGAAGTGCGGCGAATCCACCAGATAGTAATCGCGGTCAGGCAGCGAAAGCCCGCCCTGAAAGAGCTGGGCAATCTGCTTGGACGAGTCCTTGTCGTCCTGGCCGACGCCGAACTCGAAGAAACCGTCGGGGGTGCCGTCGTTCTCTAGCCGGGCGAGCAGCGCCGGAAACTGTTTTGCGTTGGCCAGGCGGGCGATGGCCTTCCATGCGGGCTGAATCGGCTTGAGGCCTTTCTTCTCGACTGTATCCGTGTCTATGCAGGCGGCATAGAAGTCGCCGAATTGTTTCTGAAGAGGAGTCTTGGGGTTGGAGGCCGCGGCATCCAACTCCTGCCACAACAGATAGCGGTTCCGCTCCCTGAGCAGCGAGAAGGATCGCCCCCAGCGCACCTGATCGCCCGGGATGGAGTTGTTCTTCAGCCAGTTGCCGCAGGCGTATTGATAAAAATCCGAGCACGGATCGGCGGTCTTGTCGATGGCCGCGGCATCGAAGCTCTTGCTGATCGCGGGTGGCGTGGGTTTGCTAGTGTCTGCCTGCGCCGCGGCGGGCGCCTGCGCCAGGACGGTCCCTGCCGCCAGCAGTAGTATGGATGCAAATGGAAGACAATTCATGGGATTTCCTCTTGGAAGCAGGATCACCCAGCCTGCTCCATCGTCATATTAAATCCTTGTGGATGGAGGCCGGGGTCGGCTTTGGCAGTCAATTCCGTGCGGGCTGCGCTGCTTAGGAGGCTATCACGGCGGGCGCGGGTTGTTGGCCCCTTACTACAATCTCACCGATGAAGTCATCCTAGGAGTCTTGCCGTGGTGCCATAACGCGGAAACGATGAAATAGCCAGAGGGCCTTATCCTTTCCTTATAAAAATCAATATCGAAACCATTAAAATTTGAACCAATCACCCTATTGGCGGATCGGCGCGCACGCGCCAGTCTGTTCTTATCCTGCTCCGGCAGAGGCCTGCAACCAGACAGGCTTTCCTTGCCGGCGTGAACTCGCGCACCTCATCCGGAAGGGCGGCCGGAACTCCGGCCCATCGTATGGTTTTTACCGAATCCATGCATCTTTGGAGTGCAAATCTATGTATTGTCGTGGAATCAAAATACTGCTCCTGTCCGCCTACTTGGGATTTTCATCCCTAGCCCTGGCGCAGGCGCCCGCTTCAGTCCCGGCCCCACAGGCCACAGCCGCCGCCCCTGACTCTCAGGCCTCCACTCAGGCTGAGATAGCCGCCCTCCAACAAGCCGTCCGCGATGCGAAGACTGCCAACGCCAATGCTCAGATGTCCGGCGACAATGCCTGGATGCTGGTCTCCGCGGCGCTTGTCCTGCTCATGACCGGCCCCGGACTGGCGCTGTTCTATGGCGGCCTGGTCCGCAAGAAGAACATCCTGGGCACCATGATGCAGAGCTTCGCCATGATGTGCCTGGTCACCGTTCTCTGGGCCGTGGTCGGCTACTCGCTGGCCTTCGGCCACGGCTCCAGCTTTGTCGGCGGCTTCGAGCATCTGTTTCTCAAAGGCGTCTCGCTGGCGCCCAATCTCGACTACGCCCCCACCATCCCAGAGCAGACGATCATGATCTACCAGTTGATGTTCGCCATCATCACTCCGGCGCTGATCAGCGGGGCCTTTGCCGAGCGCATGAAGTTCAGCGCCATGGCCGTCTTTCTCTCCCTCTGGTCGCTGTTCGTCTATTGCCCCATGGCCCACATGGTCTGGGGAGTCGGCGGATTGCTCAACTCCGCCAATATCAACGCCCGCTTCCCTAGCTTCGATTTTGCCGGAGGCACCGTCGTCCACATCACATCGGGCGTCTCGGCTCTGGTTACCTGCCTCTACCTGGGCAAGCGCATCGGCTACCCGCAAACCAAGATGCAGCCCCACTCTCTGGTGCTCAGCTTTATCGGCGCTTGCCTGCTGTGGGTGGGCTGGTTCGGCTTTAACGCCGGCAGCGCCCTGAACTCCGGCCCGCTGGCCACCAGCGCCTTCATCAACACTCACTTTGCGACGGCGGCGGCGGCCATCGGCTGGTCCATCGCCGAATGGATTCACAACGGCAAGCCCACCGCCCTGGGCGCCATATCCGGCGCGGTAGCCGGTCTGGTCGCCATCACCCCCGCTTCCGGCTTTGTACAGCCCATGAGCGCCCTGGTCATCGGCCTTATTGCTGGCGTCGTCTGCTTCTTCATGGTCTACATCGTGAAGAGCTTCTTCGGCTACGACGACTCCCTGGACGCTTTCGGCGTTCACGGCGCCGGTGGAACCATTGGCGCTCTGCTGACCGGCGTCTTTGCCGCCAGCGTCATCAACCCGGTATTCAAGGATGCGGCCGGCAATACGCTTCCCTCCGGCGGCATCGACGGCCACTGGGGCCAGTTGCTCAATCAGGCAGCCGGCGTCGGCATCGCCTGGAGCATCTCCATTGTGGGTACGCTGGTGCTGTTGTTCGTCGTCGATAAGCTGATCGGTCTCCGCGTATCCGCCGAAGATGAAGCCGCCGGCCTCGACCTCTCGCAGCACAACGAGGAAGGCTACGACCTGAACACGTAACGAGAGCGCTTCACAGCTTTGCAGCGGCGCGGCTTTTAGCCGCGCCGCTGGATAGCCGAATGAACTTCCGGGCTTTAGAGCATTTTCACTGATAGTGTAAGGATGCTCCGTGCCCCATCCATTTCGCGTTCTTTGTGAAATGGGTGGGAGAACACTAAATCAACCTTACAGGAACCGTGAAAATGCTCTTGCCCCCGAGGGAGCATTCTTACCACAACAAAAAATCCGGCGGGGAGCGGCCCAAACAGCCGCCTCGCCTGTTACGCTGTCAAACGAGGCATTTTGAGTATGATCAAGATCGAAGCCATTCTCCAGCCCTCCAAGCTGGATGCAGTCAAGGATGCCCTGCTCGAGGCGGGCATTGAAGGCATGACCATTCTGGAAGCCCGCGGCCACGGCCGTCAGAAGGGCCACACCGAGTTCTATCGCGGCCGCGAATACACGGTCGATCTCCTGCCCAAGGTCAAGATTGAGCTGGTCGTCAACGACGATCAGAAAGAGAAGACCGTGCAGGCCATCATCGGCGCTGCCCGCACCGGCCGCATCGGCGACGGAAAAATCTTTGTCAGCCGCATCGACGACGCCATCCGCATCCGCAACGACGAACGCGGCGAAACTGCGCTCTAACCACTATGCTCAAACTGGGTGCCCCATCCTCGCCGCGTTCTTGTTTTTGCGGCTAGGGTGGGGTATTCGTATCCGCGGAATTATTTGCCTTCCAAAAGACGGAAATGAACTGTTTTTTAAGGAAGAAGCGCTCGTCCATTTCTACGAGGAGTAATTGCAAAGGCAGCAGGCCCCTTTGCGCCAGATGGGCCACCGTATGAACTCGTCCGTACAAATGTCTCCGTTGACGGAATTCGTGACATGAATATTTTCTCGACAACGCGGATAGCGGGCATTCTTGCGGTCGTTTGCTGTAGTACCGTTCTATGCGCTCAACCTTCGAACTCGCCCGATTGCCAGGAGCTTCGGAGCCGCTTTGACGCCACGGTCAACGCAGTGAAGTCGAGTCCGGCCGCATTGCAATACAGCGCGTATTTAAAGCTGCTGACTTCCGTTTCGGATGATCCCGCAGATTGCGTCAGCAGTGATATCGAGACTGCCATTCGCCATGCGGAGCAACAGCTTATCCTGCTGAAAATCGGAGACAAGACTTTCGCGCCCGAATGGATTTTTCATTGCGGCGAGATCGACGCCCGCACCCTGCATTGCACGGGACCGGAAGCGGACGATACCATGTTGAACGGCGCCGTGTTGGGCGGTGAAGCAACATTGAAGGACTCAGTCGGGATACTTCCAAATTCCGGCCTTGCACAACTGAATGTTTCAGAATCGCTGGCAGCCGATGTCGTGGGCATCTATGTCATAGACCGGTCCTATTCTCGGGATGGCGAGCCGCCGGTACGAATTCCCATACATGGCCTCAGCATCCCGCTTTCCAAACTGCACACAATGAAGAGTTCAGTCGTCATTGTCGTGTTCCGTTGCAAGGACCCGTTGCACTTTCGCAAATGTGTGTGGTTCTTCCATGCCGCAAATAGCTAAAAGTATTTGAGATATTACAAACTTCCCATTGGTGGGCGGCTCCAGTCTGAGGGTTGCCCCTCGTGGTCCGCAAAGCGTTAGAGTACATACAATTCCCTTTCTTGAAGTGGCCCCAAATTGCGCGGCGGCAACTTGAGGCGAAGTTATTCATCATGCGCCTTCCGTTCATCCGATGGTTTTGCAGCGCGATCAATCGGCACATGGACAAGCGCCGGGTCATGCAGGGGCCGAAGGTGTAACCGGCCATTAATTTCCCGGTAGGAAAACCGCCGGAAGACCGCTAAAAAATCCTGATTGACGCCTCGCTGCCAAGTCTGGTATACAGTGTCTGCTATGCCTGATACGATGCTGATCCTGCGCGGAATTCACGGGTCCTTTCCGGGAGGTCAATACTGGAAGGACGGCAAAGAACATTATGTCCCGAACGGTGAGTCGCATGATTACCCGAAAGGAGCGTTGGACGAACCGTCCGCGCTCAAATACGCGAGCCTTAAAGGCTATGACGGGCTAGTGCTGGATGTATCGGGCGAGACCGGCGAGACGAGTTCGCAGACTCTACGCGCCCTGGACGCGATTCATAACGACTCTAGCATTACCGCGCTCTATGGATTTTCGGGCGGCGGCTACAACGTGCGGCACATTCTCGACAAACTGACGCCCACCGAACGCGCCCGCATTAAATTGGTTGTCGTGCTTGGCGCGCCGGGAAATCCGTCCAGCATGTATGACGCCAGCCTATATAAGGGGGGGAATTGGGAGGTGGTTTATAAAACTGATCCGCCGCCGAAACTCTACTACCACATGGACGGCCCCAGGTACTTGCTCCAGCATCCGAACTGAAATAGGCGGAGCAATGCTCCTCTTCTTTGGCTCGCTGTTCACCTAATCTCTGCCTCTGCTCCTCGCGACCGGACGAAGCGCGCGAATTGTTTCTCGAACCGCTTCCAGTGCCGGGTACGCGAGAACGTCCGGTGTAAGCCGGTCTATCGCATCCGTCTGAGCAAGCACGCCTGTTCAACATACGGGATTATATGGTCAAGAGGGATCAGACAAGCAAATTGCTGCTTAAACGAGTTTTTGTTCGATCTTGCGACCCCATAAACCGTCTTTTATTGTCTCCGCCTTCCTGTCAACAATTCTCGGAGATGATTATTTAGCTTGCAGGCGAACAAATGACGATATTAGGGGATCCAGGGGGATTCAGGCATGGGCGAGGGTGTTCGGATGCTGACGGCGGACCCTAGCGTCGTCCCATCTCCAGTGCCCGGTCGATTGGCGCTTGAAATGGCCGACGATAGTACCCGACGCATGAATGAGACAGGAACATCTTTTCCAGCCTCTTCGGCCCTCCTCGAATTCCCCGCTCTTCGAGTCTTCCGGACGCTCCCCTTCGCACTCTTTTCGATGGCGTCGGTAAAGCTGAAGTGCCATAAAATTGCCCCCTGATATGGGCAATTTCCTAACACGGATTGCACGCTGGAATGAGAAATATAAGCCAAGTCATTTATTTTCTATTGGGGCGGCTAGTGGGGATCGAACCCACGACATCCTGAGCCACAGTCAGGCGTTCTGCCGCTGAACTATAGCCGCCGTATACACCGATTGTAGCATCGAATGAGGGAAGAAGCGGGGATACGTAGCGCCGCTTCCGCAAACCTTGTATACTTGCCCCGAATTCAAGGTTGCCTATCTCTCCAAGGAGCCGCAAATGAACATCGAGAGCATCGTGAACTCCGCGCTTCTGACGTTGGCAGCCGGCCTGTGCATGCCGGCGCTCGCGCAAAACCCTAACCCGCCCGACGTCTTCGATCTGAGCAAGGTGAAATTCCAGATTGTCGATGCCACCTTCGTGACCAAGCTGGACAGCGCCAAGGCGCAATTCACGGAGTCCAAGCCCGACCAGTATCGCGGCCTCATTGTCACTGTCAAGATTGCGAAGGCGGCCGGAGCGGAGCTTGCTTTGACTTGCCAGGATATCGCCCTGCATTATCGGTATGGACTGCAAACCGATGTCGCGCGCTGCTATGGATTGTCGAATTACTCCATCCTGCAGAACGAGGACCGCGTGATGGCCTTGTACAGCCAGGGCTGGGGCAAATCCATCACCGGGCCTGTCGCCACCAAAAGCGACACAGTCTACATCGATCTTTTCTTCCAGAACATGGAACCGGAGACCAGCGACTTATACCTCTTCATGGCTCAACCCACCGGCGCCCACTTCACCACCCCGGGTTGGAAGAAGAATTGACCGAGCCGTTCCAGCTCGCGGAGCGCTGGAACCGCGGCGCGTGGCTCTTCCGCGACCGCACCCTGCACGGCCTTGAGATTCTGCTGGACGAGGCCTTTCGAGTCCCCGGCACCGGCATCCGCTTCGGATTGAACGGGATCATCGGTCTGGTTCCGGGCCTTGGCGACGTGCTGGCAGGGCTGTTGTCGCTGGCGATTCCGCTGGCGGCCTGGGTGCGCGGCGTCCCTTACGTCACGCTGGCGCGGATGACGGCCAATCTTGGCATCGGCGTACTGGTTGGCTCGGTGCCCCTCTTCGGCGACATTTTCGACGTGGCGTGGAAGGCCAACCGCCGCAACTATCGGCTGCTCTGCCGCCACCTGGGCGAGCCTCGGCGGCATACCTGGCGGGACTGGGGGTTTCTGGCGCTGCTGGCCGCGGGCCTGGGGCTGGTCTTCGCCGTTCCGGTGGGACTGATCCTATGGCTGCTGATCTGGCTGATCCAGCGTTGAGAGCGCATCTCGTTCCACGGGCTATCAGGCGCCGAACTCCTCGACTTGCTGCATCAATCTCTTCCGGGTCTGATTCCCCGCCGCTTGCGGCGTAATAAAGTCAAATCGGGTTTTCAGGATACCTCGCCGCTTGCGGCGAGGTCGTTCATTTCGCGGTGCTGGTTTTTGTGTTTATTGAGTCCCGGATACTTTGCCGCCGTCATCAGCTTCTCTTCCTCGGCGAAGTGGGTGCGGGTATAGTCCACCAGTTTGCCCAGCAGCGGCCCGGTCAAATTCTGCGCCTGCCCCTTCATCATGGCGGCGTGAAGATCGTTCAGCAGTCCAAACAGTACGGTGTGTTGATTGTCCATGGATTGAACTCCAACGGAATATTTGCTGTTCCATGTCATCGGCGGCATACATTTCCTCCTGGCCGAGCGGGCAGCCAATCAGGTCATCGACAGGAAGGACCGAAAGGTTGAGCGGGATGCTGGTTGGCGCAAATATGGCGCGGTTCCGGCAAGCCGGAAAAAGTATGATGGAAGAAGGCAAGCAATGCATCCGACCGATCAGGCCCGCCATCACGCCTTCCAGGAAACGCTCCAGAGCGCCCGCCGCACCATGCTGCTGAGCGAGATTCTCAAGCTGGCGGTGGACAGCTTCCGTTCCAGCAAGATGCGCTTTGCGCTAACAGCGCTGGGCATGGTCATCGGCACCGCCTCGGTGATTCTGGTGGTGACCATCGGCCTTTCCGGCAAGCAGTATGTCTTGCAGTTGATCCAGAAGTTCGGCACCAACTCGGTCGAGCTTGAGTATGCCGGCGGCGGCGCCACCGCCTCCGAGCGCGTGCTCTATAACGACTCTCTCACCCGCGAAGACGAGAAGGCCGTGTTGGCGCAGTTGCCCGGCATCATATACTCCTCGCCCGTTCTTGAGATGCACAACCGCATCAGCTTTGGCGCAGGAGCGGTCAAGGATATCCAGGTACTGGGCGTAAGCCCGCAGTATCTCAACATTCACAACCTGCTGGTGCCCGTGGGCCGCTTTCTGGATGAAGAGGACGAGTCGGCTCACATCAAGTGCGCCGTGGTCAGCGAACTCTTCGCCCGCGAAAGGTTCGGCGGTTCGAATGCCGCCGTCGGCCAGAACTTCGAGATCAGCGGCATTCCCTTTACCATCATCGGCGTCTTCAAAATGAGCGTGAACGACTTTGGCCAATCGGAGATCGCCGACCAGACCATCCTGATTCCCTTTTCCGTGGCCCGCTACTTCACCGGGACCGAAAATGTGAATCAGATTTACTTTTCCATGCGCGGCATGGGCGAGGTTCCCGACGCCGCCAAAGAAATCGTCCGCATCGTTCACGCGCGCCACCGGCCCGATTCGGTCTACAAGGCGCAAACCCTCAAGGAGTTGCTCGACATGGCCGCGAAGATTGCCGACGCTCTTACCGCGGTTCTGGTGATGGTGGCGGCCATTACCCTGGGCGTGGGCGGCGTGGGCATCACCAACATCATGCTGGCCAACGTCCTGGCCCGCACTCGCGAGATCGGCATCCGTAAGGCGCTGGGCGCCACCTACCGCGAAATCAAGCTCCAGTTTCTCGCCGAGGCGTTCATCATCTCGCTGGCCGGGGGAATCGTCGGCGCAATTGCCGGTCTGGCCTTGCCCCTCTCCATCGGCTTCTTCACCGACTATGACCTGCCCATCTCGATATGGTCCGTCATCGTCGCCTTGACCGTGGCCGCGCTGGTCGGCATCATCTCCGGCACCGTGCCCGCTACCCGCGCCGCCCAAATGGACCCCGTGGAGAGCCTGAAATATGAGTGACGCCGAGCGCCCCGCATCCAGTCCCGAAGCCGATTCATCCCCGGCCCATCATCCCGTAGGCAATCCAGAGGAAGACGCGCCCTCGCAAGGGCCGAGCCTCGCGCTCCTCTGGGGATTGGTTGCGCTGGCCCTGGCCGCCGCCATCGGCTTCGCCCTGCTGATCGCACTGCCCTTCCATCACCGGCGGTAGCCCCTCTTGCCATTGTTCCCTACGCCTATACAACTAAAAAGGTAAGGAGTATAGTTAAGATGGTAAGGAGTTGTCCGGCATGGCCACTACCGCAAAATCAGTACCAGCTCAATTTTTCCGCGCCAAGGTCACCAGTAAAGGCCAGATCACCGTTCCCGTGGAGGTTCGCAAGTCCTTGGGAGTCAAACCTGGAGATCGCCTGCGCTTCGAGCAGCAGAAAAGCGGCTTTGGCGTGGTCCGTGACACAGAAGAAAACCCCTTTGAAAAATGGCGGGGAATTGGCATTCCTGGAGTAGGTCCAGGCCGGGAAGGCGTAATGGCCTATATGCGTGAACTCCGAGGCTACGATGAGTATGACGACAGTCTCGCTTGATACAAACCTCATAGTCTCAGTGCTAAATCAGGAATTGGAATTCTGTGATCGCGCGCAATCGGTGATCAACAAATTCAGAAAATCGGGAAGGTTGGTGGTTTCTGGCCCGGTTTATGCAGAATTACTCGGCCTTCCCTCAAGAACCCAGCAGATTCTTGATGAATTCTTCTCCGTTGGTGGCATCGAAGTTGACTGGCGCTTCGAGGAAGCTGTTTGGAGGGCTGCTGGAACTGGCTATCAAAGCTATGTGCGGCGCAGGCTTGACCAAACTGGTGAATTGCCCCGCCGTATTCTAGCGGACTTCATGATCGGAGCGCACGCTGTGGTTCGCGGTTACACTCTGCTCACTCTGGACGGAAGACTCTATCGAGCGTCTTTCCCAGGAATCAACATCGTATCATTTTGAGGGATTGCTATCTCGATCGCGTCCGGCAATCAGCGCCGGAATCCCATCCACAATCGGATAGGCGCGACCACAGGCAGCACAAACAAGGCGCATCTCTTCCAGACGCAGCGCGCCCAGGCAGGCCGGGCAGGCCAGTTGGTCTACCACGGACGGATCAAACGCGAAAGATTGACTGGAATCGGCAGGCATCGGACCCTACTGGACGGTAACGTCCGGCCCGCCTGCCGGATCGGCTGGGAGCTCCGGGCTGGCCGCATGGCCGGCCCTCTGCGGACGGCTGGCAAACTCGGCTTCGATGCGCTGGTTGGTGCCCGCTACGGCAGACTCGTAGGCCACGCGAATGCCGTTGAAGATGGCCCGGTCGTTCGAGGAGCCGTGGCCGATGATGCACACCCCCCGCACTCCGAGCAATTGCGCTCCGCCATACTCCCGGTAATCCAGGCGGTGGCGGAATTCGTTGAAGGCCCGCCGCGAGAGCAGCGCGCCCACCTGGGCGGTAACCGTGCGTTTCAGCGATTCGCGCAGCACGTCGCGCACAAAGCGCCCGACTCCCTCGCTGGTCTTCAGCGCCACGTTGCCCACAAAGCCGTCGCAGACGATCACGTCGGCCTGGCCGCTGAAGATGTCGCGCCCCTCGACGTTGCCGATGAACTTGATGGGGAGCGCCTTGAGCAGCGGAAAGGCCTCGTGGGTCAGATCGTTGCCTTTGCTCTCTTCTTCCCCGATAGAGAGCAGGCCCACCCGCGGCTCGGCAATCTTGAGCACGCTGCGGGCATACATTTCGCCCATCACCGCAAACTGCGCCAGATTGTGCGGCTTGCAGTCCACGTTGGCGCCCACGTCCAGCAGCACGCAAGGGTTTCCCGTGGAGCTGGGCATGGGGCTTGCCAATGCCGGACGGTCCACTCCCGGCAGCGCGCCCAGAACCATCTTGGCCGTGGCCATGGCCGCGCCGGTGTTGCCCACAGTCACAAAGCCGGCGGCCTTGCCCTCGCGCACCAGCTTGAGCCCCACGCGGATAGAACTGTCTTTCTTGGTCCGCACGGCGTGCGCCGCCTTCTCCTCCATGCCGATGCGTTCCGAGGCATGATGGATGACGATGGGCAGGTCTTCGTTCTCGAGAATTTCGTCCAGAAGGTCGCGCAGCTCCGCCTCCGGCCCAATCAGATGGACCCGCACAGGCAGAGCGCGGCAGGCGAGGATCGCTCCCCGAATCTCCGGCTCTGGAGCTTTGTCTGAACCTACGGCGTCAAGCGCAATATCGATGAGCATAGGCGCTCAGTCTAGCTGGCGGCTTCTTTAACGTCCAGCACGGCGCGGCCCTTGTACTCGCCGCACTTGGCGCAGGCGCGATGGGGCAGTTTCTTTTCGTGGCAGTTGGGGCACTCGGAGACTCCCACGGCGGTCAGAAAATCGTGGGAGCGGCGAAGCGCGGTGCGGCGCGTCGAGTGGCGCCTCTTCGGATTGGGCATGACAAATATTCCTTTCGTATCTCCGCCTGTTTCAACTTCGGCCAGCCTCAGGCCGCAAACGGCTTGAAGCTGCCTTCCAACTCTGGACGGAGCGCCCTCAATTTCATGGGGCTGATTTCTCAGGACTTAATCCGGTCGCGGAGCACAGCCAGCGCTTGCCAGCGGGGGTCGCTCGGACCCTCATCGCAGGAGCACGCCAGACTGTTGCGGTTCTCACCGCAGCGCGGGCAAAGTCCCTTGCAGTCGGGCTTGCACAAAGTCCTGACCGGCAGGGACAAAAGCACCTGCTCGCGCAGCACATCCTCAAGCGAAAGACTGTCCTCTTGATAATAACCGATTTCCGTCTCCGGCGCAGTAATGGACCGTTCCGGCGCCTCGGCATCGGCCTCCGCGGGCCTGAAAATCAAGTCGAAGTCGGCCGCCAGCGGAATCTCCACCGGCTCCACGCAGCGGGCGCAGGGAACCTGGAACCTGCCCGCAAACCTGCCCCGCAGCCGAATATCGGCGACAATATTCTTGGGTCCGCGATGCTCGTGCAGCACCTCGGCCCGTCCGGAGGCGGCCAGTTGCCCGGCCTGTTCGGCCTCCTCGCCTATATCGACCGCTCCCGGAACCAGTTCCAGGTCGAATTCGATCGGCTCCCGCTCCAGTTCGCTTACCTTGAACTCCATGCTATGAGCCTACGGCGCGGATAGCGGGCCGTCAATGAGGAGGTATGCTTGTACCGGCTCAAAAGTATCGCATCGCTACAAAGCTGTCATCCTGAGCGGAGTTTGGCGCGCCTTTTGCGTCAAACGGAGTCGAAGTATCTGCGGTTCCTTTTCCAGCCAGTCGCAGCGAACCTCTTCAATATCATTGTTTCAGCATTCAGTAGTATGAGGGGTTCTGTTGCAGCTGGCGGCGTAGGGGTTTGTGGAATCCCACGCGTCGCAAAATGCGCGAAGATGGGGTAACCGGCTCTTTATGCAATCATGTCGTTTCACATATGGAGATGGCAAGATAGTCCATTCTTGAATGGATATGGATAAAACTAATTCGAATTAAAACGCTGACATCATAATATCCGTAATCAGACTGGAATTCCTTTTCGCTGAGATCGGAATGTTCCTTCCGCAACCTTATCAATTCTTTAGAAAGCCATCTTAATGAAAATGATATAGGGTCATTTCTGGGGTATAGTATTCGCAGAAGTCGTAGAAAACATTGCGATTACCGGGAAAATCCGATGCGCCCCAAAAGTGAACCGAAGCAGCCGCAACGCGAGTTGTTTCAGATCGACCTTGAGCAGTCGATCGACATGAACCATTCCCTGGTTCGTCTTGGCCAGTACATCGACTGGGATGGCTTCGCAGCCACGCTGGGTGGCAGTTACTATCCCACGCAGGGCGCGCCGGGCATCTCGACGCGCCTGATGGTGGCGCTGCACTATCTGAAGTATCGGACCGATCTGAGCGATGAGGACGTAGTTGCCGCCTGGGTCGAGAACCCTTATTGGCAGCACTTCAGCGGCGAGCGCTAATTCCAGCACCAGATGCCGATTGATCCATCGAGCATGACACGCTGGCGCAAGCGGCTTGGGGAAGCTGGCGCCGAACAGATGCTGCGCGCCACCATCGAAGCCGGCATGAAGATGAAGGCCATCTGCGATGGTAATGGTCTTTGCGGCTTGAGCTGCTTTCCGTTTTGCCTTCCGAGCGGCCTCCCGCTCCGCGATCTCGCGCAGTTTATCTCTACTGGATCACGTGCTTTTCGTTCCTGATCGGCAACTTCCTCGGCTCTCTCCCGAGACCTAGTTTTTGCCGTTTTCATTGATGTAGAGAGATTTGCGGCATTTGCACAGCTTCCATTGCGGGTCGCCCTTCTTCGGGCATTCTGGAGTATGCCGCGTGAACACGGTTATAGTAGTGGTAGTCGGACTTGTCCCGGCAGGCATGAGGACATTGCACGACTTCAGCATTTTTAGCAAAATCATTTTCTGCAATCCGAACAGGGCGTAAAAACTCTAAAAATCAGGGAATTTTAGTGAACCTCCCCAACTCCATCACGATGAGCCGGATCGTTATGATCCCGCTGCTGCTTTGGATACTCTCGGCGCACTTTCCGTGGCAGGGACCGCGCGGAGAGCAGGAGATCGCGGCGTCGGTTCTGTTTGTGCTGGCTTCGATTACCGACGGCGTGGACGGCTACCTGGCCCGCAAGCGCAAGCAGATCACCACCATGGGCATCCTGCTGGACCCGCTGGCCGATAAGGTGATGGTGACCGGCGCGCTGATTGCCCTGGTAGCCTACAACCCGCAGGTGGTCAAGGTCTGGATCGTCGTTCTCATCATCGGCCGCGAGTTCCTGATCTCTGGTCTGCGCTCGATTGCCTCCTCGGAGGGCTTCACCATCGAGGCCAGCGACCTGGGCAAGCTGAAGACTGTCGTCCAGATCGTCTCCGTCGTATCGGCGATTCTGGCCCACCGCTGGGAACAGTGGCAGTTCGGTGTGC
>Ga0181536_10003812_pt1 | contig 16275 bp, 11 predicted proteins | sample PEATcosm2014_Bin_41_FD_121105 | JGI IMG/M metagenome (GOLD analysis project Ga0181536, IMG submission 121105) | Peatland microbial communities from MTU Mesocosm Facility, Houghton, MI, USA - PEATcosm2014_Bin17_60_metaG | ecosystem: Environmental > Terrestrial > Soil > Wetlands > Peat | place... | reverse complement strand
TGGAACATTCGTAACGGCTTCCTTCAAATCCCAGTATCAAAAGCGATTCCGCCCTGCAGCCGGATCCACTCCCGCCCGGTGTATCTTGCTGAATCGCTTCTGATACTGACCTAAGATATATCATCAGGATCCCTAGGGGTCACTCTCATAGCTCACTTAGTGTTGAAGATGTTCGAGTGACGACCGGATTGCCACAGCAGGCATAAACTTGGTTGGGAAGTCCCCCCTTGCTAGGTGCGTTGATCACAAGCTCTTGCCGTCCGCGAACGTCGTAAGGGCGAATGGAGGTGCTCCGACCGCCGACCATTCCAATGGTCTGCGGCCACGATTACCCCATCCAGCAGAGCCACTGTGCCGCAAGCCACCACATCAATTGGGCTTACGGTTCGAGTGCCCCAACTCACGTTGGCCCTTGGCATCACCTGATATAAGACGAGAAAAAGAACGGCCCGCGGCGATAGGATTTCCAACGCGGTTTTTCGACAACTCTTCGCCGCTAGACCGATATGTAGTGTGTAGGAACCGGTGATGCGTCGGTGCCATAGCCTCGGTGTGTGTGCTGCTGTAGTTCTGACCTTGCAAGGCTCTGGTGTTGCCCAGCAGTACAGTTTCCGTCACTACGGGGCTGCCGACGGGCTTCAGAATCTCACCATTCTATCTTTAGCGCAAGACGGAGCCGGTTACATCTGGGCCGGATCGGAAGGTGGGCTGTACCGGTATGACGGAACCCGTTTTCGGCTCATGGCCGCCGCCGAAGGGTTGCCCTGCACCACCGAAGTTCATGCCTTGCACGTGGCGGCGGATGGCGCGCTTTGGACCAATACTTGCGCGCGGATTTTTCGCTTCGACGGGCGCCGCTTCCACCCCATCGCTGGGCTCAGCGGCATGTCGAACAGCGCGCAGGGAATGGCGAACGGCGCGCACGGCCATGTGGTGGTGGCAACTCCTTCCGGCCTGTACGATGTGGCGCCGAAGGGCGACGGTTCCTTCTCCGCGCGTCTCTATCCGTTGGGGCCGGAACTCGCGGGAGCGCCCACGCGCGGCATCGCACGGAACGGTTCGCAACTCTGGTTTGGTTGTAGGCGGCGGGTGTGTGTCGAAGACGGCGGGCGCGTTTCTGTGTTGGGGCCGGCGGAAGGGCTGCCGGAGGATGCCTGGGACGCAGTTGGCATTACACCGGACGGTTCGTTTGGATTCGTAGCCCCAGCAGACTCTACCGAAAGCCACCCGGCGCGGCCCGGCTGGTCCAAGAAAAACCGGATCTCGCGTCCAGCATATTCTGGGGTGCCTTGACGACAGGCCGGGACGGATCCGTCATGGTCCCAACCGACAAGGGGTTAGCCATTCGACGGGAGGGCAGCTGGAGTGTCATAGACGAGCAGCGGGGGCTGCGCTCCGCGATGACGAGTGCTGTGGTGGAAGATCGCGAGGGATCCCTGTGGATTGCGCTGATCGGGGGAGGCGTGGCCCGCTGGCTGGGCTACGGTGAATGGGAGGCCTGGACGAAAGCACAAGGAATGCCGTCCGACCTTATCTGGTCCATCCGCCGCGACAGTAAAGGTGCGCTCTGGGTGGGCACTTCTCTGGGCTTGGCACGGTTGGAGGGGCCGGGGCCGCCACGGACCTGGACCAGGAAAGACGGTTTGGGGGGCGACAACGTGCGTTGGCTGGGCGAGACTTCCGACGGCGCCATGTGGGCGGTCGTGAAGCCGGGCAGCGTGACCCGCATCGATCCGGCGACAGGGAGGATTCGTCTATTTGATCCGGCGGACGGGCTCCCTTGCGTGACTTCGCACCGCGGTTTCGTCGACCACCTGGACAGGCTGTGGGTGGCCACAGGTTGCGGCGTCTTTCGCAACGACCGGCCGTCTGCTTCTGATCGCTTTCGCCGCATTGATCAGCCCGCCTCGCTAGAGCACGGGGCGTGGGCCTTTGCGGAAGACAAACTGGGGACCATGTGGATCACCACTCCCGACGGGTTGTGGAGGCTGAGCGAAGGCCGGTGGCGCCAGTACCGGAAAGCGGACGGGCTACTGAGCGACAACCCATACATCCCCACAATCGCCCCCGACGGCGCCCTTTGGCTGCGCCATCGCCTCGACGCCGGAATCGAGAGAGTGGAGTTCTTGGGGGACCGCCTGGTTCGCTCGATGGCGGTCTTGCCTGCAGATCCCTTATCGGTCGAGGTCACGGCCTTTCACGGATTTGACGCGCTGGGCCGCTTCTGGAGGGGCAGTGCCAACGGAGTGTCTGTCCTGGCCGGCAGCGCCTGGACGTACCTGAGTATGGAAGACGGGCTGGTCTGGAACGACACCGACGGAGAAGCCTTTTGGGCCGATCCGGACGGTAGCATCTGGATCGGTACCAGCGGCGGATTGGCGCACTACCTGCCTCCCCGCAGTGGCTTGTCGGGACCGCCGGTTGCCGATCCGGTCATTACCGGGCTGGAGATCGACCAGAAGGCGCGGGTTGTGAGGGCAGAGTTCTCATCACTTAACTACAAGAGCGAGCAATTGGTGCGATTCGCATACCGGCTGGACGGGGAACACTGGACCGGCACCACGGAGCGGATCATATCGTTTAACGGGCTTGCCCCGGGCTGGCATCGACTGGAGATCCAGTCGCGGGTTCGCAATGGACCAGTTTCTACGAAGGTGGCGGTGACGGAGTTCCAGGTTGAGCCGAAGTGGTGGGAAACCTGGTGGCTTCGGTCGGCCGCTCTGCTTCTTGCTGCGGCCGCGGTGTGGGGCATCATCCTGTGGAGGCACCGGCTGCTGCGACACAGGAATCGCCAGTTGGAACGCGCGGTGCGCCAACGGACGGCCGAACTGGAATCTGAGCGCACCAAGGTATTGGAAGAGAAGAGGCACGTATTGGAAGAGAAGAGGCGCGCGGATGTTGCGAGCGAATCCAAGAGTCGCTTCCTGGCAACCATGAGCCATGAGATCCGCACCCCAATGAACGGCGTGATCGGCATGCTTGGCCTGTTGCTGGAGACCCCACCACTTACCTCTGAGCAGCAGGATTTCGCGGAAACGGCGCGGGATTCCGCGCATGCGTTGCTGAAAATCATCAACGAAATCCTGGATTTCTCCAAAATCGAAGCCGGAAAGCTCGCGTTCGAAAGGGTGGATTTCGATCCGGCGGAGCTGGTTCGAGGAGTCTGGAGGTTGCTTGGGGATGGAGCCAAAGTCAAGGGATTGGAGTTTGTCTGTAGGATTCCAGAGCCGTTGCCAGGCCGGGTTCGGGGAGACCCCACGCGGCTGCGGCAAGTTCTCCTGAACCTGGTTGGCAATGCGGTCAAATTCACGGAGAAGGGCCGCGTTGATTTGCGGGTGACGGTCGAGGCGGAATCAGATAGTTCCGTCAGCCTGCGATTCGGCGTGACGGACACAGGGATCGGCATCTCCGAGGAGACGCGACGACGCCTCTTCGAACCGTTTGCACAGGCGGACAGCTCGACAGCGCGTAAGTTCGGCGGCACTGGTTTGGGCTTATCAATCTCGAAGCAATTGATCGCTGGTATGGACGGTGAACTTCGGGTCGAGAGCGCGCTGGGGCGGGGATCGACGTTTTGGTTTGTCTTGCCGCTTGAGAAGGCTCACTGCGCAACGGAGGATCGAAACGACTTAAGGACTTTGGAGACACCGTTAGAGTCGAAATGAGATGCAGATGGGCCGCTGAGGGGCACGGGTAGTCAGTCGTCGGTGAGGCTGCGAAGCAAGAGTTCCCCTTCACGCCGATCGACACCAAGCCCACCGGCTGGCTCGCGCAGACCACGACAGAACCATTGACGAGATTCCTGGAATCCTGAGCGATGACGAACAGACAATCAGCGAAAGGCCAGAGCCAGGCCTAGGGGGTTGACAGAGGCGTTATGGAGAGGATTCGGCGCACCGTGCTGAGCAGTTGGTCCCGTCCAATCGGTTTCAATAGTGTGGCGCGGGCGCCAAGCAAGCCAGCCGCCCGCAGGAACTGGCCCTCGAACGCTCCCGATGTGGCGATGACCTTCAGATTCGGCTGCTCACTCCGGATTGCACGAATGGTTTCAATCCCTTCCGACTCGGGCATCACCAGGTCCGTGATCACGAGGTCGAGGTGCCGTTCTCTCACGATCTGCAGGGCTTCGGCGCCGTTGGTGGCGGACAAGACTTCGTAACCTTCCCCCACCAGGAGCTGTTCGAACAACTGCCGGATCCCTGGCTCGTCATCTACCACGAGGATCGTGGCGCAAGTGCCAGCTCGCGCTAGCACCTCGCGCACCTTGCCGGCCAGGCTCAACGCAGTAAAAGGCTTCGGAATATAATCCACGCCGGGAGCCAGCAGACCTTGATGCTTGATTGCGTTTCCGCTGTACCCCGACATATAAACTACTTTGATCTCCGGTCTGAGTTGCTTCAGCCGCTCCGCCAGCTCCCGGCCCGTCATCCCGGGCATGACGACGTCGGTCAACAGCAAGTGGATGGGCTCCGGATGCAGCTTGGCTTGCAAGAGAGCATCCTCGCCATCGGAGCCTTCCAGAACGCGGTAACCGTACCTTGTCAGTACCTTGGCAGCCAGGGTCCGTACTTCCTCCTGGTCTTCCACCAGCAAGATCGTCTCGGAACCGCCGGCAACGGTAACCACAGGCTCCGCTTCCTTCTCGGCAGCCACTTCACTTCCAATCGCCGGAAGGTAGATGCGGAACGCCGTACCTTTGCCGGGTTCACTGTAGACCGAGATGAAACCTCCGTTCTGTTTGACGATCCCATAGGTGGTGGACAACCCCAGACCGGTTCCTCTGCCTTGCTCCTTGGTGGTGAAGAACGGGTCAAAGATACGCTGCAAGGTCTGTCGATCCATCCCTACCCCGTTGTCAGTGATCGCCAGCAGCACGTAGCGTCCTGGCACAACGCCAGGATGCCTTTCTACGTAACTCGCATCGAGTTCGGTATTAGTGGTCTCGATGATGAGTTTGCCCCCGGAGGGCATCGCATCCCGCGCATTCACTGCCAGGTTCACGAGCACCTGATTGATCTGGCCGGCATCGGCCACCACCTGGCGCAACGAATCGTCGCACAGCGTCAGGATCTCGATATCTTCTCTCATCACCCGCCGGAGCATGTTTTCGGACTCGGCCACGAGCGTGTTGAGATTGACCGGCTTGGGCTCGATGATCTGCTTGCGGCTGAATGCCAGCAGTTGCTGCGTTAACCCCGCGCCCCGTTCGCCGGCTTTCCGTATCTCCGACACGTGGTTCCTGAGTGCGTCTCCCTGTTTCAGTTCATCCAGCAACATATCGCCATAGCCGTTGATGATGGTCAGCAGATTATTGAAATCGTGAGCTACCCCTCCCGCAAGCCTTCCAATCGCGTCCATCTTCTGGGACAGGCGGAGCTGTTCCTCCACCTTCTTGCGCTCGGTGTTGTCAATGACATAACCGCGGATCTCTTCTAACTTGCCGCTCTCATTACGCGAGCCGATGACGTTAGAGATCACACTGAGGGGTTTTTCGTCCCTGCGGCGCAGCTCGGTCTCATGTTCTTCCAGCCGCCCGCGGCTCTCCACCAGCTCAACAAACGCTTTCTCCGCCTCGGGATTGGGATATAGCGAGGCAAGGTTGTGCGCCAAGGCTTCTTCGCGCGAATTAAATCCGAACATCCTTACGAATGCCGGGTTGCACTCCAGGAGCTTGCCATCGGGAGCCGCGATGAAATATCCGGCCAGGTCCTCTTCGAAGAAACAACGATACTTTTCTTCTGCTTGCCGGGTGCGGTTTCTCTCGCGAACGGCTCGCGCAGCCTGCCAGCAGGCGATGATGAACAGTGCGGCAAACGCCGCGGCGGCCACCCTCGTCCAGCGTTCGCGGCGTCGTGCATCGAGCAGCGCTGCCACGGATTCCACGTTTCTCCCTGACAAGTAACCCCATTTCAAGTAGCCCCAATTTTGGAAAAGCTCTTCCAGTTTTCCTTCCGCTGCCATCGCGTCAATCTCATTGCGGATTCTGTCGGCTGCCGCGGCGGCCTCAAGTGTCGACCCAATCCCGAGGCGCAGCCGGTCGCTGGCAATGGGGATTACTCGCACAGGCTGGCCCGGACACGAAATACCGCTCATCAGCGCGGTGATCGCCGTATGCTGCTCGAGAAAGGCCGCATCCACTTGTTGTTGGCACACGGCTTCAACCAGATCCCCAGGAGATCGGAAGACGATCAGTCGCGCGTCCGGCAGGAGGGCGTGCGCCTGGCGAGAACTGATGGGGAAACCAAGATGACCGACCGTTCCCCGGGCCAAATCTTCCACGCGCTGAAACGCGCTGGCGCGCCGGACCAAAAGACATCGGATCGATTCAAGGTAAGGAGCGGAAATGTGGAAAATCTTTGCCCGTTCCGGAGTGAAGGTCATCAAGGGCCACAGATCGACTCCCCCGCTGCGCAACGCCGCTTCCGAACTGTCGTTGCGTTGCACCCACTGCAACTGAATCCCGGAGCGGCGTGCAGCTTCTCTGACTAATTCGATAGCCAGTCCCGTCGGCTGGCCTTTACTGTCGGGGAATTGCTCGGGAGGATCGTTTTCCCAGCCGATCCTGTAAAGTCGACTGGTAACCCGAGAATTCTCAACAAATATCCAAACCAGGAGGGCGGCAGCCAGGAGTAAAGCGACGACAATGATCCATTTCGCTGCTCTCCGGTCTATGAACGGGATGAACTTAACACGCCTGAGTGGATTCGAACCGCCGATCACCTTCGGGCCTCCGGTCACCACTGATCCAGTGGAATCCGACATTTGCTCACCAACACATGAGATTCAGATCAAACAACCGAGCGGCCTGCGTCGCTTCATTTTAGCCCACGCGGGGCTAATCAATGTTGGGGACACAAAAGGAAGGAAATGTAAACCTCCTTTCATGAACTTCCGCTCGCGACAGATGACCCTGGGTACAAGGGGCCGTGTTGCGGCGTAAGGTCGGCCGGCTGGGGTCGTCCTTCTTGTCAGTCCGGCGCCGGTTGTGCAGCATCGCCAGACGATCTTTCACGTCATTGAACTCCGAGGTGTTCACCACGTATTCCGGTTTGGCCTTCAAGTACTTTGCGATGTTATCTTGCGACGCTTTGAGTATCCCTCGACGTACAAACCCTTCCACGACGGTACTGTGCCGAACCTCGTCACGGTCATTATTCCGACGAGTGACCAGATTTTGACAGTGCCGATAGCCGCAACCCGCTGATCTCGCTGGACAGGAGTAGGGCCCATGGAATGCACCAATCCCGCTGGGCATCTGCTTCTGGGCTGCCCAAACTTCAGACCGAGGTTAATCAAATGGACAACGTGCTCTCCACAATACGAAATTTCATCCGCGACGACAACGGCCAGGATCTCATCGAATACACGATGCTCCTCGCGTTCGTGTGCGTGGCATCTTCCGCGTTCATCGTTAACTCGGGCCACAGTCTTTCCGGCATCTGGACTGCCACAAACTCACGGCTCGCAGCTGCCAACACGTCTGCCAGCTAATTCGACACAAGTGTGGCACACCCACGGCCAGTCGCGCTGGCGGTTCACCTGCGTCACCAAACGGGAGTTTTATCGGGGTGAACGAACTACCGGACGAATCGGGAAATTCTATTGAGCTATGCACCTCGTATTCTTGTCGTTGACGACGAGCCCAGCGTGCAAATATTGTTCGAGCAAGTGCTCTCAGAGGTGGGCTACTATGTCACTCTCGTCGGGAATGGGCGTCTCGCTCTGGCGCGAATTCGCAGTCGAGAGTTTGACGTAGCCATTGTTGATCTCAGTCTTCCAGATCAGGACGGCCTGGAAGTTATTCGTCAGATTCGCTCGGAGTGTCCGCACGTACCAATTTTGGCAGCATCAGGATTCATGGTCGGTGATATGGCTCAGGAGGCCATGGCTGCCGGAGCGACGGCAACACTCCTAAAGCCAACTTCACCTAAGAGGTTGCTTCAAACGATATGCCAACTCATCGAGCCGCGTGGAACTTGGGCGGGAAGCAGCTGTGCAAGCCTCGACTGATCCGCGTTCAATCTATTAACCTTCGGCATAATGCAAAAACCGACGCCGTGTTGCGCCAGAATCCTAACTGCTAGGAGGTTCCTGCAGGACGGACACTAATGGTGTTGGACACTGCTACCACTGAACGAGTCATGCTCGCGCTGAAGATTTTGACTTCGAGCCTTGATCCGAGCGCCGAGGGCATTGCCGCGCAAGCAGAGATCGACGAGCTACGGTCGCACCTCGGAGATGAAGCAGTGGACCTCGCTGACGACGAAGTCGCCTGCCTAGTGATTCAGCGGGAGATTAAGCGTCAGGAGGAACGCACGGCCAAGAGAGAAGGGTGCCTTGAAAGTTCCTCGTCATTCCAGCAGCTCGCTCAGAATTGACCGTTTTCTTCTTCGTAAAGATCACTTGGCACCGTTATTCCACCCGAAGCTGCGCAGGCTCCCGTAGAATAATCTCCGGCACACCTTTGTACAGGCTGATCGTTCCCGTGGTGCAAATGCGCTTGTCGCGCAGGCGAACCTCCGGCTGATCGAATTTGGGGCGGTCATCCCCCTAAGTCAGGGCCGTGAAGATCGCGTTCGGGTATGGTTTATCCAGGTTCAGGAATGTCGTTGCCCCTCGCTGCGGGAGGCGTAGCTGGCGCTGGCAACGACTCCACAAACGGTTGCGTGCTCGCCAACGTATTTGGCGGCTTCGCGCGCCGACAGGCTCTCTTCCGCAGGAAGACGCAGAGAACACCACGAGAGAACAAGGGCTACCAGGAGTAGGCGCTTCACGTTTTCTCCATTCGTCCTGACAACGTATCATCAGCGGGCGGAGGTCGGCAACACAGATTTGCGTCTCTACTCGTAAGATGAGTGGCACGTTCGCTGAGCTGTGGTTTTGCAGGAGATTGAACGATGGCCGCCCGGACTCATCAAGCGCGACGACCTCGCCGTCGATCACGGTTTCATCGGGGAGGGCCGCGAGCGCCTTCACGACGGCGGGATATCGAGTGTTGAAATCCTTGCTGTTCCGCGATCGGAGATGGACCTTGCCGTCCGTCTTGGTGGCCAGGGCTCAATAGCCGTCCAGCTTCAGCTCGTATGCCCAATTCGCGCCCTCGGGCAATGTGCGCGCGGGCAGGAGTAGCATCGGCTCGGTGAAGGTGACCTAGTGTCCCGAGTCAGAGATTCGTTCACAAATTCGCTCGACCTTGCCCAAGATTAGGTCTGCGTCAGCGGTTCAGCGCGAGGACAAACGGCCTGCGGGAGCTGAAGGCATTTTTGGAGCGCCATCTCAGCAGCTCTCCGCCCATCCGGCGTCCTTCGATTACGGCGTTTGTCTTGCCACCGAAGGAGCGGCGAAATGAGGCCTTTCAATTCTTCTATCAACTCGGCTCGGCACTACGGGAAATGGGCATGAACGAATACGGGGAACTTTATGCCTTCGACGACGGGGCTATGCCCAAATACGAGCTCCGTCAGTTACCAGGAAAACCGGTTCCATTCTTCGGACCTCAGGATGTTACGGCGATTGACCTCCCCGCCGGAGCAACCGAAGAGCAAATTCTAAAAATGTGTCGCGAGCGGTGTCGCTCCGACGATTTCGTCCTGATTGACGAGTACAAGGACATCAAGGACACCTTCATGCTAGGTGCCGCGATGAACGCGGGAAGCAATATGGAGTCCACGCAGGGCTACCGCATTTACAAGAAGCAGCCCTGACGCAGGCTGATGCCAATCCATTGAAAAACCTATGTTTTCCAGCCTTCCTGAAATCCCGTCTCCAACCCTCCAGGTAAGCCCCTGCGGAGAATAACTGGCCTATTCTCCGCATGATAAGCGGAGAATACCTTGCCAGATGCGGAGATTACGGAGTATAATCTCCGCAGGGGGTGCGGAGAATGTACATTCACGAGCTCAAGGGCTGGCCCCGGTTCCACTGGAGCACAGACAAACTCGCCGAGCCCCTCGCCTCCGTCCGCCACCAGCAGGGCCGCCTGATCGGGCACATGGAAGCGCTGGGATTTGATCTTCAGCAGGAGGCTGTCCTGCAAACGCTCACCTCAGATGTTCTCAAGAGCAGTGAAATCGAAGGAGAGAAGCTCGATGCCGGGCAGGTCCGCTCGTCCATCGCCCGGCGCCTGGGTATGGACATCGGCGCCCTCAAGCCCGCCGACCGCAACGTCGAAGGCGTCGTCGAAATGATGCTGGACGCCACGCGCCACTATGACCAGCCACTGACCGCCGCACGGCTGTTCGCATGGCATGCCTCGTTGTTTCCGACAGGCCACAGTGGAATGACCAAGATCAGGACGGGAGCCTGGCGCGACGACAGCAAAGGGCCCATGCAGGTCGTCTCCGGTCCAATAGGAAACGAGCGCGTCCATTACGAAGCACCGAATGCAGGCCGCCTCGCCGGCGAGATGACGCCTTTCCTCGACTGGTTCGAGGGCAAGGACCCGATCGATCCGGTCCTCAAAGCCGGACTCGCACATCTCTGGTTCGTGACAATCCACCCATTCGATGACGGCAACGGCCGCATCGCGCGCGCGATCGCGGACATGGCGCTCGCGCGATCCGAGAAGAGCCCGCAAAGGTTCTACAGCATGTCGGCGCAGATCCGGCAGGAGCGCAAGGCCTATTACGACATTCTGGAAGCCACACAGAAAGGGACGATGGAAATCACGCCGTGGATGGAATGGTTTCTTGGCTGCCTCAGCCGTGCCATTGACGGTGCTCAGGTCACTCTAAGCGCCGTGCTCAGCAAAGCGCGCTTCTGGGAACGTATAAAAGATGTGCAGCTGAATGACCGGCAGCAGTTGGTGATCAACCGCCTGCTGGACGGGTTCGAAGGCAAGCTCACCAGCTCAAAATACGCAACGCTCGCCAAGTGCTCGCAGGATACGGCTCACCGAGACATCCTTGAACTGGTTGATCACGGCGTCCTCGTTCGCAATCCCGAAGGCGGACGCAGCACGAGCTATTCGCTCGCCCCGGCGCAATAACCGCTGTCGATGGCCCATCACGCTCGCACATTCCAAGCTGACAAAGGGCGCGTAAGAAAACAGCCTTCCTTCACCCGCGCAAGGGATCGTCACCGAAGGCCGAGACCCGTGAGGGGCTCTGGGCGCAGCCTGACAGCCCGGTCCGGCGTTAAGCCGGATGCGCCCACCACCCCCGAACAACCAACAAAGAACAGGATATCGGCGGGCGCTTTAGGCTTATGTCCGGTCTCGCTGCTTTGTTCGCGGCCAATTCGAATGTAAGTTTTGAATATCTTGTGGAGGGCGCATTTCCGGAAAAGCCGGCCGGACTGGATCCAACGCTACAGGCAGCTCGCCAGGAGCGAGCAATTAGCGACGGCGGTTTGGGAGGTTATCTGCGGAGATTTTCGGAACCGCAGAGAAAATGGATCGTCAATTCCATGCTGCGACGATTCCTGAGTACGACTATTGACGTGCACGCGACAGGTCGAATTCAGCCTGGTAACTAGTGTGGGCCCGGCGACCCACGTGTCATTTCAATAAACCTGGGGTAATTAGCGCTCTATTTAACCGTCCGTCGCCCCCGGCCTGCGCGAAAGCACCCATCCGGTGCGCCCGGTCTAATATAAACACAGTAAAATCAGTCACTTGGCGGGTGGCCCTCCTCTTGCACCGCAGTCGCAACCATAAACACCGAACACTCGGTTATTAGCGCGGAGGAGGTCGTCTAATGCAGATTCGGCAGTCGCTAAGAATTCTGATCCACAGTTCCGTCCTACTGATTCCGTTGTTCCTTTTGTCTGTATCGACGAAGACCTATGCCATTCAGGCATTCTCTCGCCAGTACGAGACGTCGTGCACTACATGCGATCTGGACTTTCCGAAGCTGAATGATTTTGGCAAGGCATTCAAAGACGCCGGATTCAAATTTCCCAAGGATGATGCGGACTTTATAAAGCTTGCACCCACGCTGTTGGGCGCCGAAGCCCGGAGGATTTCAGGGAGATGACCATGACCAAGAACCAATCCAGCGCAGTCCGGCGAGCCGCTTGGGTGTTCGGGATGGCCGCGCCTGTCGTTTTATTCATTACGTTCTCACCACCGGCTTCCGCCCTTCCGGCTTATGCCCGTCAGACAGGTTATGCCTGCAGCAAGTGTCATACAACGCCGCCGGAACTTACGCAGGAAGGGAGAGATTTCAAGCTCAATGGATACACACTGAAGCAGGTGCCGTCCATCACTGCGCCGAGCACCAAGAAATCCACTGCGCTGGACATCCTCTCGAGCTTGCCTCTTTCGGCGTGGTTCGAAACCTCGTTCACGTCGACAAACAGGCCACAGCCCGGAACCCAAAACGGCAATTTTGAGTTTCCTCAGGATATTTCTCTGTATCTAGCCGGCGCGTGGTCGTCTCACGTCGGTAGCTTCTTGCAGGTCACTTACGACACAAAGGACGACCATTTCAGCATGGACAATACCGACATCCGGTATGCCAACCACACCACTCTTTTTGACAAAGACCTGCACTACGGTATCACGCTCAACAACAATCCCACGGTCGAGGATCTGTGGAACAGCACGCCGGCGTGGGGCTTTCCATTTATCAACACCGACGTGGCGCCCACGCCGCTCGCGGCAGCGGTGATCAATGGGCCGCTGGCGCAGGACGTTGCCGGAATTGGCGCCTACGGTCTTTGGAGCAATCACTGGTACCTGGCGGCTGCCGTCTACCGCTCAGAGCACATTGGGGGCCCCCAACCTGCCGTGGGTAGCAATTTCAACTTCAACATACAAGGCGTGGCACCGTACTGGCGCGCTGCGTGGCAGCATCCCAGCAAGAATAACTATGTCGAGTTGGGAACCTACGGCATACACATGGAATCGACACCGAACAACGTTGTCGGTCTAAGGAACAGCTACACCGACACGGCGGCAGATTTTCAGTACGACCGAACTCTGCCCGCCATCATCAGTGGCGTAATGTGCGAAAACCCGCCCTGTAACGATGTGTTGTCGGTGCGCGGCACTTACATTCATGAGGATTCAGCGCTGAATGCGAGCTTCGGAGGTGGTGCCGCATCCGAAATCAATCATCACCTGGATACCGTTCAGGCCAACGCCGAATACCACTTTGGCAACCGTGTTTCGTTCGCCGCTGGCTGGTTTAATATCACCGGCACGCCGGACCCATTGCTGTACGCGGGGGCTCCCGTGACGGGAAGCGCCAATGGCGATCCGCGGGGCAACGGGTACATCCTGAATCTCTCCTGGTGGCCGGTGATGAACATAGACCTTGCCGCGCAATACACGGGATACCTGCGGTTCAATGGCGCCGCGACGAATTACGACGCAGCCGGCCGCAATGCCAACGCAAATAACTCAATATATCTGCTCGCCCGCTTTATGTTTTGATCAGGCGAGCTAACGATCAAAACAAACCATGGTCAGGACTATGAACATCACAAAATCATTTTCGACAACTCTCGTATTCATTCTCGCGACTGGCTTCGCAGCCCGCGCGGGGAGTATCAGCGGCAAAGTAACTCGAGGGCGCGGCAGCACGGTTGTCTATGTCGACGCCATTGCCGGGAAGACTTTCCCTGCGCCGGAACAGCACTTCTCGATGGATCAGAAGGCTCTTCTGTTCCAGCCGCATGTGCTGGTCGTACCGGTGGGCGCTACGGTCGACTTTAAGAACAGTGACAACGTGGCGCACAACGTTTTCTGGCCCAATATAGCGGGGAACAAAAAGGACAGCCACAATCTCGGCACGTGGCCAAGAGGGCAGTCGCAGAGCTTCAAGTTCGAGAAGGCAGGCGTGGTGCCGCTGCTCTGCAACGTCCATCCGGAAATGTCCGGGTTCATCATCGTGACGCCAACGCCATACTACGCGGAGGCAGATGGCTCGGGCGCTTACAAAATCGACAACGTCCCTGACGGGACCTATACTGTCGTTGTTTGGCACGAAGGCTCAAAACCGGTATCGAAACAGATCACCGTCGCCGGGCCAACGACGGCTGACTTCGCAAAGTGAGCGCGACGCTCTCCGGAAGGCATGCTCATGCGAACGCGATTTCGCGACAAGCAAGTCGACCGTGACTGGCTGAACAGCAACTTCCCCTGCATGATGGCGTGCCCGGCGGGAACCAACGCCGGGCGCTACGTCGCGCTGATTGCAGATGGCCGGTTTGAAGAGGCCTACCGGTATGCGCGCGACCCCAACCCGATGGCCAGCATTTGCGGGCGCGTTTGCGCACACCCCTGCGAGACTGCTTGCCGACGCGGTGCTATCGACAAACCCATCTCTATCCGGGCGCTGAAGCGTTTTCTCACTGAACGCTACGGACCGGAATCCAGACATCCGCTGAATATTCACCGGGAACCCGCGAGCAAGCTGCCTTATCGGGTTGCAGTCGTGGGCAGCGGTCCTGTTGGCCTCTCGGCTGCGCACGATTTGGCGGTGATGGGCTACCAGGTCACCATCTTCGAAGCTGCGCCGGCGGCGGGAGGCATGCTCCGCCTCGGGATTCCCGAATACCGGCTGCCGCGAAGCGTGGTGGATGCGCAGATCCGCGAGATTCTCGACATCGGCAACGTCACGCTGCAACTGAACTCGGCGGCGGGCCGGGATTTCACTATTTCCGGATTGCGCGCGCAGGGCTTCGATGCCGTGGTGATTGCGGTTGGCGCTCACCGCAGCCGCGACCTCTCGATCCCCGGGGTGGACCTGGATGGTGTTCACAAGGGGATCGATTTCCTGCTCAACGCCAACTTGGGGTATCGCTTCACGATCGGGAAGAAAGTGGTCGTGATCGGCGGCGGCAATGTGGCGATGGATGTCGCGCGATCGGCGGCGCGTGAAGTTCTAAAGCAACATGGGACTGAGGGGGCCGGCGAAGTTCCGAGCGACACCAACATCGCGGCGGTTGCGGCGCACGAGATGGTCGACATTTCACTTTCCGCACTTCGCTTGGGCGCGCGGGAAGTGAACATTGTTTGCCTGGAAAAGCGCAACGAGATGCCGGCGGCGCTCGAGGAAATCGAAGAAGCGGAGACCGAGGGGATCATCCTGCGGGACGGGCGCGGTCCCAAACAGGTAGTGGGTAGCAACGGCAAAGTTGCGGGCCTCGAGACGCTCAAAACGAAATGGGTGTTCGATTCCTCCGGAAAGTTCAACCCCGCGTTCTACGACAATAGCGAATCGGTGCTTGAGTGCGACACGATCATCATGGCGATCGGCCAGGCGCCCAAGCTGGATTTTCTGCGGCCGGAAGATGGCGTACAGGTGTCGCCGCGTGGCCTGATAGTGGCCGACCGCGCCAGCCTCATGACCAGCGCGGCGGGGGTTTTTGCGGGTGGCGACTGCGTGTTTGGGCCGCGCCTAATCATCGATAGCGTGGGCGACGGGCGGCGTATCGCGGCGGCCATCGACGAATATCTCACGGGACGCAAACGGGCCGAACCGGAGATTGAAGTCGAAGTACTCGACCGCCATCGCATGTTCGCGGACTACATGAACTGGAACCGGCAACCTGTGCCGATGCTACCACTCGACCGGCGAACGGGTGTGACCGAAGTGGAAGTCGGGTTCGATGCGGAGAGCGCGATGCGCGAAGCCCGAAGGTGTCTGCGCTGCTGGGTCAACACGGTTTTCGAAGGCAACGAACCCGATGGATCGCAATGCGTGTTGTGCGGGGGGTGCGTGGATATCTGCCCGGAGGACTGCCTGAAGCTGGTGCCGCTCGAGCAGATTAACTTCACTCCCGAGGTGATGGAGCACATTCAGCAGAACGAGCAGCTCTATCGGGTGGAACTGGACGATGTGACGGCCGAAGAATTGGGTGTTATCACGGGTTCGGCGATGATCAAGGACGAAACTCGCTGCATCCGTTGCGGGCTGTGCGCGGAGAGGTGCCCGGTACAGGTGATCACGATGGAAGCCTATCACCTGGTGACCGACGAGCTGCCGCAATTGATTCAGATACACGCAAGGTGAACCATGGCGAATGAAAAAAACACAGAACCACGCTGCACGCGCCGCGAGACATTCGTGAAGCTTGGCCTCGGCAGCCTGGGGATCGCGGGCGCTGGCGCGGTGGTGTTCGGTACGGAATTCCTGTCTCCGAACGTGCTTTACGAACCTTCACCGATAACCAATGCTGGTAAACCCGAGCACTTCCCGCAAGGCTCGGTGACGGCCGATCCGAAGACCGGCATTTACGTGATCCATGGGCCCGAAGGTTTCTATGCTCTCTCAGCCGTGTGCACCCACTTGGGCTGCCTGACCGCCTGGGCACCGGAGCAGAATC
>Ga0181536_10003810_pt1 | contig 16276 bp, 15 predicted proteins | sample PEATcosm2014_Bin_41_FD_121105 | JGI IMG/M metagenome (GOLD analysis project Ga0181536, IMG submission 121105) | Peatland microbial communities from MTU Mesocosm Facility, Houghton, MI, USA - PEATcosm2014_Bin17_60_metaG | ecosystem: Environmental > Terrestrial > Soil > Wetlands > Peat | place... | reverse complement strand
GAAAGATTTTGCTGAAAGCTAATTTGTGAAGCATTCGATACAAACAGAAGGATTTAGCATGCGCTTGCGTCCGGTACGGATGGATGATGCCGGATTCATTGTGTGGCTTAGGAATTTGGATTATCTGGAGCCCGAACTCATTGACGTGAAGCGCGGTTCGGTTGGCAAACCCATTCCAGGCACCGAAATGTTTCTGCTCTCCCCGGAGGGAACGCCTGTGCCGCCCGGCGAACCCGGCATTTTGCACATCCGCGGGCCGCACATAATGCTGGGATACTGGAAAGATCCCGAGACGACGGCAAAAATGATCAAGCCCGGCCATCTGCCTGGTGAGCGGGTATTGTACGCGCAGGATTGGTTCGTCATGGACAATGAGGGCTTCTTTTATTTCAAAGGCCGCAGTGATGATATCATTAAAACCCGCGGTGAAAAGGTAAGCCCGGTGGAGGTGGAAAATGTCCTGCACAGCATGCCCGGCGTGAAGGAAGCAGCCGTTATCGGCGTGCCTGACGAAAACCTGGGCCAGGCTATTGAAGCGTTTGTCGTGTTGGAAAACGACAGAACGATTAGCGCCAAGGAAATTCAGCGCCACTGCGCCGCCCGGCTCGAGAACTTCATGGTGCCGCAGCGTGTTCGATTGCTTTCCGAATTGCCCAAAACAGCCAGCGGCAAGATAAAAAAAGATGCCCTGCGCTAAACCCCGGTTGGGACAGAAAGAACGATCCATGCCTGACTCCGTGTTGCCCGAAGCCAATCAAAAGTCAGTTCTCGATTTTGTTGATCGCTATCGTTCCAAAATCAATCTTCTGCCTGATAAACCAGAAGAAACCATTGAGGCCACGGTGCGCGCCTTGTGGTTATGTGCCGCGAGCGTTCCGGCATCCGCCACCATGTCTGTAAAGACGCCCTTGCCCTCATTGACCGGGGATCAGCGGCAAAAGCTCGCCGATTTGCTGGAGCAACGCTCCCGTGGAGTTCCTCTCGCCCATCTGACCGGCTGGCAGCATTTCATGGGGCTGGAATTTAAATGCACTTCGCAGGCGCTTATTCCGCGCAAAGAAACGGAAATCGTGGGGAATGCCGCGCGGGCAATACTTGCGGACAAAATACTGCCAAATAAACCAAAGGTGCTTGATTTATGCACTGGTTCCGGGAATCTCGCCTGCGCCATGGCTTGCCATGTGCCGCAGTGCATCGTGTTTGCCGCCGATCTCTCCCCGGAAGCGGTGGAACTGGCCAGGAATAATGCGCGTCATCTTGGGTGCGCTGACAAGGTCAACGCCTTGGTCGGCGATCTCTTTGCTCCATTCGAGTCAGAACAGTTTTACCGTTCTTTTGATCTGATCATCTGCAATCCGCCGTACATAACCAGCGCCAAGCTGCCGTCTCTGAATCAAGAAATCATCGGCCACGAACCAAAAATGGCGTTTGACGCGGGGCCTCTTGGCCTTTCGATACTGTGGCGCCTGCTTCAGGAAGCACCCCGGTTTTTAAAAAATGGCGGTTGGCTTGCATTTGAAGTGGGCTTGGGGCAGGGCGCTGGGCTTGTACAACGGCTTTCAAAAAACACCCGGTTCACAAACGTGCAGGGTATGCTTGACGAAAAAGGCAATATCCGGGCCATCATCGGCCAACATCGGCCTTCGGCGGTCGTCACGCCTGTCGAATTGACAACCTAGGAGACAAAAATGAGTCGCAAAATCATTTTGTTGCTTGTTTCACTCGTCTGTCTCACGGGAGTAGCAGTGTTATTGCTTTCCACGAGGCGAACTGATACAGGTATGCCCCCAATGAGCAACCAAACAAATATCGTGCAGCGGTTTGATCTTTCAGGTTACGCGGATACTCCGCCTTCAAAACCGCTGCGTTTGTTGTTCATCCATCACTCCTGTGGCGGGCAGCTCCTTGCCTTACCCGGAACTGATAATGGGACAAACTGCATCTACATTTCCAACCCCAACGGCGGCGGCTTGCGCTCACGCCTGGAGAAGAATTCCTACGAAGTCCACCAAGCCTCCTACGGAAGCCGGATTGGTCAGAACACCGACATCTTTGACTGGCCGCCAAAATTCCGCGGCCAGATGGAGCAGATATTGTCCTGTGATTTTCAAGACACCAGCTACACCGATGGCCGCCGCAACCAAATCGTGGTTTTCAAATCCTGCTTTCCGAACAATGATTTTGTATCCGCCGGCACGCCTCCGGGAAATCCCGCCGGACCCGAATTGACCGTGTGGAATGCCAGAGCCGCCTACGCGATGCTCCTGGACGAATTCCGCAAATATCCGAATGTGCTTTTTGTTTGCGTCACTGTGCCTCCGCTCGCGCCCAAAGCATCGCCGCAACCTCTGTGGAAGCAACTGGCCAAGAAAGTCCTTGGGCGCGGCAACCGGCTCGCCCAAAGCGCACCGTTGGCCCGCGAGTTCAACAACTGGTTGAGCGGCAGGGACGGATGGTTGAAAGACAGCCCGCTGACCAACGTGGTCGTCTTTGACTACTATGACATTCTGACTGGCAACGGCGCGTCGGACCTATCGCTCTATCCCACCGGCGACGGCTGCGACAGCCATCCCAGCCGCGAAGGAAATGAGAAGGCGGCGGAAGCCTTTGTCCCCTTGCTCAACCGCGCCGTGCGCCGCGCGGGACTGGCCCAATAGAATTTCCAGCGACCCAACACGCCAACAAAACAATGCAGATGAATCACACCAAAGAAATACGCGATTTTGTCGTCACCAATTTTCTGTTTGGCGACGCATCATCACTCCAGGATACCACCTCGTTTCTCGAAAGCGGAATTGTTGACTCCACCGGCATGCTGGAACTGATCATGTTTCTGGAGCAAACCTACGACATCAAAATCGAACCCGAGGAAATGCTCCCGGAGAATCTCGACAGCGTGAACAAGGTCATCCAGTTCCTCGGACGCAAACAAGAAAAGGCCGCTGGCGCTTAACGCTGAAAAACGTCGTTACCATTCGGTCCAAACAAGCAGGCAGTCCGGCATAAACCAGTCAGTTCTCACCGATGTGTGCCATTGCGGGAATCCTGAACTTTGCGGAAGCTCCAGCGCCGACTGAAGACGCCATGCGTCGGATGCTGGCGATGGTGCGACACCGTGGGCCGGATCAGTTTGGCATTTATTTGTCGGATCAGGTTGCGTTGGGCAATGCCCGTCTCAGCATCATTGACCTGTCCGGCGGTCAGCAACCGATCACCAACGAAGACGAAACGCTATGGATTGTCTTCAATGGAGAGATTTTTAATTACATCGAGCTTAGAGCGGGGTTGGAAGCCAAAGGACATCGGTTCTCAACTCACTGTGACACGGAAGTTATTCTGCATTTGTACGAGGAGTACGGGCCGGAATGTTTGTGCCAACTCAACGGACAATTTGCGATTGCGATTTGGAATGAACGCGACCGATCCTTGTTTCTCGCGCGGGATCGCGTCGGGGTGCGACCGTTGTTCTATACGCAAACGGGCAGTCGCTTGATTTTCGCTTCCGAGATCAAATCAATCCTCACGGCCCCCCAGGTGAAGACGGATATTGATCCTCTCGCCATTGACCAGATCTTCACCTACTGGAGCACGCTTTCACCTCGCACCTGTTTCCGGGGGATCGTGGACGTGCCCCCCGGGCATTATCTTGTGGCGAAAGAGGGGCAGGTGACCGTAAAGGCTTTCTGGAAACCGGAGTTTTCAAGCGATGCGCCGTCGGCACTTACACCATCGACAAACGCAATCGCTTCCAGAAAAGAGCGCAGCCTTGCAGATTACGTCGCCGAGTTTCATGAATTGTTGAAGGATGCCGCGCGCATCAGGTTGCGGGCGGACGTGCCGGTGGGAGCGTACTTGAGCGGCGGGTTGGATTCTTCGGCCATTGCCGCCATCGTCCGGAAGTTGGGAGTGAGCCGATTGGATACTTTTTCCATTGCTTTCAACGATCAACAATTCGATGAAAGTATATTCCAGCGGGAAATGGCGGCGTATTTGGGCACGGATCATCATGTGGTGCAGGTGACGCACGCCGACATCGGGAACGCCTTTCCCGACGTGATCTGGCACACCGAAGTCCCGGTGATGCGAACCGCGCCGGTGCCGATGTTTTTGCTCTCGAAACTGGTCCACGACCACAGATTTAAGGTGGTGCTTACCGGCGAAGGTGCGGACGAATTTCTTGCGGGTTACGACATATTCAAAGAGGCAAAGATCCGCCGCTTTTGGGCCCGAAATCCGCATTCGAAATGGCGGCAACTGCTGCTGAAACGATTGTATCCGGACATTTCAAACCTCAAGGCCACGGGAGCGACGTATCTGGCAGCCTTTTTTGGGGCCGGATTGAAGGAAACCGATGCCCCCGGCTATTCGCACGCGATTCGGTGGCGCAACAATCGCCGCACCTGCCGGTTTTTTTCCAAGGACTTTGGCGCGGCGATCACAGAGCAGCAAAGTCGCGGAAGAGTGGCGCCGGGTTATCCTGACGGTTTTCAAAACTGGGGGGATTTGGAAAAAGCGCAGTTTCTGGAAATCTCCATCTTTTTCTCGCAATATCTCCTCGCTTCGCAGGGCGATCGCGTCGCCATGGCCCATTCGGTGGAAGGACGCTACCCGTTCCTCGACGTCCGGGTGGTTGAGTTTTGCAACCGGTTGCCGGCGCGATTAAAACTGCGCGGGCTGACTGACAAGTTTCTATTGCGTCAGTTGGCCAGTGAATATCTGCCGGAAAAAATCTGGCGCCGAGGGAAGCGGCCTTATCGGGCGCCAATCCATCGGAGCTTTTTTAACGAGGCCACTCCGGATTACGTTCGGGATCTTTTGTCCGAATCATCCGTGACCGCTTCCGGTATTTTCAATCCGGTGGCCGTTCGCCAACTCGGTGCGAAACTGGAGCAGGGCAAAATGGTCGGGGAAACTGACGACATGGCCTTGGTTGGCATTTTATCCACGCTGCTGGTGCAGCGTCGTTTCGTTTCAGACTTCAGCCCGGCCAACGCGTTGTCCGACCGCGATGATGTCAAAGTCGTCAGCCGGTGTGTGGCGGATCAGCCGGCTAAACGTGTCGGGAACGTATGTTGAACCAGGACATTTTAGAGAAATCCGCGCGCGCCTTTCCGGACAAACCGGCAGTATAATTCAATGGCGTTTGGAAAACGTACGCCGACGTCAATCGCCAGGCAGCAAACATTCTATTATGGACCCAAAAGTCTTTTCAAAAGAATCATTAAAAATTGATTGTGCCGAGCAGGTCCGGCTGATTACCCACGAAGTTCAGCGGCTGCTTGTCTCCTTTAGGCGCCGCGGAGTGGTCCTTGGACTTTCCGGCGGAATCGACAGCTCGGTCACGGCTGCCCTTTGCGTGCGGGCCGTGGGAAAGGAGCGTGTTTTCGGCATACATATGCCCGACCAACACTCGTCACCCGACACCTTGAGTCTCAGCCAGTCTATCTCCACCCACTTCGGATTCAATTCAGCGGTGGAAGAAATCACGGCAATTCTCGAGGCGGTTGGATGTTATACCCGGCAGGCGAAAGCCATTCGATTGGCCATACCGGAATATGGGAAAGGATGGAAAAGCAAAATCGTCCTGGAGAATATTCTCGCCAACCAGGGCTTTAATTACTTCAGCGTCGTCGCTCAAGCGCCCGATGGAACTCTCATCAAAAAACGACTTTCGTTGGAGGCCTATCTGGGAATCCTGGCAGCTACCAATTTCAAGCAGCGCGTGCGAAAGATGATGGAGTACTACTATGCCGACCGTCTGAATTACGCCGTGGCGGGCACGCCCAACCGGCTTGAATACGATCAAGGATTCTTTGTGAAAGTCGGTGACGGGGCCGCTGACTTGAAACCCATTGCGCATCTCTATAAGAGCCAGGTCTATCAGATGGCGGAATATCTGGGCGTGCCGGAAAATATCCGCCAACGCCCTCCGAACACGGACACCTACAGTCTGCAACAAGGCCAGGACGAGTTCTATTTCTCACTGCCACACGAAAAAATGGACCTTTGTTTGTACGCGAAGAACCATGCAATCCCGGCCGCAACCGTTGCGCCTTTGGTCGGCCTTTCCGCAGAGCAGGTGGAGCGCGTGTTCAAGGACATTGACACGAAACGGTCGTCCACGCGCTATCTCCATTTGAAACCGCAACTGGTCGTGCCCGTGGACGAATTGGCAGTTTGAAGCGGCTGATGACGGTCGCGTGGGGCATCAGGGCGAACAAGGTTTATGACCGGCAAGTTGCACCCCAGGAAGCCCGCAACAACAACCTGTTGGCGGCCCCGATGACCCGAATCGCGGCGGGCGCGGTAACTTGATTTTTATCAAGGAAGAACGGCATGATACTTTTAAGTTGAACGCGGCTTGTGCTGGCGGGATGTGCCGGAAGCTGACTACTACATGGAAAACCGAACTGAACGTCGCCTGAAGCATCAGGCGACCCATTCCAGCGCTGAATTATGAGCATTAAACAGTGCAGCACTATAAATTTACCCAAGATTGCCGACCCGCGCGGGAACCTGACCTTCATCGAAGGTGGAAGGCATGTGCCCTTTCAAATCCAGCGGGTCTATTACCTGTATGACACGCCGGGCGGAGCGGAACGGGGCGGCCATGCGCATAAAAACCTGCACCAGCTGATTATCGCCATGTCCGGCAGCTTCGACGTCATTCTCAATGACGGCAGGGAGAAGAAACGATTCCATCTGAACCGCTCCTATTACGGATTGTATGTGTGCCCCATGATTTGGCGTGAACTGGACAACTTTTCGTCCGGTTCGGTGTGCATGGTGCTGGCTTCCAATTTTTACGATGAATCTGATTATTTCCGGGACTTTCAGGAGTTTCTCAAAGCTTCGAAAACAGCACGATGAAAGCACCTTTTCTTGAACTAAAGCCGGCTTACGACGAGCTTCGTGACGAGCTGGACGCGGCATACCACCGGGTCATGGATTCCGGCTGGTATTTGCTGGGCAACGAAATTGAATCGTTTGAAGCCGGGTTCGCCAGGTATTGCGAGGCCAGGCATTGCGTTGCCGTTGGCAATGGTCTGGATGCGCTGCATTTGATTCTGCGGGCTTACAACATTGGCGCGGGTGACGAAGTGATTGTCCCGACGAACACGTTCATCGCCACCTGGCTGGCGGTGTCATACGCGGGCGCCACGCCGGTGCCGGTCGAACCTGACCTGAAGACATTCAACATTGACCCGAAACGGGTTGAGGCGGCCATCACGCCGAAAACAAAAGCCATCATGCCGGTGCATCTTTACGTCCAGCCGGCGGACATGGATCCGATCCTGGCCCTTGCCGGAAAACACGGTTTGAAAGTCATCGAGGACAATGCGCAGGCGCAGGGCGCCCGATACAAAGGCCGGCGAACCGGTTCACTCGGCGATGCAGCCGGGAACAGCTTTTATCCGGCGAAAAATCTCGGCGCTTTCAGTGATGCCGGAGCGGTAACAACCAACGATGGAGAGCTGGCCGACAGGATCCGCGCGTTGCGCAATTACGGATCGAAGAAAAAATATTACAACGATGTGAAAGGCTTCAACTCGCGCCTGGACGAGCTTCAAGCGGCTTTCCTGCAGGTGAAATTGAAAAAGCTGGACGAGTGGAACGCGCGCCGCCGCAATGTGGCCTTGAGTTATCTGGCTGAATTAAACCAAGTGCCGGATCTGACGCTGCCATTCGTCCCGGAGTGGGCGGAACCGGTCTGGCACCTTTTCGTAATTTGTCTTCCCAAGCGCGATGAATTGCAGCAAAAACTGGCCGGGACGGGTGTTGGCACGCTCATTCATTATCCCGTTCCGCCGCACCTTTCCGGCGCCTACGCGGAAGGCGGATGGTCACAGGGTGATTATCCCGTCGCCGAAGAATTGTCCGGCACGGTTTTGAGCCTGCCGATGGGACCACATCTTTCCCGGGAACAAACGGATCATGTGATCAAGGAAACGTGCCGGATTCTCTGACCATCCAAAAGGAAACCGGCGATTCAGGCCAGTTCCTGAATCAAGGGAACAATCGTAATGTGAGCGAAGCAGGGAAACATTCCTACGGACAGATTTTAAAGTCGTCCGCTTTGATCGGTGGTTCTTCGATTTTGAACATTGGTCTCGGCATGGTGCGGACCAAGGCCATAGCTCTGATTCTGGGAGGGGCTGGCGTGGGACTGTTCGGCCTCTACGGATATGTCAATGACTTGACGCGGAGCATTGCGGGAATGGGAGTTAACAGCAGTGGCGTGCGCCAGATTGCCGAAGCCGCCGGGACCGGAGACGCTCAACGCCTTGCCCGAACGGCAACGACCCTGCGACGCGTGGCGTTTTGCTCCGGAACCCTCGGAGCCCTGTTGCTGCTGGCCTTGAGCAAACCCATCTCTTGGCTGACGTTCAAAGATTACCAGCACACCGGCTCGGTGGCGTTGCTTGCCTTGGCGGTGTTCTTTGGGGATGTCTCCCAGGGCCAGGCGGCCTTGGTGCAGGGGATGCGACGGATCTCGGACCTCGCCCGGATGAGTGTGCTGGGGGCATTTTATGCCACGCTGTTCAGCCTCCCCATAATTTATTTTTTCCATGAGAAGGGCGTGGCGCCCTCCCTGGTCTGTGTGGCGGCGGCGGGCATCCTCACCTCCTGGTGGTATGCTCGAAAAATCAGGATCGAGCCGGTGGCGCTGACGATGCGGCAGGCCCGGGAGGAAACCTCCGCCCTGTTAAAACTGGGGGTGGTTTTTATGACGACCGGCCTGATGCCGCTGGGGGCTGGCTATCTGGTGAGCATCATGGTGCTGCGCAAGTTCGACCTGGCAGCGGCAGGTTGTTATCAGGCGGCCTCGGTGCTGGGCGGGACGTATGTCGGATTCATTACGCAGGCGATGGGAGCGGATTTTTATCCACGCCTTACTGCGGTTGCCCGTGACCACAAGGAATGCAACCGGCTGGTGAACGAGCAGGCAGAAGTGGGCCTGCTGCTTGCCGGTCCGGGGGTGATCGCAACCCTCACGTTTGCTCCGCTGGTGATCTGGCTTTTTTATTCTTCAAACTTCGTGCCGGCGGTGGAAATTCTCCGTTGGATTTGTCTGGGCATGATGTTGCGCGTGGTCAGTTGGCCGATGGGGTTCATCCTGGTCGCCAAGGGCGAACGGAAACTCTTTTTCTGGACCGAACTCCTGAGCAACGGACTCTTCATATTTTTGGTCTGGGCCGGTTTGACGGTTTTTGGGCTGAAAGGTTCAGGCATCGCGTTCTTTGGATTGTATGCCGCTTATTTGACCGGCATTTACCTGGTTGTCCGCCGGTTGAGCGGATTTCGATGGTCGCGGGCAAATCTGCGACTGGCCGCAATGTTTGCGCCCGGAATCGCGGCGGTGTTTGTCAGTTGGTATCGCCTTTCTCATATCACCACCACAATTCTGGGAGTGACGCTCACGCTGCTAACCGGCATTTGTTCGTTGAGAACACTTTGCACGTTGGTTCCGCTGGAACGATTCCCCAAACCCGCACAGAAAATGATTTTGTTTTTTCGGTTGGCGCCTCCAAACACGAACGGTTGAACCGCCGTTTCATTCAATTTTGGCAGTTAAGAACTAAATCCATCAAAAAAGGAATGCATCCATGAAAATAGCAGTCATCGGGTTGGGTTACGTCGGGCTTCCCTTGTCGCTTCAATTCGCGCGGTCGGGAGTCACGGTTTTTGGTTTGGACATTGATCCAGCCAAGGTGGAATCGCTGAACGGCGGGCGTAGTTACATCAAGCACATTCCCTCGGAAGTAATTTCCGAGGCGGTGAAGGCGCGCAGGTTCTCCGCATCCGGCGATTTCAGCCGCATTCGGGAAGTCGAAGCGGCCATCATTTGCGTGCCCACGCCGCTCAATAAAAACCGCGAGCCGGATATCTCGTTCATCGTCGAGACCGGCAAGGCCATCGCGCCACATCTGACAAAGGGAATTTTGGTGGTGCTGGAATCCACGACTTATCCGGGCACGACAGATGAAGATTTGCGTGAAGTGCTTGAAGCCGGATCGAAGCTGAAAGCGGGAACGGACTTTCATCTGGCCTTTTCGCCGGAACGGGAAGACCCGGGAAATGCGCAAAGCAAGGTCGAAATTATTCCCAAAGTGATCGGCGGTTACACTCCGGCTTGTTTGGAGCGCGCCAAAGCGCTTTATGGCCGCGCCATCAAAACCATTGTGCCGGTCTCTTCCTGTCGGGCGGCCGAGGCCGCGAAGCTGCTCGAAAACATTTTTCGCAGCGTGAACATCGCCCTGGTCAACGAACTGAAACTGGTGTACGGAGCGATGGGGATTGACGTCTGGGAAGTAATCCAGGCCGCGAAGACAAAACCGTTCGGCTTCATGGCGTTTTATCCCGGGCCGGGTTTGGGCGGGCATTGCATTCCCATTGACCCATTCTATCTCACCTGGAAGGCCCGCGAGTACGGCCAGCATACGCGTTTTATCGAGCTGGCGGGTGAAATCAACACCGCCATGCCAACACATGTGGTGAATCGAACGGCTGAAGCCCTCAATGAATTGCGGAAATCCATGAAAGGAAGCCGCATATTGGTGCTGGGCCTGGCTTACAAACCGAACGTGGATGATGACCGTGAATCGCCGAGTTACGTTCTGTTGGATCTTCTCAAAGCCCGCGGCGCGGACGTGGCCTATTACGATCCTTACGTGCCGGTCATCCGCCCAACCCGCGAGCATCCACATTGGGTTGGCACCCGTTCCGTAAGCTGGAATCGTGAAACACTGCAAAGTTTTGATGCGGTCATCATCGCCACCAACCACCAGGTTATCAATTACCAGGAACTGGCGGATTGGTCGGCGTGCATTGTGGACACCCGCAATGCGATGGCGGGGCTGAAGGTAAAACCCCATCAAGTTTGGAAAGCATAGGCAGTCGTAAAACGGGAAGTTGGGTTTCATCATGATCTTGTTGCTGGGATCAAGCGGTTACGTGGGGCAGGCCTTTGCGACCGAATTGCGCAGGCGTGGACACAGTTTTATTCCACTCACGCGCAAGGCGATTAATTACGCGGATTTCACCCTTTTGTTTGATTATGTGCGGAAAGTAAAACCGGAGTTCATCATTAATGCGGCCGGATACCGGGGCCGGCCGAATGTAGATGCCTGCGAACTGGCTCGCGAAGAAACTTTGTTTGCCAACACCCTGCTTCCCCAAACCGTTGCCCGCGTTTGCTCAATGACCGACACCCTCTGGGGTCATGTCTCTTCCGGTTGCATTTATCGCGGAGCAAAGTTGATTCTCAACGGAACTACCCAAAACGTGGAGGGGGCGGAACTGTGGCGATTGTTTGCGGAGCACCCGGAACGAATTTGCGGCTATACTGAATGGGACGAACCCAACTTTGCTTTCCGCCACTCACCGTGCAATTTTTACAGCGGAACCAAGGCGCTGGCGGAAGAGGCCATTCGCGGGCTGGGCAGGGTTTATATCTGGCGTCCGGGAATGCCATTCAACGAACGGAGCGAGCCGGGAAATTTCCTCTGGCGATTGCAAAACTACGCCAGGGTTTACGACGGCGTTAACTCGATTTCGCACCTCGAAGATTTTGTCCGGGCCTGTCTGGATCTCTGGGAAATACAGGCGCCGGTTGGAATTTATAATCTCACCAATCCCGGCGCGGTGGCAACAAGGCAGGTCATCGAAATGATCCAGCGGATTCTTAAACCGAACCGCCGTTTTGAATTTTGGAAGGATGACGAGGAATTTTACCTTCGCGGTACCAGGGCGCTGCGTTCCAATTGTGTTCTGGATGTTTCAAAATTGCTGGCCACCGGCGTGAAAATCCGGCCCGTGGAAAAAGCCTTGGAAGATTCGCTGCGACATTGGACCGTGTCGGTCGGCGAATTGGGGCATCATTAAACCTTTCCTTGTTCTCCATTTGGAATATAAAAAAGCCGGAGCAACGCTCGATCGCGAAATCAAAAAAACCGTTTCTCGCATTTTAACGACCCCAATGCCAGCGCACTGGCTAAAGCGTTATTGCTCGGCCTGTTCGCGTTGAATCGCAATGTAAAAACCTATGCCAGCCCTTTGAACAAACAAGATTTCTTTGACCAGCGAGCGGGTTGTGCCGGCTTCCTATTTGCAAAATTATCAAGTCACTGAAAGCACCACGGTCAGTGCCCGCCTGACCAACGGCTGGTGAAAAAGCTTTCCTTGGATTCGAGCAGCGGCTGCAAGACGGTGAAATTTATTTCTTCGAACGCTTCCGTTTCCAACCGCAAGGACTACTACAACCACCTCAAGGCGCAATTGAGTTGTGCTTTTCTCAAACTTGGCACCCTGGCCGTGTTTTACCAAATAAGCCGGGATGACTCTTACTCTTCCCAAGCGGGTTACAGCTTTACCAGCCACCAGGTCGGATTCTCAATCGGATGCCGCTACAAAAGTCCGGTCCCAAAAGCATGCTTCCCGGCGCGAATCTCAGAACCAGGAGAATCTTTCCGGCACAATGACAATGTCGCCGGGTTTCAGGTAGAACGACTCGCTCGCTTTCCCGTCCACGACCCGCTTCAGGTTCACGATGTAATTCCGGGTGCTTTTTCCTTCGTGCCGGATTATCGTGACCCGCTTCAGGTTGGCCTTCGTGTTATCATATCCACCTGCCTCCATTACAGCTTCAAGGGCCGTAATGGGATGATCGGATATAACCTTTCCCGGGCGGAGCACTGACCCGCTGACATAGACCGGGAAGGAAGAACTCTGCACTTCCACCGTTACCTCCTTCGACAACAACTGCGTCGAGTAAAGGTCCGCCAAATCCTTTTCCAGTTCCGTCGGGGTCTTTCCCACCGCCTTCACTTCTCCGATCAGAAGCATTGAAATCATCCCGTCCCGCCGGATCGGCTGCGTCGTGTTCAGGTTCGCATTGGCCGGGAAGGAAATTTTCAGCACGTCACCCTCCCGCAAGGTGATGACTTCGGTGGCATTGGTGTTTTGCTGGACGGGCGAAGTAAGTAACGGCTCGTCGGGCGGGATAAATAACGGCTCGGTTTCGCACCCGGCGGCCAGCGCCAGCACTGCCAGCCCCGGCCCCAACACCTTCAGCCAGTGAATTAAACGGCCCCTGCTGCCAATGATTTCCGCAATGAAACTTTTTGTCATAGTTTATTCCCTCGGTTCAGAATGATGCACCCTCTTTGAACAGGAAAACCCGGTCGCGTCAAGCCCAACTTGCCGCTCCTGGCCGCAACCGGACCTGTCACCGTTCGGTTTACCAGCCATAGGCGATCCGTGTGGTACTTCTTGTGTTCTTCTCCTTCCCGGGAGCGCCGTCCTCCACCCTCCAAAGTTCTGCTACAGAGGAAGGGGTCCACCGGCTTGGGGCGTTGGAACCAGGCTGCCCCCGCTTCCCGGAACAAAGAATTCCCAGACCCTTGAAGGCTTGGGAAAACTATTAATCACATCTCCTAATTCATTAATGTAATAGAATTTGTGACGTGAATTCAAAAACTGTCAAGGTTTTACCAAAACTTGGTTGGTCAATTTCCTGACTTTCTACAATCTATCTTCTTGTAATTCCAATTCCCGGAGATAATCGTTGCCCTATGCAGGGCGGCGCTGCGGTCTGGAACGGGTGCCGATTGTTGTCGGGGAATGGTATCAGGCGCAAAACAGCGCCGGTCATGCACCAAACAACACAGGATCAAACAATGAAGAAAATAATCGTTATTGCAGCAACCCTCGGCTTCGCTGCCGCGCTCAACGTCTCGGCGGCAGATGCCAAGGCAAACTGGGACACACTCTGCGCCAAATGCCACGGCGCGGATGGCAAGGGCCAGACCAAAATGGGCCAGAAACTGGGAGTCAAGGACTTCACGGACGCCAAGGTCCAAGCGGACCTCAAAGATGATGCGGCCTTCAAGGCGATCAAGGAAGGCAAGAAGGACGCCGACGGCAAGACCTTGATGAAGGCCTTTGACACCCTGTCCGACGAAGAAATCAAGGGACTGGTCACCTTCGTGCGCGGTCTGAAATCGTAACGGTTTCGTTCGGAGGTTTTGCCGGACGGGATGCTGGTGCGCTGGGGGCGGTGGGAAAGTGTGAAGTGCCTTGGCGGAGCGTGGCACCCTTTGCCGGGAGGGCAACTTTCGCATCCAAGTTGATGAACCAGCCGCCGGCAGGATGACCCCATTCTGGTCGGCGAAGAAACCAGCCGAATGCCTGTCCAACCATTTTACTCCATGCGCCGATTCAAAATGCCGCCCCAGATTTTCCGGCTGGTTTTGTTGACGCTGGCGATCGTCGGCTCCTACCTGATTGCGCGCGCCGTTCTGACGCCGGCGTCGTTCGGGGAGTTTGGCTGGTATCGTGGCGAGGCGTTGGTGGAGCTGCGCTCGCGTCCGCCGGTCTATGCGGGCAAGCAGGCGTGCGATGAATGTCATTCCGACGACCTGCAGAAACTCGCCAAGTTCGAGCATAAAACACTTTCCTGCGAGGCCTGCCACGGAGTGAGCCGTGAGCATGCGGAAAATCCCGACATCCTGCCTGTTAAACTGACCGGTAGCCATTGCATCCGTTGTCACGAGGCCAATCCTTCCCGACCCAAGTGGTTCAAGCAAATCGTCGTCAAGGATCATTACACCGGGAAGTGCACCGAATGTCACGTGCCCCATCAGCCCAGTCAAAGCCCATGAAAACCCAATACAGCCGGCGCAATGTTTTGATGAGACTGGGCGGCGCAATCGCCGGTTTGCTCACGCTTTCGACCGCGCGCGCCGCCAAAGCGGCGGTGCAAAAAGTGTTTGTTTCGTCGGGCGCACCGAATGACTACGACCCCACGAAGCACAAGTGGCTCATGTGCATTGATGTCAACGAGTGCATCGGCTGCGGATTGTGCGTGGAGGCGTGCAAGAAGGAAAACAGCGTGCCGGAAGGCCCGTACTTCCGGACCTGGATCGAGCGTTACATCATCCCCAAACCGGAACCCGGTTCGGGCCAGACCCGGGGCGAAACCCTGGTGGATTCCCCCAATGGCGGCATGCACGGTTTTCCGCCGTCGCCCGTGCCCAAGGACCAAATCGAGCATTCCTTCTTCGTGCCGAAGCTGTGCAACCTTTGTGAACACTCGCCCTGTGTGCAGGTATGCCCGGTCGGCGCAACGTTTGACGCACCGGATGGCGCGGTGCTGATTGATCCGAAATACTGCATTGGCTGCGGCTTTTGCATCCAGGCCTGTCCCTATGGCTGCCGCTTTCTGAGTCCCGTCACGCACACCGCCGAGAAATGCACGTTGTGCTATCATCGCATCACCCGCGGACTGAAACCGGCCTGTGCCGAGATTTGCCCCACGCAGGCGCGCATCTTCGGTGATTTGAAAAACGCGGGGCCGGACGATCCCATCCGGAAATTTTACGAGAACAACCGCGTGTCGGTGCTCAAGCCGCATCTGGGCACGGAACCGCGCGTGCTCTACGCCGGCCTCGACAAGGAGGTAAGGTGACATGACGAATGAAATGACCAACATCGTCGTCGAAGTCCTCCCGAGGTTCGAAGGCTACGTGTATCCCAACGAGGCCATCCCGCATCCGCTGTGGGGCTTCCTGATTGTCCTTTATCCGTACATCACCGGCCTCGTTGCGGGCGCCTTCATCATGGCGTCGCTGGTCCGTGTGTTCAAGGTCAAGGCGCTCGAGCCGGTGTATCGCCTCGCCATGTTGACCTCGCTGTCCTTCCTGCTTTGCGCAACCCTGCCGTTGCTGTTCCATCTGGGCCATCCGGAACGCTGCTATGAAATCATGATGACGCCGCATCTGACTTCGCCGATGGCAATTTTTGGTTTCGTTTACGCCTGGTATTTGATGGCGGTGCTGCTGCTGGAACTGTGGTTTGATTACCGTCAGGACCTCGTGGAATGGGCGAAAATCACACCGGGATTCAAGGGCATTATTTACCGTGCATTCACGGTGGGCGTGACCGATGAATCCCATGAGGCGCTGGCGCTGGACGCGAAGATGGGCTGGATTCTTTCGATTGTCGGCATCCCGTCGGCATTCCTGCTGCACGGTTATGTAGGTTTCATTTTCGGCTCCATCAAGGCCAACCCCTGGTGGGGCAACGGGCTGACGCCGATTATCTTTATTCTGTCCGCCATCGTTTCGGGCATCGCGCTGTGCGTGTTCAACTACATGGTCCTGACTTGGATCCGGCGCCACACCGTGGATATGCGTTGCCTGGACACGATGGCGATGTTTCTTTTCTACGCGCTGGTCGTGGACGCCTCCGTTGAAGGGCTGGACTGGCTCCATCG
>Ga0181536_10003807_pt1 | contig 16287 bp, 11 predicted proteins | sample PEATcosm2014_Bin_41_FD_121105 | JGI IMG/M metagenome (GOLD analysis project Ga0181536, IMG submission 121105) | Peatland microbial communities from MTU Mesocosm Facility, Houghton, MI, USA - PEATcosm2014_Bin17_60_metaG | ecosystem: Environmental > Terrestrial > Soil > Wetlands > Peat | place... | reverse complement strand
GGTTTTCGGTGAAGGCGTCGTTAAGCGGCAAAGGAGATCCGGTATTTACCGACTTTGGGGATCGCGGCATCGTGGACATCGCGACCGCCGGGGCGATTTACCGGAATCGGGCGGGCGTGCGGTTCGACGCGGAGGTCGCCGGTCCGCTGTCGAACGTAACCGCGATGGCTTCGGCTGTCTTCGATGCGGACGGACGGCAGGCAATCGCGGCGGTAAAGGCGGACGGGTCCGTGGAGGTGATCCGGTCCGCGCCCAGCGGTTCGAATCGCTGGCTCCCGGTCGATCTGACCGGCGTCAAGAACCTGAAGCTTGCGTATGACGCCAAGGTCGAATTGAAGGCCGGAGCGCTCTATCAAAAGCAGACTTATCGTGGCGTCCCGTTGCACTTCGGGACCGGTACGCGATCCGCCATCGATACGCTGCGGATTACGTGGGCCAACGGCATGGTTCAAAACGAGACCGGCAAAACATCCGGCATGCCGCTGGCTGTCAAAGAAGCGCCGCGTCTTTCCGGGTCGTGCCCGATGATCTTCACCTGGAACGGAACAAATTTCGAATTCGTTACCGATGTGCTGGGAGTTGCGCCCTTGGGCGCAAGTGCCGGCGATGGCACGTATTTTCCCGTCGACCACGACGAATATGTTCAGATCCCGGAAGGAGCGCTGGCTCCCAAAGGCGGCGCGTATGAAGTCAGAATCACCGAAGAACTGCACGAGGTTTCGTACCTTGACCAAGTCCGCTTGATCGGCGTCGACCATCCGCGCGAGGTCGAAATATTCACCAACGACAAGTTCAAATCGCCGCCATTTCCGGAGTTTCGGCTCTTTGGCGCCAGGCGGCGGATCTATCCGGTAGCCGCGCACGATCAGCAGGGCCGGGACGTTCTGCGGACGCTGCTGAAGCGCGATGGTATGTGGCCGGATTCGTTCGCGCGTGCCTACGATGGAACGGCCGAGATACATTATCTGGATGTCGATTTCGGGAAAGCTGCACAGTCGAATCACGCCACGCTGATTCTGAATGGCTGGGTGGATTGGGCCGACGGTAGTACTTTTCTGGCAGCCGCGCAGGCATCGAAGGCGGGGCTTGTAATGCCCTACCTGCAGGTGAAGGACGCAGCCGGTAGATGGCGGACGGTGATCGAAGACATGGGGATGCCGTCCGGTAAACCGAAAACCATTGCCGTGGATCTGACCGGAAAGTTTCTTTCGACTTCGCGCGAGGTCCGCATCGTTACGAACCTGTGCGTCTACTGGGACGAGATTTTTCTGAGCGAGGACGATGCGCCGGAGACGGTCGTCACCGCCCTCGATCCATCGTCTGCGGATTTGCATTACCGCGGGTTTTCGCATCCCGTTATCGATAACCTGCGAAGGCAGCCGGAACGATTCGAATACGGCAAGGTGGAACCGGCTTCGCAATGGAATCCCACGCCCGGGCTTTACACACGTTATGGCGATGTGCGCGGCTTGATCGACCGCATCGACGACCGGCTGGTAATTATGGGGTCGGGCGATGAAGTGACGTTGAAATTCAGCGGCGCAGCCTTGCCCGCATTACGTTCCGGATGGAAGCGGGATTTTCTGCTGCTGGTGGATGGCTGGGCCAAGGACGCAGACCCGAATACGGCCTATTCGCGTTCGGTTGAGCCGTTGCCGTTCCACGCCATGAGCAGCTATCCGTATCCCGAAGGCGAGCATTTCCCGGACGACAGCGCCCACCGGGAGTACAGGAATATCTACAACACGCGGCCGGCTTTGAGGTTATTAAGGCCTTTGACGGACTAAGTATTACGGGAGGACGATTCATGATGCAGAACGGGCAGTTCACTCCGGATCAGATTCGTACGCACATCAAACAACTGGTGGCGTCGGTAACCGAGCGCGAGCCGGATGAGATAGAGGATGGCGCACTATTCAAAGAAGAGTTGGGTGTGGACTCTCTGCTGGCGATGGAGTTGATGGTGGCCATCGACAAGAAGTTCCGGATCGATATCCCCGAAGAGGAGTTTTCCAGGGCGACGAACGTGAATGAAGCGGTACTGACGGTGCAGCGCTATTTGCCCGAGGGCGCTGTCGCGCAGGCATCGTGACGGCGCCGCTATGAAGCGCGTCGTAGTCACGGGCATTGGTGTAGTGACTCCCATCGGCTCGGGCCGGGAGACGTTCTGGAACGGCTTGCTGGCGGGGGTTTCCGGCATCGGCCCGGTCACATCGTTCGATACGTCGGCCTTCCCCGTACATATCGGGGCTGAAGTGCACGGCTTCGCTCCGGAGATGCATCTTCGCCGCCTCAATCCGGCAACTACGGGCAGGGCCTCGCAGTTCGCCGCGGCGGCAGCCCGCATGGCGCTGGCCGATGCGGGGCTCGATCCCGAGCGGCTTGACCGCAAGCGCACCGGCGTTTCCATGGGCACTACGTCCGGCGAGCCCGTTTACATCGAGGAGTACAACAATATCCGCAAGGCGGAAGGTGCGGATGCCATTCCCGGCGATATGATGCCCCGCTATCCGTGCCACGTGATTCCCACTCATATCGCCATGGAACTTGATATCCACGGGCCGTGCCTGATGATTCCGACGGCGTGCGCGGCCGGTAACTACGCCATTGGATATGGATTCGACGTGATCCGTACGGGACGGGCGGACATGATGCTCAGCGGTGGCGCGGATGCATTTTCCCGTATCACCTACATGGGATTTTCGCGGCTGGGCGCGATCGCACCGGAGCGGTGCCGGCCTTTCGACAGGAACCGCAAGGGCATGGTGCCGGGTGAAGGCGCGGCGGTGCTGGTGCTGGAGCCGCTCGACAAAGCGAAGGCGCGGGGTGCGACGATTTACGCGGAGGTTCTCGGCTATGGCGTGAGTTGCGATTCGCACCACATGACCGCGGCGCATCCGGCGGGGGACGGCGCAATCCGAGCCATGACTGCGGCGCTGAAGGAAAGCAAGGTCTCGCGGGACGATGTGAGCTACATCAGCGCGCACGGGACGGGAACGCCGACGAACGACCGGGTCGAGTCGCTCGCTGTATCCACGCTGTTCGAGAGCCGTGCCCGCGAGGTTCCGATGAGTTCCATAAAGTCGATGCTCGGGCATACGATGGGCGCGGCCAGTGCGATGGAGGCCGCCGCGTGTTCGCTCGCTCTCAGCACCGGATGGGTTCCGCCCACCATCAACCATGAACAACCCGATCCGGAATACGATCTCGATTACGTGCCTAATAAAGCCCGCCGGATCGATCCCCGGATTGTCCTGAACAACGCTTACGCTTTCGGCGGCAATAACGCTTCGCTGTGTCTTGCACGTCATGAGGACTAGTGGCATGGGAGTTGCCGCATGAATGACAGGGTTGCTGTTACGGCGGCGGGGGTGATATCGGCCATCGGCGCCGGCAGCGAGACGTTCGGATGCAATCTGGAATCGGGCAGGAGCGCCTCGGCTCCCAGCGAACGGTTTCCTGGTGTAACGGTGGCCGAGATCACCGACTTCAATCCGCAGCCCTGGCTGGGCGCGAAAGGCATTCGGGTTCTCGATCGCAGCGCGCGTTTGCTGGCGGTCGCGGCGAAGATGGCGCTCGACGAGTCGGGTCTTTCGCAGGAGAATGCGGAAACCGGCGATCCGAATCTGGGCTTGGTTTGCGGCACGGTATTCGGCAGTTTGCACAGCATCACCTCCTTCGACTGGAGCGGAATCGAGGAAGGGCCCGCGTGGGTGAACCCGATGGAGTTCCCCAACACGGTCATCAATGCGCCCGCGGGCCAGGCGGCGATCAAGCACAAGTTGCGCGGTGTGAATTCGACCGTTTGCGCGGGCCTCGCGTCGGGCTTATTCGCGATTCACTATGCCGCGGAGTTTCTGAGATTCGGACGCGCGCGGGCGCTTCTCGCCGGCGGCGTGGAGGAACTCTGCGAGGAATCGGTGCGGGGCTTCGCAAAGACCGGAGTTATTTCCAGGAGTGGCGTTGCCCGGCCGTTTGGGGTGGAACGCGATGGCGTAGTGCCTGGCGAAGGCTCGGCGCTGTGGATGCTGGAAACGGAAGAAGCTGCCGCGGACCGTGGGCGCACCCCGTGGCTGGAAGTGCTCGGATTCGGCTGCGCCCAGGACGCCCATTCGATAAATGGATTCGATCTGCGCGGCGAAGGCGCGACGGAGGCGCTGCGCCAGGCGCTTGCCAACACGGGCATTTCACCGGAGCAGATCGCGTGCATCGTGAGCTCCGCCAGCGGGAGCCGCGCGGGAGACGAAATGGAAGCGCGTGCTTTGGAGCGCGTATTCGGACCGCAATTGCCGGATGTCCCGATTTGCGCCCCGAAGGCGGCCTTCGGCGAGGTCATGGGTGCTTCCGGCGCGTTCTGCGCTCTTGTGGCAGGTTTATCTTTGCAGCGCCAGGCGATCCCTCCGACCGCTGGTTACGCCTCCGATTCAGTCCGCTTGCAGCTTTCCCCCGCCGGCATTCCTATCTCCGGCGAATACGCGCTCGTCAATGCGTTCGGCTGCGATGGAAACAACGCATCCCTGGTGATTCGATTATGGGAGAACTGAATCCTTTGGAAATTTCGACGTCGGATCTGCTGCCCCGGCTGAAGAATCAGGGCTACGACGCCGCGCGCGTCGCGCGCCGCCGGGTGTGGGTTGAAGAGCGCACCGGTGCGAACCTGAAGCACATCGGAAATTATTCCTTCGATCCGGAAGCCATGCGCGGCAACATCGAAAACCCGATCGGAGTGGTGCAGGTGCCGCTCGGAGTTGCGGGGCCGGTCCTGATTTTCGGGCAGCATGCGCGCGGCTTGTTTTATGTTCCGATGGCGACCAGCGAAGGGGCCTTGATCCGGAGTTACGAGCGCGGTATGGTGGCGCTGACGCGGTCGGGCGGCGTACAGACGGCGGTACTCGCGGACGAGAATCAAACCGCGCCCACTTTCTTTTTCTCAAGCGTGGAAGAGGCGAGCGGATTCTGCGAATGGGCGCATCTCCAGCTTGCGGCAATGCAGGCCGTGGCGGCGGCGACAACGCGCCACGGAAAGCTGAAGAACCTGGCCTGCTATCAGTCCGGGCGTCAGGTAATCGTGAACTTCGGCTTCTCCACCGGCGACGCCCAGGGCATGAACATGATTGTGAAGGCGACCGACGCAATCTGCCGCTGGGTGGAGAGCAACTACAGCGGCGCGAAATATTTTCTGTTCAGCGGTATGTGCTCGGAGAAGCGCGCGAGCGGGTTCCTGATGACGCGCGGTAAGGGTAAACGCGTCACCGCGGGGTGTTTGCTGACTTCGCGCGTCCTGCAGATGTATCTGCATTGCACCGCGGATCAGCTTTTCCGCGTTTGGCAATCCACCGTGATGGGACATCTGCAGGCGGGATCGATCGGATACAGCGCGCACGCGGCGAACGGACTGGCGGCGATCTTCATCGCCACCGGGCAGGACGTCGCGAACGTGGTCAATTCCGCCTGTGCGCTCACCTGTTTTGAGCCGCATTCGGATGGGCTGTATGTGAGCACGACATTGCCGGCGCTTTCGGTGGCGACTGTGGGAGGCGGTACGGGGCTGCCCACTCAGCGTGAGGCGCTGGAGGTAATGGGCTGCGCCGGGTCGGGAAAAGTCCGTAAGCTGGCGGAAATCGTTGCCGCGGCTGTATTGGGCGGAGAGATTTCCATGGGCGCGGCCATTGCTTCGGGAGAGTTTGTCGGGGCGCACGAATCGTACGGAAGGAACCGGCCTGAATGAAGGTTGCCCTCGTAACAGGCGGGAGCCGCGGGATTGGGAAGGCGATCGTCGAGGAGTTTTGCGCGGCGGGATACGCCGTTGCCTTTACATACGCAACGAACACCGATTCGGCGGACAATCTGGTGGCCTGCATGCGATCGCAGGGCTACAGGGCTGCCGCCTGGAAGGCGGATGTTCGCGACTTTGCCGTCGCTGGGCGCGTGGTTGAGGAAGTTCAGCGGGATCTGGGACCCATTGATTTGCTGGTCAACAACGCCGGTATCAAGCGCGACGGCGCGTTCGCGACAATGGACCGGGAAGCGTGGCACGACGTGATCGATACCAACCTCAACGGCGCGTTCAACTACTCTCGAGCTCTGGTGCGCGAGTTGATGCGGCGCGAGGGCTGCATCGTCAACATCACAAGCGTAAGCGGGCAAATTGGTATGGCGGGGCAAACGAACTACAGTGCTTCGAAGGCAGGCGTGATCGGGCTTACGCGATCCCTCGCCAAAGAGCTGGCGCGCTTCGGGGTACGCGTGAATGCGATCGCGCCTGGTTTCATCGATACCGACATGACTTCGGCCATCAATGAGAACGTGCGAAAGAAGCTCTACTCTCAGATCCCGATGGGCAAGCCGGGGCTCGCGCGCGATGTGGCGCGGATCGCGCTCTTCCTCGCGGGTGACGGGGCTGCCTACGTCACGGGTCAGGTTTGGAGTGCCGATGGAGGGCTCAGTTGAGCGACGGCTCTCACGTCATATTCGGGCGCGAGTATCCTCGCCGTTACGACGCCATCGTTATCGGCGCCGGCGTCGGCGGTCTGGTATGCGCAAACTTACTGGCGCGTGACGGCCTGAAGGTTCTCGTTCTCGAAAAGCACTACATGCTCGGAGGCTTTTGCTCGACATTCCGCCGCAAGGGTTTCGTATTCGATGCGGCGACTCACTTCTACCCGTTGCTGGGGAATCCGGCAACGTTGACCGGTAAGATTCTCCAGGATCTGGCGATACCGACGGAGTGGATCAAGATGGATCCGGTCGATCAGTTTCATTTTCCGGGGGACCCGCCATTCGCCGTACCGGCGAATTTCGCGGATTACATCAATCTGCTGAAACGCCGGTTCCCGCATCAGGCGGCCGCTATGGACGCGTACTTCGGCGAGTTACGGCGCATCTCCATGTACGGCCTGCTGCATTATTTCAAAGGTGTAAAAAACGATTGGGCGGAACGGTTCGAGCATTGCACCATGCTGGACAAGCTGAACGGACACTTCAGCGATCCGAAACTGAAAGCACTTCTGATGGCCGACACGCCGCATTGGGGTGGTCTGCCCGGCCGTACATCGTATATATTCGATGCCATGCTGCGGCTGTCGTATTTCCTCGGGAACTACTATCCCAAAGGCAGTTCGCAGAAGTTCGCGGACGATCTGGGGAGGGGGATCGAAGCCCGCGGCGGCCGAATTCTGAAGTGCGCCGCGGCCGAGACGATTCAAGTCTCCGGGGGCGCGGCGCGCGGTGTTCGTATCCGTACTGTGTCCCGCCGCGAGCCTGAGCGATTCGAGTTTGAAGCGCCTGTAGTCGTCTCGAACGCCGACGCCATGCATACTTATCGCGACCTGATGGGCGAAGGGCACTGCGACCGTTGGGTGCTGGAGCGCATGGAGTCGATGACGCCGTCCTATCCCTGTTTCCTGATGCACATTGGGCTGCGCGGAATGGATCCCGAGCGCCTCGCAGCGGCTGAAGGATATTACTGGAGTGCCTACGATCCCGGCGATGCCGTACGGAACGTTTTCAAAGTTTTCATTCCCACCCATTTCGATCCTGATATTGCGCCGCCGGGATGCCAGATTATAATCATCCAAAAGCTGGTGCCGGTGAAGTTCGACGAGATCCGCGATTGGGGTCGGCACAAGGCCGCGATCGAGGACGTCGTGATGGGGCATCTGCGCCGCATCTTTCCCGGCATTGACGATCACATCGTGGTGCGTGTCGCCGCTTCGGCCATGACGTCTTATCGCTTCACCGGTAACCATCAGGGCGCGATGCTCGGGTGGGAAATGTCGCCGGAGCAATTGGGCGCCGGGCGCCTTCCCTTTTACACCCCTGTGCGGAATCTTTTCCTCACGGGACATTGGACCCAGCCGGGCGGCGGAATAACGCCGGTGATCGTGTCGGCGCAGCGCGTTGCCAAGACCATTCTGACGGGAAAGGACGATGACCGTGAAATGGCGGCCCGGTATTTCGAATTTCAATCCGTGGCATCCCGCACGGCACGCACGGTGGTCGCGTGAAGGCATTATCGGGCGACGAGCAAAAAATGGTGCTGGATGGCGCAGTGCAGCTTTTCGCGCGCGAGGATCTCGACGACATTTCACTGGATCAACTCGCGAGAGTGTCCGGCGTTTCGGCCTTCAACATCGTCCGGCATTATCAATCGCGGGAAAACATTCTCACGGCGGTTCTGGAACGCGAACTCGCGCTGATGGCAGCAGCTGCGCACGCGCCTGAGTTGCGCATGCCGGGGGAGACGCTGCGGGATGAGCTGCACGTGCTCGGCGGCGTAATCATACAGGAATACCGGCGGCGGCTTCCTGTTCTGGGCCGGCTGCTGGCTGCGGCCATGCGGAATCCCGAGGCCGGGGCGCTCTTTTACCGGACTTTCATCGTCCAGGGCCGTCTGCTTTTCACCGAATTTCTGAACGAGCGGCGGAAAGTAGGGGAACTGCGGGAGGATATCGACGTGGAAGCCGCTGCGGCGATTTTCCTGGCGGCACTCACCGGACCGCTGCTGCTTACCGAGTTGTTCGGGGGCAAGCGCGTGGAAAATCTGGACGATGAACGGCTGCTGCGGGAACTATCGAATCTGTTCCTCGAAGGAGTGGCGCGGCGATGAAGATTGCGATCGCGGGGCGGAAGGGACCGATTGCGCGGGCAGTAGAAGAGTTACTTGTGCGGCGCGGTCATGAAACAGGGGAGGGCGGCGAATGCGCCATCTTTCTTCCCGGTGACGCAGCCGAACTTGAAAGCCTCGTCGCCCGCGGCGGCTATGCGCGGCTCGTGCTTCGCAGCCACGCCTATGCCTTTGGATCGAGTACGAAGAACCCCGGACTCATGACGGAAGAGCGGGTTTCGCTGCTTCCCGCCAGCGCGCCCGAACAGCGCTGGCTGGAACTGGAGGCGATCGCAGCGAGGCATCCGAACTGCGCCATCGTTCGGCTGACCAACGTGCTCGCTCGCGAGGAAGGCGACCCGATCGTGCGAAAGCTTGCCGGCGGGTCGGCCGTGGCTCTCGCAGGCCACGATCCGAATGTTCAGTTCATCGACCTGGAAGATGCGGCCAGTGCGCTCGTGTTGGCTGCCGAGCGCCCGGCGACAGGGTTATTCAATGCGGCGGGCGATGGAACCATACCGCTGAAGAAGGCGTTTCGCGCGGCGGGCACGCGGCGGATTCCGGTATTGAAGCCTTTCCTGGGCCCGTCCGCCGAGCAGATGCAGTACAACTGGACTGTATCCAGCGAACGCGCGCGACTTGAGTTGGGTTGGCGCGCCGGGAAGTCGACTATCCAGGCGCTTGCGGATTTTGTGGCATCCAAGCCTGGCGCCAGACCGGCTTTGCTCCAACAGTCGTATGACGACTATGGTCTGGACGCGGAATATATCCGCGCATGGGGCGCCTGGTTCTCTTTTCTCCGCAACGTTTACTGGCGAATTGAGCACGAAGGCATGGAGAATATACCGGCGGCCGGGAGAGCGCTGTTTGTTTCCAACCATCGCGGATTCATGCCGCTCGACGCGGTGATGCATTTGTCCCTGATTCTGACGCATCGGAATCGCATACCGCGCTTCCTGATCATCAATATTCTGCTGCGGACTCCATTTCTCTGCAATTTTCTGACGAAGCTGGGAGGGGTGATTGCGAGCCGGGAGAACGCCGCTCGTCTGTTCGCCGGTGAGAACCTTGTGGCCATCTTCCCCGAAGGTATTCGCGGGACTTTCCTGCCGTACAAGGAGACCTATAAGCTGCGTGATTTCTCGAAGAGCGCCTTCGCGAAGATGGCGATTGAGAATCAGGCTCCTGTCGTACCCACCGCGGTTGTCGGCCACGCGGAGATCTTTCCCATTATCGGCCGCATCGATTCGAGCTTTGTGGTGCGCACGCTGGGGTGGCCTTATCTGCCGATCGCGCCGATGTTTCCGTTGGCGCCGATACCGATTCCATCCAAATGGCATGTGCGGGTGCTGCCCGCGGTTCCGCTCGAGGGATTGAAGCCCGCCGACGGTGAAAATCGGGCGATTCTGCGGGAATTCAGCGCGCATATCCAGGACCTGGTGCAGCGCAATATCGACGAGATGGTGCGGCGGCGCAAGCACATCTTCTGGGGCAGGATACTGAACGCCGATCCTCCGCTTTCCCGTGCAGCGGGAGGAACCAGTGGCTGATTTCGCGCCGGGCCTGGAGACGTGTTTTCGGCAGGAGCCGCAAGAAGGCTCGTACGATGTTTCGGGTATCGAAGGGCGAGTACCGGGCTGGCTGCGCGGCACGTGGTATGTGAACGGCCCCGCACGGTTCGAACGCGCCGGCCTGCGCTACAAGCACTGGCTCGATGGCGACGGGATGGTTTGCGCGTTGCGATTTGCCGATGATGGAATCCGGTTCACGAATCGCTATGTTCGGACACGGAAGCTAAATGATGAAGAGGCAGCGGGACGCGCGATTTACCGGGCATTCGGTACTGCATTTCCGGGCGACAAACTCCGGCGCAATGTGATGCTGGAGCCGCCGGTGAATGTCAGCGTGTACCCTTACGCCGGCCGACTGCTCGCGTTCGGAGAGCAGACGTTGCCGTACGAGCTCGATCCGGTAACGCTTCGGACGCTGGGCGAATACGACTTCTCCGGCAGTCTGAACGAGGTCACTCCCTTTTCGGCGCATGCCAAATTCGATGGCGGTATGCTCAATTTCGGCGTTTCCTTCTCGGCTACGCAGCCCATGCTGCACGTCTACGAGTTCGATGGCCATGGCGGAGTGTTGCGGCGCCGGCGTTATCCGCTTGAATATCGGCATTCTGTTCACGATTTCGGGTTCACGCCGCGCCATGCGGTGTTTTTTCTCAGTCCGTTGCTGATGGATTTCGCGCGGTTTTGGGGTGACGGCGTCTCAGTGATGGAATCGCTGAGCTGGGAACCGGAATTGGGGAGCCGTATTCTGGTGTCCCCGCGAGTGGGATGCGCGGACGAAGCCTTCACGGTCGCCGCGGGCGAAGGATATTGCCTGCATGTCATCAACTGCTTTGAGGAGGGCGACCGGCTGACAGTGGACGTGCTGCTGCTCGATTCGCCGGTTTATCCCGAATATCAGCCGATTCCGGATCTTTTCGCGTCCGTTCCACGGCGCCGGCCGGCGCGATATCTGATCGATCTCGCCACACGCCAACTACTTGAGGCGAGCGCGATGGACTACGGCCAGGCGCCCGATTTCCCGTCAGTCAATCCCGCGCGCTCGGGCCGAAGCTACTCGGATTTCTGGATGCTCGGGATGTCGGACCAGGGCAAGCAGGGGCGCAAGTTTCTGAATCAACTTGCGCACGGTTGCTGGCGGACGCATGGCGTGTCGGATATCTTTCAGACTCCGGCGGGAGAGTATCTTTGCGGTGAGCCGGCCTTCGTGGCTAACCCCGCTGCGCCGGATGAGGCTTTGGTAATCACGCAGCATTTCAAACCAGCCGAACAGTCGACGGCGATTCTGTTGTTCGATGCGTTTCATGTGCGATCCGGGCCGGTTGCTTCCATACCGCTGCGGCATTCTATATTTCCCGGTTTTCACAGCTGCTTTTGGCCGGCGTGAGCCACCTCTTGCCCCGGCAAGGCCCTTCGAGAGAGGTCAGGGCACAATCCAGCCGCTTACGGGTTCCAGTCCGCCGGCCTTAACGACGTATGCGCCCCTCGAAGCAAAGCGTTGATTCGGCCCCAGAGTGAGCCTGGGGAACACGCCCGGGTTCAGTGCGGTCTCGGCTTCGTTTTCGATCGTCTCGATGAGATAATCCTGCGAAAAGTTTTCGACCATGTGGACCAGCGAGTAGTCGAGCAGGGCCATTGTGAACCAGGTATCGAACTGAACGCGTTCAATGCCTTTGGGGACTCCGCGGGCGAGCAGCCATCCTCGCACGCGGCCTACGTCCTGTGAGGGTTCCGTCGGAAGGGCGTAGGGCCACGTGAGGAAGGCGTTCGGGATCTTGCGCCCCGCCATCAGGCTTGCGGAGCCATAGACCGGTGTCTTGCTCTCCAGGGCGCCGAGATCCGCGTCGGCAAGCCAGACAATGAGCGCGTCGGTTTTTTCGAGACTGTTCCAGAACGCCGCCGTCAGCGCTTGTCCTGGCGGCGCCGGAACGTCATGGACCGCGCCTTTAAAGGCCGCCTCGAACGCCTCGGCGGGTTCTGTCTCCCGGAAGACTTGCGTCACGGCGAACTTTCCCTGGCTGTGCAGAAAACTCGCGAGCGCCCCGGCCTCCCCGGCAATGCCCTTCGAGAGATAAATCGTATAGCCGCTGTCGGACGAGGCATCCGGCAAAAGGGTTTCCGGGAAAAGGCAGGGGGTGCCGGTCCGAGTGCAGAAATCGCCCACCGGTTTCCATGGTCCGGCGATTGCGCCGCCGATCACGGCGAAAACCGGCTGCTGCCGCAGAAAGGCGTCCAGTTGCGCCGGCCAAGTCTCCCGAGGGCCTTCAAGTTTCCAGACGTGGAGCTTCCACTCGCGGTATGCGCGGTAGAAATCGTCCTTGTACCAGGCGTTGCGGCCCTGTTTACTCAGCTCGTTTCTGGTTTCAAGATTCCTTAGTTTGATCCACGCGTCCATTACCGTGAGCATCGATTGAATTGCTTCCGGACCGGCTTCATCTGAAATCACGGTGGCGAAGTGGATATTCGATTTGTCGACGCCCGGCGCGCCCTCGCATGACAGGGATTTAAGATAGCCGATAAGTTGCGCCGCTTCTTCATCGCTTAGCCGGTAGCGCGGCATAGCTGTGTCGAGTTTGCGTCCTGTTGGATCGACGCCCTCGCGCAGGGCATTGGCAAGAGTAGTTTGGTCATAGGCCGGGCGAAAGGCCGCACCGGATATGCGGGCGCGGAACGGCGCGGGTTGCCCTTCTTCGAACAGTCTTCCGAAGATGTCGGCTTGGCGGGATTGATAGGGCTGGAAGAGGAACTCGGCCGTGATGGCGGGTACGAGCGTACCGCCCTCGGTGGAACCCATTCCACTTCTCCGATGGCAGTTCGCGCAGGCCGCGCGGACGCCGCTGACTTCGACCGCGCCTTCCAGTTGAGCCCGAACGGGTATTCCGCCGGGCGCGATTCCTTCGCGATAGACGCGCTGGCCGGCATTGGAATCCCTGCGCAGTACATCCATCAGCTCGGATGCGCTGGACAGTCCTTCGAATCGCAGCCACGTTCTTGCGCCCGCGGGCCTCAGGAAAGTGACTGGCCGATGGCGCATTTTGTTGCCCCAGTACACATCGAATGCCTTTTGCGCCGCCACGCTGTCGGCTTCCGTGCCGGTCAGGAAAAACCATTGCGGCCCGGTCTTGAATTCTTTGGCATAAGTCCGCAGACGCTCCGGCGTGTCTACCTCCGGATCGATGGAGATCGACACCATGCGCACGTTCTTCGCCTCAGGCCCCAGTCTGTTCTGGACCGCCTCGAGCGTTGCGGTCATGACAGGGCAAACTGCGGGACAAGTGGTGAAAATGAATTGGAGAAAGACAGGGCCTTTGAACCTCAGGACGTCCGCCAGTGGAACGCGCTGGCCATTCATATCGACCAGCGTTACCGCCGGAACCGTGTAAGCGTGTGGCTCCTGCTTCGCCGGCGGCCCGGCTGCTGAAAGTGCAGCGCCGGCAGCAAGCGCTAACACCGCTTGCTTAAGCGCGCGGCGCAAATTAATGAACGGAAAAGATTGCCACATAGTGGTGCACCGGATCGAACTGATAGAAACGGATTCTACGGCTGGGCTCGTAGTTGTATTGAATTCGCACTTTGTGCGAGCCGTACTGGTCCTCGCCCTCTCTTGTAGCCGCCCGAATCGCGGCCGGGATCGTGACAGTCCCGGGAATAGCGCCACCCAACGATGGCGTGGGCGGAATATTCATCGTCCAGAAGTTGCGCCCGAACGTGAACCAGCACCCTGAGCCGGCAGCCTTGACCGAAGATTTGAACTGGTTCTCCCAGCCGCGAGCCCCGCCAAAGTCCACGTTCTGATAGCCGTGATCGAAGTAGTCGAGATTGTACAGCGCGACCTTCAGCCATGTGCCGCGGAGCGTCCACTTGGGGAAATCCATCCTTCCGCCGTCGGTAAAGCGAGCGTAGATGGTGTTGTTCATGTAGACGAGCGAAAGGTCGGAGTCCGTATCTGCCAGAATCGTGTCCATCAGCTTCTTAGGCAAATTGCGCGGAAGCTTGGAACGGTCGCGCCAGTCCTGCCATGCCTGCTGGGCTATGCCGGGCTCGCCGGTAGTCTTATCGCGGACCGTCGTAAAGAGGTCGATGATCTTCTGGTACTGCTTCCTCGCGGCGAAGTCACGCGCATCGCGCAACGCGAACCACATAACGCGGGCTGGCGCATACTTACTTATCTGGTTGATGGCGTATTCTTTGTCTTCCCTGCCGTTTCTGTAGAACACCGAACGTTCCCAAGCCGTCATGGTGCAGGGCACGGCCGCCATTTGGCAACCACCCGTTGGCGGGTCTGGTGAGCATGCGGCGCCGGCATCCGCATCGAATGGCAGAGTCTTGCAGGCGTTCTCGGCAACCTGCGCGCGCGGCGGGTGATCGCGCCATCCCCAGGTGTAATTCAGACTCCAGTTCTTACCCGGCGCCATCTTGATTTTGACCACCGTTCTGGTGCCGTCTTCCATATTGAAGAACGACTGATCCATGCCCACTCCGGGCATTGGCGCTGTTGGCGTGGTGCCCGGGGCCGTTGGCGGCGCGTTGTCGAAATACATGACATAGGGCGAAAAATCGTCGTGGCCGCGGTTCAGTGTATCGATCGTATAGGTTATGGTCCAAGGCTTAGTTTTGACTTTTCTCGCATCAATGTAAGCCGTATCGGATTCGATATGACTGTCGTACCAGACTTGGTGGACATTCACATTGGCCGTCTTGTCGTCGACTACTTTGAGGTCGCCACCGCTCTTCCAGTGGAGCAGCGGGAGACCGCTGTAAGCTCGCGGCACTCTGGTCGGATTGCCTTCCAGTACATCGAGAGCCAACTGGATGGCTGTTCGGAGCTTTGGCAGCGCCTGCTCGGAATTGGGTCCGCCCCTGCGCAGGACGGTCGCCTGCGCGACGATTGCGCTGAAAAAGGCTCTCAAATCGTCCTGAGGAGACGTGCCATTGATGAGACTGACCTTGGGATCGCCGTCGTGGAGGTTGTAATAGACCGTGGGCGTGGAGGGAAGCGTGTTGGGGATTTCTTCACCGTCGCTCCCATAGGTATTGGTGTAGATCGTAGGCAGCAGGTTCGATCCCGGAGGCTCCATCCAGGGATCGCTTTTGGGAAAAGCGCTGGTTCCCGTAACGACTTCCGTAGTGTTCTTATCGATCGGCGTGACCTTGGTCCCCATGAGCTGAGGCTGCATGGTCCGCTTCAGGGTAGGTGAAGGGTTTTGTTGGGCCTGGGATGTTTGTTGCAGGAGAGGCAATAGCGCAGCCCCGAGGAGAAAGACCGACACGACCGACAGCGGCGGCGGACCTTTCCGCTTGAATTTTCCCGCCGGAGCCGGATGGCGCGACTCTACCCAGGAGACGCGTTTCGCGATCCATACGGGGGACGTCGTGCTCGGAACCGAGCCCCAGAGCCCCGTGGCTTCGTTGCCGTAGCGGATCATGGCCATCGAGCAGTCTTCCATCGACCCATGATTGTCGTGGGCCATAATCCCGTGGGCGAAAAAGCGGTCGCGGAGAACCTCGATCACGGATGCCTGGCCTGTCAGGAATGTCCAGCCCGGCCGCGCTCCGAGTTTCATCGCGTACGCCTGGAGGGCGTCCGGCGTGTCGTGCCCGGGATCGACGGTGATGGAATAGATGAAAACGTCACGGCCCAACCGGCTGCCCAGATGCAGCTGCACTTTCGCCATATTTTCACCGATGTGGTACGTCTTCTCGTCGCGGATCGACATGAAATGTACCAGCACCGTCTTGCCGCGTACCAGATCGTCGTAGAAAAGAGCCTTGCGGTTCTCATGTGTAATCACGACGAGGTCCGGAAAATAACCGGATTTCGGGCCCGTTGAGGGCCGCACGCAATCCTGTAGTTCGTTGGGGTCCGCCATGGCCGGCTACTCCTTGTTCGCCCCCGCCGCTTTGGTCGGCGGTGAATCGGTCGGTTGCTTCTGCCCGGATGGTTGCGGGTTCTGATCGTTCTGCGAGGTTCCCGTATTGGGCCTGGGTTCGAGGTGAGGGCGATTTTCCTGGCTGAGTTTCCGGTCTTTCAGTTTGGTCTGCTCTACGTTGCTGGGGTCGCCCTGGCCGGGCTTCACGATATCCCAGCGGATCATCATGGCGTGATCCTCGTGG
>Ga0181536_10003806_pt1 | contig 16289 bp, 14 predicted proteins | sample PEATcosm2014_Bin_41_FD_121105 | JGI IMG/M metagenome (GOLD analysis project Ga0181536, IMG submission 121105) | Peatland microbial communities from MTU Mesocosm Facility, Houghton, MI, USA - PEATcosm2014_Bin17_60_metaG | ecosystem: Environmental > Terrestrial > Soil > Wetlands > Peat | place... | reverse complement strand
TTTGACGGCCAGTTTGAAATTTTGCGGCACGACCTGGCCCGTCTCATAAAAGACTCCCAGATTGAATTGTGCCGCCGGGTAGCCGCGCTCCGCTGATTCGCGATACCATTTCACCGCTTCGGCATAATTCTGCGTCACGCCCTGGCCGGTTTCGTAGAGCATGCCGAGGTTAAATTGCGCCGCGGGGTCGTTTTGTTCCGCCGCTTCGCGCAACCACTTGGCCGCCTCGCCAAATTCCTGCGGCACACCGGCGCCGTTCAAATAACATACCCCAAGGTAACATTGCGCGACCGGGTCGCCTTGTTCCGCCGAACGGCGAAACCATTTCACCGCCTCCTGATAGTCCTGCGTCACGCCCTGGCCGTTCTGGAAACAGACGCCAAGATAGCACTGCGCCTGCGCGTCGCCCTCTTCGGCGGCGTGGCGCATCTCTTCAAATGTGTCCCATGTGCGGCGGTTTGACATGACGTAAAAATTGAAATTGCAACGGTCTTTTTGTGCCGGACTTAAAATAGATTGTGTTCGCGCAAATTCAAGCTGCGAATTCACCGGCTCGTTTTCGGGTAGTCACCTAATTTGAAATTCCCCGCCGTCATTTTGCCCTCGCTTTTTTGATTTGATAGGCCACGCCAACCTTCACCGCGCTTTGGGCGTCGGTCACGGGCGGCAGTTCCAAAATGGTGATAAACTCCTCTGGCTCGCCATACGTCCAGCCGTAGCAGCGTTTAGCCTTCGGATGGCCGGTCAGGTCGAAAACCTCAACGTCCCCCTTCCAAAGCGTTTTACCGCGAAAGATTTCCTCCACTGGCACAGACTTGACGTGGATTGCGCCAGACTTGTGCAAGTGGAAAATCACCTGCTTCAACCGTTCGATGTAATCTTTATTCGCCACAGCGTTTGACGAGTTCTTCCACCGTCCATGCGCTGCTTTCAATGCCTGCGGCCTGCGCCGGTGTCATACGCAAAGACTTGTGGGTTTTGCAAAAGTTGTAATATGCGAAATTCAGCGCAACCGCAGCTTGAAAGTTTTCAAACTTTTTGCTGAATGCGTTCGTTAGACGAGTCAGGCGGCGGCAGTGCATACGCAGCGTGTGATTCTGTTTTTCAATGTGGCTTGTCGTGATACGGCGCACGTCCGGCATACCTGAAATAATTGTGCGTTCGGTTTTCACAACTTCGGCGGGGCTATACCTACTGGCCGCGTCTTTGTTGAGGTTGACCACTGCGTAGGTTTTTACGAGTTGTCCATAATCAACCTCGTTTCCAAAACCACTCTCGACCGCTTCTGGATAAGCGTTAAGGGCGTCGCTCGAAAGCTGAACGCGACGAGAAAGACGGCCAGCCAAATCCTCCATGAAGGCGCGGGCATGATACAAGTCGCGCTTGCCGACGACAAACGACGGAATCAGCTTCGTGTCCGCGTCCAACGCAATGAACGTCCAGACATCCCCGTAAGCACCGGCACGTTTGGCTTTATTGCGCTTCGCGCCAACGAACCCCCAAATCTCGTCAACTTCGATTTGCTTGCAATTCAGACCGCGCATTTTCTCGTCTTGGATTTTGGCGCAAGCCTGTCCAATCCGCACCGCAAGACGCATAATGGTGTCGGGGTGAATGCCGGTTATTCTAGCAATGGATGCCATGCTGCTTCCCTCTGCCAGCATGGAAACCACGGTCACTTTCTTTTCGGTTTTAAGGATGTTTGCCATATCGTTTTCTTTGTTGACATTACTGTAAACGGAAATTACAGTTAAGTCAACATATTTGTAAACAATAATTATGAAAAAAAGAGTTGGACGGCCAAGAATTGGCATACAAAATGCCAAAGGCGAAGTCTTTGCGGTTCGTGTTACCCCGCCGGAAGCAAAGCAGCTTAATGCGGCAATACGCTGCTCGAAACAGGGCAAATCGGAGTGGATACGGAAAGCGTTGCTTTCCGCTGCGGTGAGTGATAAATCAGCATCATAATCAAATGGATGCGGCGAGCCTCGGACTCGCAATCTGCGATTGTAAAGAACGCCAGGTTTGCCGATTAACCTACGCACCCTGAACTGGAAAATTGCACGCATTTTGAAAATGTCAAATGGATGATTCATCTCATCAAGACGGCCAGCGCAAAGACCAACCCGATGATAAACCCAACAGCGGCACTCCCCAAAACCGCGAAAATATAATCCCCGCCGGAGATTCGGATAACTGGCCTCGCATCTTGGAAACTCTCGGCGTGTTCATCTTTGGAGGATTCGGAGTTGGATTGACGGAATCCGGTTTCCACTTTTGGGCATTTCTCTGTGATTTTCTCGCGGTCGGATGCGGAATTGGGCTTGTCTGTCATCATATAAAACAATCACGCTTAATTAAGCGGGTTTGGATGTTGTTTTGGCCGTTGTTATTTTTGGATTTTTTGGTGTTTGCGTTTCTGCTTTGGCACATTGAAACTGAAACTGAAAAATCAAAAGCCCACTTTACCCTTTCTCTAGGAATAGGTGATTTGCCGGATTTCAATTTAATCTTAACCAATGACATGTTGTTCCGTTTCCACTCAGAAATCGTCACTAATTTGAATGACAAGTCTTTCATATTTACAGACTATCCAAAGGGATGCCTTGTGATTCCCGTACAAGAGGGAAAATCAAATGTTGTGTTTAAATTCATTGCCAAAAATGATTCATCGGTCAAAGTTACAGACCTCGAACTTATTGTAGGATTTCCCAAAAAATGGAATTGTGTGGCGGATTTTTCAAAGTGGCGTGAAGTGGAACAGCACTTAATAATTCCCGGCGAAGGGAGGTTGGACATTAAATCTCTGAAGTGTTGGTGCGCACGAAGCGCATACCCTCTATTCCCCAGCGACGACTTAACCTTTCCGCCTATAACTAATTTTAGCATCACCCCGTATAACGAATCCACGCAAGAGACTTTACATTTGACTGTTCGAGCAACTGGCTTTGAAAGCCTACTTGCGGCATACGTCGTTTTTGCTCGTGTTCCATCAAATTCTTTCAAACCGTTCCTATCGTCTTGGAAAATGGAAACCAATGGGATTGGCCGTTTAACCATCACTGAAAAGGAATTTGAAGATTCGCAAAAATGAGGTTTCATGGCGCGAATTTCATGCCAAAATGAGGGTTGTAAATGGGGAATTTCAAATTAGGTGACTACCCGTTTTCGCTTTCGCTGGGCAAAATGGCCTGCTACACAATTTCCATGGCAACCAAACTCACCATCGGCTTTCTCGGCGCGGGCAAAATGGCCACAGCACTGGCGCGCGGCTTTATTCGCGCGGAAATTGTTTTTCCAAGGGAAATCATCGCCGGCGATGTATCAGCTGCGGCGCGCACCGCTTTCACCAGGGAAACCGGGGCCAAAACCACCGCGTCCAATTCCGACGTATTGAAATTCGCCAACATCCTGATTCTGGCCGTGAAACCCGACCAGGTCGCCGGAGTTCTGGCCGAACAGCGCGGCAATTTCACAAACGAACATCTGCTGATTTCCATCGCGGCCGGGGTGACGCTTGCCAAAATGGAAGCGGCGCTGCCCGCCGGCGCGCGGGTCATCCGCGTGATGCCCAACACGCCTGCGCTCGTGGGCGAAGCGGCGGCGGCGTTTGCTCTCGGCAAGTCCGCGACGGCGGCGGACGGGGAACTGGCGAAGAAACTTCTTTCCGCCGTCGGCATTGCGTTTCAAGTGAAGGAACCGTTGCTCGACGCCGTGACGGGATTGAGCGGCAGCGGCCCGGCTTACGTTTATCAATTCATCGAAGCGCTGAGCGACGGCGGCGTGGCGGCGGGTTTGCCGCGTGACGTGGCGACAAAGCTCGCGGCGCAAACCGTTTTGGGCGCGGCCAAGATGGTTTTGGAAACCGGCCAGCATCCCGGCGCGCTCAAGGACCAGGTCACCAGTCCCGGCGGCACGACGATTGAAGGCTTGCACGAGCTGGAAAAAGGCAAGCTGCGCGCCACCGTGATGAGCGCCGTCCGCGCCGCGACGGAGAAATCAAAGAAACTGGGACAATAATGGCGCATCCATTAAACAGAATAAGCTGCGGGACATGCCATTCATTAATTGTTAGGCCGATGACAGTATGAAAAAATTAATTCCAACTTTTTATGGGCTGCTGGCTGGAGTTCTTTTCGGCGTTTATCGTTCGTTCTTATTGTTAGGAGTGATTTTTCCGTTTTGGATTTTTTGCTATGCGGCAATTGGAGCATTGATAGGTTTTGGGGTAGGTGTACTTTTGCCAGTAATTACGCGCGTGAAAATAAACAGCCCAATTTGGTGGTTCATGGGATGCACGATTCTTGTGCTTTTGGCATTTCGCGATGGGTCTCAGAGCGTGTCGAGTTACTATTTGTTTCCGGTTGGCGTTATGGGAATGGTTATATCCCTTATCCTGTCATTCATTCCAAGAATGTCAGCAGCGGGGCGCAGTGTCAGTCCGGCGTCTGTTCGCGCAGAGCAAAGGCATCCCAAGCTTCTTGCCTTTCTCTGTATCGCTCACGCCGCATTTCTCACCGCCGCCATGTATTATTTGTTCGGTTCTTCAAATAGCATTTTAGGCATCATGTGGTTGGTTTTACTTGGAGTGTGGCCACTCTGGATTGTTGTGTTCTTGATGAACGGCTGGAAAACTAACCAGATTATGGTTACGATGATTATCGGGTTGGCTATTTTGTCTCCTCTGTTTTTACTCTTTTTGATGATGTGGTCATTAGGATGAATCGTCGGCCTAATACGAGGATAGGCTACAAACCGAACAGGCTTCAACGCTTGGCGATCAGTTCCCGCACGTCCACCGCTTCCATTCCGGCTGAACGAATCGCTGTCAGGCCGAGGTCGGTGTCTTCGTAGGCGCGGCAAAATTTTGGCTCCACGCCGATGCGCCGCGCGGCTTCGAGAAAAATGTCCGGCGCCGGTTTTTGGTTTTTCACCATCTCACTCGTCACGATGGTGTCGAAGAAATGCCGGATGTTCAACCGGTCGAGCACCAGGTCGACGATTTTTTCCGTGCCGCCAGACGCAACGGCCATCGGGATTTTGCCGTGATTCGCCTTCGCAATTTCCACCACGGCATGGATAGGTTCGATTTGCGAAAGAGTTGTCAGATAGGCTTCTTCTTTTTCATGCGCGACGGCGATGTGGTCGAGCGACCGGCCCTGTTCCTGCGCGAGCAGCTTGAGAATGTCGCGCGCCGGAACTCCCCCGAGCGAATAAAAACGGTCTTCGGGAAAATGGAGTCCGTACCGTTGCGTGACCATGTTCCAGGCATGCCAGTGCAGCGGCATGGTATCCGCCAGCGTACCGTCGCAGTCAAAAATAAGACCGCGCGGTTCAAAGTGTATGGTTTTCATTTTCGTCAGATGATGTTCGTCGGTCTATAAAGTAGGGCAGCGCTTCCAGCCTGCCTCCATAAAAAATCTCCCGCTTAAGCGGCTTTCTCAAAATTTGAGACCGGTAAGATGCCTGTCCTACGTTCTCAACGCCTCCAATCGTTGCTCCAAATCATGTATCATCAGCGGCTCGAGCAGCGGGTCGAGTTCGCCTTCGATGAAGTTCGCCAGGTTATACAGCGTCAGTTCCACGCGATGGTCGGTGACGCGGTTTTGCGGAAAATTATAGGTGCGGATTTTTTCGCTGCGTTCGCCGCTGCCGATCTGGTCTTTGCGCTGCGCAGCATATTTCGCGTTTTCCTCGGTAATTTTGCGTTCCAGCAGGCGCGAGCGCAGGACTTTCAACGCTTTCACCCGGTTTTTTTGCTGCGACCGTTCATCGGCACAACGAACAATAAGGCCGCTGGGTTTGTGGATGATCTGCACGGCCGAGTCGGTGGTGTTGACGCCTTGACCGCCTTTGCCGGAAGCACGGCAGACGTTGATTTCCAATTCCTCCGGGTTGATTTCGATGTCCACTTCCTGCGCTTCGGGCAAAACGGCGACGGTGCAGGTGCTCGTGTGGATGCGGCCCTGCGCCTCGGTCGCGGGCACACGCTGGACCCGGTGGACACCGCTCTCGTATTTGAGCCGCTTGAAAACGTCCGTGCCGATGATGGAAAAAATGATTTCCTTGAAACCGCCGAGATCGGACGGATTGGAATCCATGGTTTCAACCTTCCAGCCGCGCGCTTCAGCGTAGCGACAATACATCCGGTAAAGATCGGCGGCGAACAGCGCGGATTCCGAACCGCCGGCGCCGGCGCGAATTTCGATGATGGTGTTGCGCGAATCAGTCGGGTTGGGCGGCAGAATGCCGAACTGGATTTGCTGCGCGAGACGTTTTTCCTCGATTTCAAGCCGTGCCGCTTCGTCTTTGGCGAGCTGCGCCAGTTCGGAATCAGGCGGTTCGCTTTTCACCAGCGCGCGGTTCTCGTCCAAATGAGCGAGCGTTTTCAAATAGCTCCCGCCGTACGCGACCAGCTCCTTGAGCCGGGCATATTCCCTGGACAATTCCTGCGCGCGTTGCGGGTTGTCGAAAACTTTTGGGTTGCTTAACGCGGCCTCGACCTCGGCAAAGCGCCGGGAGAATTTTTCAATGTGTGGTCGCAGATTCATTTTTGAAATGACAAATGACTAAATCCTAATGAAGAAAGAATGCCCACTTCCTGAATGACAAACCATCGTGCTTGTCTGGATTAAGATTTCGTCATTCTTTGGTCTTTTTTGCCAGTCGCAAAAACAATGCCGCCCGCGGAATCAAAAAACTCCTGCGGGCAGCGTTTGGGAAAAAGCTACTTCTTTTTCTTCTTTGTGGCGGCAAACGCTTCTTGGGCGGCTTGCGTCTTGGCGGCACGTTGCTGGAATTTGTCCACGCGACCGGCGGTGTCCACGAACTTTTGCTGGCCGGTGTAAAACGGGTGGCACACGTTGCAAATGCCCACGATGATCACGGGCTTGGTGGAGCGGGTCTTAATCTCATTGCCGCAGGCGCAACGGATTTCCGCGTCCACATATTTCGGATGTATGTCCGTCTTCATAAAAAAGGGCTGCAAACCTACCACGAATGAGCCGGATGACAAGAGGGAATTTGCAGGAATTACACCGCCCGTTAGGAGATCTCTTTTGCTTACAAGGGGTTTGTTTCAACGGAAATATCGCACGGCGCAAATTGTGCGTTGGTGTCGGCAAGAATTTTGCGGAAAAACCTGCTTCCCTTCGCCAAAATCAATTATGAATGATTTTCCCTTTGCGCGAATGGCACGTAAAGTTTAATGTTTTTTTGGCTTGTCCGATGGTGTAATGGTAACACAGCGCCCTTTGGAGGCGTTATTCATGGTTCGAATCCATGTCGGACAGCCAATCTGGATTTTTTGCGAACCTCTCTTGAAGTCTGCTAATTCACAAATTTCCAACGCCAGTTTCCCGGGCAAAGCGTTGATTTGCTTCAACAATCTGCGAGGTTCAACGAAACTCAAGGCGCTGTTGGAGCAAGCTCATGATAGGGTTTGCCGGCTCGGTAGAGTGCGAGTAACTGCCGGATTTTCTCGGCTAGTTTTTTAGACCCGGCATCGGTTGCGAGCTGCTCCGCCTTTTCCGCCGTGGTCACCGCTTCCGGGAAACGACCACATTCGGCATAAGCAGTGGCCAGCGTCCCGATGAACAAGGGTTCGCCATAATGACTCAGCTCACACGCGCGTTCGGCCAAGCGGACCGCCTCGGCCCCATTGCGAAGCTCCTCATCGGAACAGGTGGCCAGCTTCCACGCCAGGTTGTTCAGCGCCTCGGCCAAGTTGGGATTTAATCTCAGTGCCTCCCGGTATTGGGCCACCGCTTCCCGAGGGCGGCCCAACAGGCCAAGTGTTATGCCCAAATGAAAGAAGGTTTCGGGGCGGTTTGAATTCACCTGGATGGCTTGGCGATAGTTCTCAATCGCTTCATCAAACCGGCCCTTGGTGGCAAGGGCGACACCCAGATTGTCCAGCGCGTCGCAATAGTTCGGATTGATCTGGATGGCCCTGCGATAGTTCTCGATTGCTTCATCAAATTGGCCTTTGGCGGTGAGGGCGATGCCCAGATTGTTCAACGCTTCGGAGAAATTCGGATTGATCCGGACGGCCTTGTAATAGTTCTCGATCGCTTCATCAAACCGGCCCTGATGCAGGAGGGCATTACCCAGGTTATACTGCGCTTTGGTGTTACTCGGATTGTTCTGGATAGCCTTGCGATAGTTCTTAATCGCTTCATCAAACTGGCCTTTGGCGGCAAGGGCATTACCCAGGTTGTACTGCGCTTCAGAGTCATTCGGATTGATCTGGATGGCCTTGCGAAAGTTCTCAATCGCTTCATCAACCCAGCCCTTATCGGCGAGGGCAACACCCAGATTGTCCAGCGTTCCGCGATCGTTCGGATTGATCTGGATGGCCTTGCGATAGTTCTCGATCGCTTCATCAAACTGGCCCTTGGCGACGAGGGCCGTACCCAGATTGTCCAGCGCTTCGCGATCGTTCGGATTGATCTGGATGACCTTGCGATAGTTCTCAATCGCTTCATCAAACTGGCCCTTGGCGGCAAGGGCGACACCCAGATTATTCAACACTTCGCAATCGTTCGGATTGATCTGGATGACCTTGCGATAGTTCTCAATCGCTTCATCAAACTGACCCTTGGCGGCAAGGGCGACCCCCAGATCGTCCAGCGCTTCGCAATCGTTCGGATTGATCTGGATGATCTTGCGATAGTTCTCGATTGCTTCATCAAACTGCCCCTTTTTGGAGAAAGCGGTGCCCCGATTGCCGTAGGCCATGAACGCATCCGGGTTCGTACGCAGCGTCTGCGTCCAAAGCGTTTCCACGTCCGTGTAACCGCGACTTTGGCGCCACGTCAGGATGCCCAACACCGATACGAGCATCACGCAGAGCGCGATGCCAACGGACTGCGTCCACAGGCGACGCTTGGCGAATACGGACGCTATCCCGGCGGCTGTGAGTGCGATTATCCCGAGGCTGGCCAGATACTGGAAGTGATCCGCAACAAACGAGTAGCGGAACGGATACACGTTCAGAAAACCAAGAGCCGGAAACAACGTTCCACCGAAGAACAAAAAGCCGGCGAGTGGTCCGCGCCAGGTGCGTCTGAGTTTCCACAATGCCGTCAGGAGCGCCAAGGCTGCGGCTGGAAACAGGTATTGCCACCAAGCCGCCTGGTTGATGTTCCAGCGGGGATACTCAAAGGCGAGCGACGTCGGCCAGAATAACTTTCCCAGGTAGAACCAGAACGCACGTCCCGCAATGAGAATCCTCTCAATCAGCGAGAAAGTAAACTCCCTGCCTTGCGCGCCGACGAACCTTCGTTCCATCCAAGCAGTAAACAGGCCCGCCGCAATTCCCGCGGCAAAGAATGGAGCGAGCGGCAGCACGTCACGGCCCCAGTTCAGCCGCCTGCCTTTCCACCAGAACACGACAAGAACCGCCGCCGGCAGACTCGCGATGATGCTCTTGGCCATCAAACCCAACGCGAAAAACACAAACGCCAGGATGTACGGTTTTGTCCTTCGGGTTTGGTCAAAGGTCAAATACTGGAGCGCCGCGCTCAGGTACAGAAGTCCCGAGAGCGTGTTCTTCAACTCGGAGATCCATGCCACCGACTCCACGTGGACGGGATGCATAGCGAAAATAGCGCTGGCCAGATAGGCTCCCGGCACTTCCAATCGCAGGAGGATTTTCAGGAACAGCCACGCGGAACCGGCGTGCAACAGTATATTCACCAGGTGATAGCACCACATCGTATTGCCCCAGACCTGGTGTTCCACCCAAAACACCGTGTGTACCAATGGATAATATTGTTGCGTCGCCCCCGGCTCGATCCAGATTCGTTCCAGTCCCTTCACCGAAAGGAGCTCTGGCTTCGTCAAATGCGCGTCGTCATCCCAAATCGGCTTGCCGTTCCACGCGGGCTGGTAAGCCAGGATGGTGGCGGTGAACACCAGCAGCGGAAAAATCCACGAGAAACGCCTGCCAGATGCGTGCAGCGCCCAGCAGTTCGTCACCGCGCGCTCCGGCGCTCCGGAACCAGACGGCTTCGACTTGTTCCTAGCTGGACTATTCAGCGACATTTTTTCGTCAGCTCTTCTCACCCGCAAATGGTTGACAAATCATTCTTAAAAACACGCCAAGTTCATCCCATAAGCCATAAAAAAGCAAAGATCTGTGCCGGGCCAGCTTCTTGGAGTTTACGGTCCCGAAATGCGGGAAGGGCTAGGAAGACAGGGAGAACAATCAAGCCGCTCTGCCAGAACGGCAGTGTTCGTCCACTAATGGACATTCGTTCAGGGAAGGTTATTTGTGACATACGATTTTTTTACTCGCAATGGCCGGCTGAGGCAAGTCCCGTGGTAAGGAGCACATCATCAAAAAGCTTCAAAGTTTAACGACTGTTAGACTCACAGCCATGTTGAACGAAACCCTTGACGCCTGTGTGCGCGAGATTGATACTGACGGTGTCGGATTTGAAACCAGCCCCGAGATTCGAGGACAGGGGGCTGTGCTAATTTCAAATTTTACACGACCAGTCTAACATGCGGTGAGCGCTCATGTGATTCTCATCTTTCTTGGCCTTGAAATCCCAAGCCCCATGACAATCCTAGGAACGGTAACGTAAAATGTCCACCTGTCGGTGACGAGAAGATCATCAATGCTTGTAGGCTTTGTCTGCGAGCGCAACCTCAGACCAAATTGTTCGCAAACCAGACAAGCCAGGCACCTAAAATCACTGCACATTATCCGTCCAGTTCTGATTCCAAAGCACTGCAAGTTTCGGCATCGGTTGACAAATTGTTTCCTTCGCCAGGCCCGCCACAACGCTTCAGCCAAACCATGAGGATGCTGATGTCCGCAGGCGACACCCCGGAAATTCGGGCCGCCTGACCGATGGTAGTTGGACGAATTTTTGAAAGTTTCTGGCGGGCTTCAAGACGCAAGCTTGGCACTGACGAAAATTCAAAAGTGTCGGGAATCTGCTTGTCCTCCAAGTTCTTGAATTTCTCAACTTCCGCCTCCTGCCGTTCGATGTAACCGGCATATTTGATGGCAATCTCAACTTGCTGGATCACTTCCTCGGACAGAGCGTCATTGCGATTTGGCAAATCTTTGTAGTTAACTTCAGGCCTGGAAAGTATTTTCGCCAAACAACCACTTGCATAATATGTTGAATATAAGCGTGTTAGTTCGTATAATATGCTTTTTTGTTTGGAGCAAAATATTGAATACTTCCGTTCGGGTAAAAGCCCAATTTCATGTCCAATGTCTGAAAGCCGCATGTCGGCGTTGTCTTGACGGAGCAAAAGCCGATATTCAGCGCGCGATGTGAACATACGGTAAGGTTCAGTCGTGCCTTTGGTAACCAAATCATCAATCAGGACTCCGATATAAGCTTGATCGCGCCGAAGGATGATTGGATCGTGGGAATTGACCCTTCTGGCTGCATTAATCCCGGCGATGATCCCCTGAGCGCCGGCTTCTTCATATCCAGAGGTTCCGTTGATTTGTCCGGCTAAAAACAGATTCTTACAAGCCTTTGTTTCCAAGGACGGCAGTAATTGTGTTGGGTAAGCAAAATCATATTCCACGGCATAGGCTGGACGCATGATTTCAGCGTTTTCGCAGCCTATGATTGTCCTGACCAATTCCACTTGGACTTCAAATGGCAGACTTGTTGAGAAGCCATTGATGTAGAATTCGTCAGTTTCAATCCCCTCCGGCTCAAGAAAAATTTGATGCCGCTCCTTTTCTGGAAACTTCACAATTTTATCTTCGATTGACGGGCAATATCTTGGTCCTATTCCTTCAATAGTGCCTGAATACAAAGGAGATTTGTGAAGATTTGAGCGGACTATTCCCGCAGTCTTTTGTGTAGTAAATGTTATGAAGCAACTCAATTGGCCATTGATTTTATCCAAGATTGATCCTGGCGGGTATTTACCAGCGGAACGGCCACTGCCAAACATTTTTTGGCCCGATTGTTCCATGTGGAACAAATCATCCTTCCAAAACGTGAAATAAGGAACTGGTTCGTCTCCCGATTGGGCTTCTGTTTTGGAGAAGTCAATTGATCGTCTCAAAAGACGGGGTGGAGTTCCGGTTTTTAGCCGACCAAGTTCAACACCAATTTCTTTTAGTGACGTTGACAGGCCTAATGCGGCCAAATCGCCAGCTCGTCCGCCAGGCTGCTGGTTCCGTCCAACATGCATCAAACCCCGGAGAAATGTCCCCGTCGTTATTACTATTGTTTTTCCGAGGTACTGGACGTCAAGTGTAGTTTCGACTCCAAAGGCTATTCCGTCCTTGTAAAGAATTTTTGCCGTTTGTCCCTGTTTTAAATCCAAATTAGGTTCCGATTCACAGACCCATTTAAGGCGAAATTGATAGGCTTTTTTGTCACATTGAGCTCTTGGTGCCCAAACAGCCGGACCCTTTTTTGTGTTCAGCATCCTGAATTGCAACCCGGTCATATCTGTGGCCTTGCTCATCTCTCCCCCTAAGGCATCAATTTCGCGCGCTAGGTGCCCTTTGGCGAGTCCGCCGATGGCAGGGTTGCAAGACATCTGTCCGATGGAATCTGCATTCATCGTGAGCAGCAAAGTTTGACAGCCCATTCTGGCAGCTGCCAATGCGGCTTCAATCCCAGCGTGCCCGGCACCGACAACAATGACGTCGTATTGTTTTGTGTAAATGAACATTAGAAATTAATCTACAGTATATTCTCGTTTTAATATGCTGTTATCAAATAAGTTACAAACTTTTATTTTCTTGTTTGTTGATAGATGTTTGCATATTTTGAAGATGTGTTCAACGTCATCTTCCGCATCAATTCCTTTGGAGATTTCTTCAACACTGAACGCTGTGCCACGATGTTTGGAGAGAAAATCCAACACCTTGCGCTGTGTTTCAATCACCTTGCCGGCCGCTTTCTTGCCAGCTTCAACTCCTGGTTGATGGTAGGCGTTGACGTTGATTAATGAGGCGTAAAGGCCGACGGCCCGTTCAAACAATGCGATCAGCATTCCAACCACAAAGGGAGAAACTTCTTTGACTGTGATGGTAACAGATTCCCTATCCTTTTCAGCGAGCGCTTGGCGGGTTCCCAAGTAAAATCCGTGAAGATAATCTCCAGATGTAACTTTGGATTCAACCTCTTGGTTTTGGTTATTCCCATCCTTCAAGACCTCGATAAAGACGACAAAAAAATTGTTTAGTCCGTCCCTAAGCTGTTGAACATATGAATGCTGATCTGTTGCCCCTTTATTTCCGAAGACCACAATTCCCTGATTGACCAAAATTCGATTCAAATTTTCCTCTTTTCCGAGTGATTCCATTACAAGTTGTTGGAGATACTTTGAAAACAACTCCAAACGGTCTTTATAGGGTAAAACGACCATATTTTTACTTCCTTTACCGTTACCTGACTCGTACAACGCTAGTGCAAGCTGTGCTGCTGGGTTAACTTTAACGTTATGCAACCTTGTCGACTTATCGCATTCACAAGCCCCTAAAATTAAATTAGTTATGTCAATTCCTTGTAGAGCGGCTGGTAATAGTCCGACTGCCGATAATTCGCTGGTTCGGCCCCCGACCCAATCCCACATTGGAAATCGTATTATCCATTTATTCTTCAATGCGTGCTTATCAAGTTCGCTGCCGTGAGTGGTAATGGCAACTGCGTGTTGTCCAAAATGAAGATCTGCGTGCTTGAAGGCGTTTTCCGCTACCAGCATTCCGTTGCGGGTTTCCTTGGTGCCACCGGATTTGGAAATAGTAATGCAAAGGGTTTTATCCAGGTCGGATCCAATTGTAGCAAGAACCCTGTCCATGCCATCTGGATCGGTGTTATCAAAGAAAAAGGGCTTGACCTTGTCGGTTCGAGGATCACCCAAAGCGTGGGCGACGAATTGCGGCCCCAGTGCCGACCCACCAATACCAATCAAAAGATAATTTTTAAACGGCCCGCCAGCACCGCGAATTTTACCCAAGTGAATTTTAGCCGCGAATTTTTTGATTCGGGCGACAGTATATTCAATTTCCTTGCGAATTTCCGGCGATGGCGCGAGCAGAGGGTTCCGCAGCCAATAATGTCCCACCATCCGATTTTCATCCGGATTGGCAATGGCCCCGGATTCGAGTGCTGCCATGTCGGCGAACGCCTTTTGCATTTGTGGTTCCATCGCCGCGAAGAATGGGTCGTCCACATTCATCCGGCTCAAATCCACGGCCAGGCCAAGTTTGGGAAACTCAGTGTAATATTTTTGAAAGCGCTCCCACCATTCCAGCTTTGAGTAATTCATAAAATTGGAAACCACGTCGAATAAACTCGACGGTAACTTCTGGCAAGAAAATAGCGTGTCCGGCCGAATCCGCAATGATCGGAGTTCTAAAAATCAGGAGGCTGAATTACGCCAGAAGTTTCAGGCAACCAACATGAAGTCAGCCAGTTTCGAGCCTTGCTTAGTTCGCCGGCAAAGTGATGCGAATGGTCGTCCCGGAGCCAATTTGTGATTTAATACGGACATTGCCGTGATGCGTTTCAATAATACGGCCAACAATGGCCAAACCCAATCCTGTTCCCTTGGCCTTCGTTGTGCTTAAAACTGCTGTGAAGGCGCGTTCTTGAACTTCCTTGCTCATGCCGCCACCGGTGTCCTTGAATTCCACCGTGACGTGCGTTGCACGCGGATTTCTCCGCGGCAGCCGAATGGTTTTGGACTTGACCGTGAGTGTCCCGCCCCCTGGCATAGCCCCGGCGGCATTGAGGATTAAATTCAAAAACACCTGTTCCAGTTGCGGCGCGTCACCCATCACGACCGGTAAATCCGGCTGCAATTGACGGACCAGCCGGATGTTCTGATTCGCCAGCTTGTGCCGCACAAGTAATCCAAGCTCGTCCACCAATTCATTCAAATTCACCGGCGCAAGCTTGGGTTCGGTTGTGCGCGCAAACGCAAGAATCTGTTCGACGATCTTGTTCAGGTGCTCGATTTTCGCGTCAATAATCCGGGCGTCCTTCGCGCGCGGGTCGCCATCCGGAAACTTCAAATCCAGTGAATGATACAGCAGCTTCATTACCGTGAGCGGATTGCGGATTTCGTGTGCAACTTCGGCGGCCAAAAGGCCAAGCGCGGAGAGTTTTTCGTTCTGCCGCAACTGTTCCTCAACGTCCACGACGCGCTCATAAAGCCGCGCCCTTTCAATCGCAATCGCCGACAACTCAGCCAGCGCGCTCAAAATGCTGATTTCCTCGTTGGAAAAACTATACGAACGGCCCGTGTAAATGCTCAACGCCCCGATCGCCTGGCCGGCAAAGATCAGCGGTACGCTCAACAGCGAAACCAATCCTTCGCGCCGCGCGACTTCGACATGCTGATAACGGCTCGACTCCTGAACATTGGCGACCTGCATCGGTTTTTTACGGCGGACCACGACGCCAAGCAGGCTGTCGCCGACGGCTAATCGTGGTTTGTTGATGTAGGCTTCGCCCGCACCGTAGCTGGCGCGCAAATCGAGCCATTCGCGGCTTTCGTCCAGCATCATCAGCGAACACGTCCGCGCGTGCATCAACACGCCCGCTTCGCGTGTGATGGCTTGTAACGCTTCGTCGAGATTTAACGTGGAGTTGATCGTCCGGCTCACACTGGCAAGGGATTCAAACAAATGCGCCTTCAGCCGCAATTGCTCATAGAGCCAGGTGTTTTGAATCACCTTGGCTGCTTGCACCGCCAGTTCCTGGAGCAATTCCTGATCTTCCGTGGTGAAGGCGTCCGCGCGATCCGAATCCATGTTGAGCACCCCGCGCGTTTCACCGTTCACTTCCAGCGGCACGGCCAGTTCCGACCGCACACTGCGACGCGCCATCACGTAGCGCGGATCCTGCATCACGTTGCCAACGCGCGCGGGTTTGCCGGTGCGCGCAACCCAGCCGGTGATGCCTTCCCCAACGCGCAATTTGAGCCGCGTTGCCGCCGACGGCAGGTTTTGCGACGCGTGGATTTCCAGAAAGCCCGACGTGGGGTTGATCAAGACCACCGAACCGCTCGACGCGTGTATCAGCCGCACCGCTTCGCTTACGATCAATTGCAGCGCTTTCTGGGGTTCAAGCGTAGAATGAATGACATTGCTCACTTGATAGAGCAATTGCAGCCGCTCGTAACGCGACATCCGTCTGGAATGCTTGTCACTCATAATTGAAACTCAAATTCATCGCACCCGCGCCGTCAGCACCAGGCCCGTCGTCCCAAAAATCATATTGGGCAGCCAGGCCGCCAGCCATGCGGGTAGATGGCCGGCGGAGCCCAGCGCGAGACTCACC
>Ga0181536_10003805_pt1 | contig 16290 bp, 9 predicted proteins | sample PEATcosm2014_Bin_41_FD_121105 | JGI IMG/M metagenome (GOLD analysis project Ga0181536, IMG submission 121105) | Peatland microbial communities from MTU Mesocosm Facility, Houghton, MI, USA - PEATcosm2014_Bin17_60_metaG | ecosystem: Environmental > Terrestrial > Soil > Wetlands > Peat | place... | reverse complement strand
GACAAATAATCGATGTTCATTCCGCCGGCATTCTCGATCTTGACCGTCATGACGTAATCCCCTGCAGGAAGGTCAATGTCCGCCAGATTGTTGAGCGTTTCCCAGACATGGTAAACTTCGACTCCCGGCTGATAGCCGGCGGTCGTTGGAATGGCAATCGGCCCGGTTTTGATCTCCGGCGTGAACGTCACGGAAAGCATTGCGTCTTTGCCGCCGGCGGCGAAATGCCCGCCCAACCGGTAGGTGCCTGTCTCTTTGACATGCACCGAGTACTTCATCCACTGGCCGGTCTCGGTCCAGCCGACGTAAACCTGGTCCGGCTTTTCCGGCTCGCCCTTGATGTTCACGTGGCCGTTCCCGAAGCTGGCCAGTCCGATGGAATCACCCGTGGCGCGCAAATTGGCGTTCCTGGCAGGGCCGTTGTAATGGAACGTAACCCCATCCACGCCATCCGGGGCGACGTCATACTGCTCGGCCTGGATGATGCCGGGAATCTGGCGCACTTCGCCACCATAGGGCTTGCCCGCGTATCCGGGGGGAACCGCGCTGAGACCAGCCTGGTCGGCCTTGGATTGAACCGCTGGCTCGCTGCTCTGAGGAGTCTGTGACTGCGCGGGAAGTTCGTCAACCGTCATGCTGCTGGCATCGCCCTTCATCAACCGCTGTAGGGCAGCAGCCATAGGTTTGTCCATCTCGAAATTGTCGCTGTTGAACGAGCGCCCGAGCGCGGCCAGTTCTTCGGTCGTCAGACTCTTCATCTGCTCGACCAGTTTCCGAAGGGTTTGCATTTGCAGTTCGCGCCGCGTCTCCTGCTCCAGCCAGACGCGATCTTTGGGATCAAGCGGCAGAAAAGCGTTAACCTGTGCAAGATAGGCTTTGATGGCCTCGCTGGATTGTGTGTGCAAACGAGCCGTGCCGAGGCGTTCGAGCAACTTCATCCAGGGAGTTCCCTCGCGCATGTGCCACAAGCCCATGCCCCGGACATCCTTCCAATGCCAGAGACACCAATTCACGTTCTCCCGCTCGCACCAACCAATAATGGTTTCGACAATCTTGCGTTGTGAATCGACCGCAGGAGTCCAGTATTGGAAGCCAAATTCGTCCAGGTATTCCGGGCGGGCAATGCGCCCGCGATCGGAACGCTCAGTCAGCCCGGTGTAATGGATTACAAAGTCGGCGTCGATCGTTTGCCCGTCATGTATGGAGGGAAACGACGTGATGTCCCGCAATGGCGGTGTGAACTGATGATAGAAGTGAAATGCAGCCATCACCTGAGGGTCTTCGAAAGTGGTTGCGTCGAGCGCCCGCAGGTCCGTGGCATGTTTGTCGCCGTCAACCACGATGATGTGCCGCTTGTCCACCTCGCGTATGGCGCGGATGCAGCGAAGATGGAAGGCGTTGAGGCTGGCCACCTGGCGCGGGAAAGTCGTATCCGGCTCGTTCAGTATTTCATAGGCCATGACTGTGGGTTCATTGCGATAGCGTCGGGCGATTTCATGCCACAGAGCTGCCACCCGTTTCTGATCGTTGGCGTCGTCCCACAAAAGCACTTCGCCATGAGCGCTCTCGGCATTCCAATCGCTTGCCTGACACCCGGGCGCGCTGTGGAGATCCAGCAGAACCCACAAGCCTTGACGCCGACACCAGCCAATCATGCGGTCAAGCCGGCGAAAGCCTTCCTCGCGCCACTGGCCGGGCTGCGCATCAGACTCCAATTGCCGATAGCTGAAGGGCAGTCGCACATGGTTAAAACCCAGCTCCCGAATGCGGGCCACATCCTTTTCTGTGAAATAGTTATCCATGTAGGCGTCCCAGAATGCCGCGGCGCGCTCCGGACCGAGCACGTCGGTGAACGTCTGGCGCATCACATAATCCACTTGGGGCAAGCCGATCATGAAATGTTCAACGAGCATCCAGTTGCCCAGTCCGATGCCCCGCAGCCGGATGGGCTTCCCATCGGCAACCAAAGTGCGGCCCTCGATTCGCATCCACTGAGGCGCAGCCTCTGCGCGTTGGGGGCTGTCCGCCTGACTGTGTGCCTCGCCCGGCCTGGCTTCGGCCGGAACCTGGCCGGCACCGGCCGCGATGGCACATGCGACCATCCAGCATATGCGCGCGCGGCGTATGGGCATCATCAAAGAAGACAGCATCATGGAGTTAGGCCGTGTGGTGTTTTCACTTTTCATATTCGTGATAAGGTGGTTTGTATCCTGCCATGGCCAGAGGATTGCCTTCGCAAAATCAGCCGCGCTCTGGCCCCGCCAGGAGTTCTCTCGCCGTTCCTTGTGAATTCGCCCGAATTGCGGCAATGGCAGCCTTCGCCCTGGCCATAATGAAAATGGATGGTCCTGTGGTGTCATCTACCCCGTTCCTTCTCTCTTCTGGTATCGAGATCTCTTTTCATTTGGTCGGTGGTCTGGGAATCAATGTTGTAACCGAGCATAAATAAAGCGCAAGACATGTACAAGATTCCCGGGATAACAGAAACCAACAGCTTGATTCCGGTCAAGGCCGTTTGGGTTTGTATGGCATTAGGGACGTAGTTAAACGCCGTCAGGAGCCAGCCGGCGATGCCGCCTCCGATGCCCCAGCCGGCCTTTTGCGCAAATGTCGCGGCTGAAAAATACAAGCCGGTGGCCCTTCGCCCGCTTTTCCATTCCGAATAGTCCGCGGAATCGGCGATCATGGTCCAAAGCAAGGGAACAGCGGGAGCGTAGGCCATTTTTGCAAGTATATTCAACGCATAGATGGTGATAATGTCCTTTTCTCCGGGCAGGTAGAGCAAAATAAAGAAAACGCCCGATATCAGGGAGCTGCCAAGGAAGACATTTTTATTGCCAAATCTCCTGGCCAAGGGTTTTGCAAACGGCAAGGCAACAATAAGGGCAACCGTGCCGATGATATTGAACAACTGAACGTTCTTCTCTTTGCCGATGTAATATTTGAAATAGTAGGCAATCGCCGCGTTCTGCATGGCAAACATCACGAAGGAAACGATGCCCACAATGGCCAGGATGATCCAGGGCCGGTTCTTGAACAGGTTCTTAAAATCCCCTTTTATCGAGCCTTCCAGTGATTTTAACGGCTGCACTCTTTCTTTGGTGGTCTTGAAGGTTATAAAAAAGAAAACCAGACTCAGGAATCCAAACAAGACCGCAGTGTGTTGCCACCCTCGCGCTTTGTCGGCACCGCCGAAAAACTCCACCAGCGTCAGGGCGAGGCCGGTCACCACGAATTGCCCGCCAAAAGCGCAGATAAACCGGTAAATGTTCAGACCGGTTCTCTCATACGTGTCGGCGGTCATGACAGCGGCCAGGGAAGAGTAGGGAAGGTTGACGGCGGCGTAGGCGGTCATCAAGAGAACGTACGTGGCGACGGCGTAAATAATTTTGCCCGTCTCTCCAAAATCAGGTGTGGTAAACGTTAGAATCGCCAGGACGGCATAGGGAAGGGCCCCAAACAAAATATAGGGCCGGAATTTTCCCCACCGGGTCCGGGTCCTATCGGAGATGACGCCGATCACGGGGTCAATGCCCATGTCCCAGAAGCGGGCAACCATCAAGATGGTGCCGGCGGTGGCGGCGGGGATTTTGTAAACATCGGTGTAAAAGAACAGCAGCCAGAAGCCAACCATGTCCCACACAAAATGGGATGCGGTATCGCCAAGGCCGTAGCCCAGCTTCTCTTTGAACGTTAGGCCGGCATGGGGTTGTGTTTGCGGAGCTACGTCGGCTGTGGAGGGCGTGTTTTCGCGCAGGCTCATGGCGGGAAGGTTAGGTTATATTGCTGGCAGTAAGCGCCGTCAAGATTGCGCGGTCATTTATTGGTTGGCGGTCTTGGCGGGGTTTTCCGTCGGTGGATCCACGTAAAATGGAATGTTCGCGTGGGCAGCGTGCCCTTTGCCGTCGAAGACATAGGCGTACACGCGATAAGCGCCGGGCTGGGTCGGCGACTTGAGAGCAATTCCACTCCTCTTCGGGTCTTCGATCAATCCAGACAGTTGCCTGGGTTTGGACTCAACATCACCGCCCGCCTTATGTTCCGTGCTTTCCTCCATGACATCCCAGAAATAGGTGAGCGGATCCTGGTCGGGGTCGCTGGCCTGCACCTTGGCGACATAAGTTCGGCCCGGTTTCAACCGGACATTCTGGTTTGCAGTTTTGCCGTCCAGCCAGGCGCCTTCCAGTCGTGGACAGCGATTGGTAGGCCAGGAGCCGGTCCAAAAATAATGCATCACATCAACCGGTGCGGTCTCCTCGCCGGTGTCGAGGAACATGCCGTACCAGGTCGGGGTGCGTTCCTGCTTGTTTCCCCACAGAAAAACGTACGAGCCAAGGCACAGCTTCTGATCAGACAGGATGACCTTTTCAAATCGCATTTTATATAAATCCGCCTTGGTTGTGCTGTCGTTTTCAATCGGGGCGCCCCACTCGGTTTTGCCGCACTCCCAATGCCCGGTCGCACCCCATTCAGTCACAAGATAGGGCTTATCCCAGGCCGCTTCGCGTAGATTCTTCGGCAGATTGATGATGTCGTAGTACATTTGGAACGAAAGAAAATCCAAATCCGGTGCCCGGGTTTTGACCAGATTCACCGTATCCTGCTTGAAGCCGGCCAGGGCGGTGGTGGTCAGATGATTGGGGTCAATCTTGTGGATCATCTTGGAGAGGTCGTTAACGGCATCCCAGACCTTTGGATTCTTCTCCATGTTAAGTTCATTGCCAATGACCCAGATGATTAAGGCCGGGTGGTCTTTATACTCCCCGACCTGGGCCATCAAAGACGCAAATTGCCTGGCGACTGCGTTGGTGTTGTCGTAGTCGAAACCGCGGCGTTCGTGGTCCACGTCCAAGCCCATCGCGACATACAAGCCGTTGGCCAAAGCCCGGTCCAGAATCTTCTGACCGCTGTCACGGCCGTTATCGGTGGTCCAAGTGCGGAAGGAATTGCCGCCATGTTCCTTCAGTTTTTCCTGGGAGCCATATTCGATGCCGGCGCCTTTGATGTAAAACGGCTTGTTGTCCACGTAGAGCTGGTAGCGCCCGTCGGACGACTTGCGGATTTCCACCTTGGCTGGACCATCGGATTTTTGCGGTCCATCGGCCCGACCTTGAGTTGTGCCGGCGGCCAGCAGGCCGGCTGCGATGATGGCTGCCGCAACCGCCGCCGGGAGGGGTGTTACTCGTTGGATGAGAAGCTGCTTGCTTGGTTTCATGGTTAAATTCGGATGGGTTGTTGGATGGCGGGTGCTTATCCTTTACGCATCAGGAAACCTTCCAGTTCCTCCAGCGTCTTGCCTTTGGTTTCCGGGATGAACAATAAAATGAAAAGCAAAGCTACAGCGGCCATCAGTCCATAGCCCAAAAAAGTTCCGGCAGAGCCAAAGTGCGACAACTCCCACGGAAAAACAAATGTAACACTGGCGCTGACGGTCGCATTCCAGAAGCCGGCCAGCGACATGGCCATGCCCCGATATTGATTGGGAAATATCTCCGACAACAGCACCCACATGACCGGCCCCAGCGAAATGGCAAACGACGCCACAAAGCCGATAATCGCAAATAAAACCAATGAAGCGCGAATGTTCAAACCAGCGGTAATCAGTGAATCGTGATAAGGCTTGATCCGTTCGGCGCCGAATTTTGTTTCAAGGCCGGTTATGAATTCCTTGTCCGTGGTGAAAACATTCTTCTCGGAATTTTTGAGGTCGGCAATCAGCTCCGCAGGAACCTTGTTTTCCTGAAGGACGACAAAAGACTTTTCTGTCAGTTGGTAACTGGAATTGTGAAACGCCCAACTGCAAGTCAGCAACGATGCCGCCATGCCCGCCGCGCCGATTGCCAAAAGCGGTTTGCGGCCCAGGCGATCCACCAGCCAGATGGCCACGAAGGTCATTCCCAGATTGACCAGGCCTACCAGCACCGCCTGCCTGAATGCGGCATTGGTTCCACCACCTGCCTGCGTGAAAATTGTCGGCAGATAATAAAAAATGGCATTGATGCCGGTGATTTGTTGGAAAAATGCGATTGCCAGGGCGATGAACAAAACAAAGCTCATCTTTCTGCTGAACAGTCCGCTCACACGGACGCCAGGTGCTCTCTCGGCAAAACTTTGCCGGATATTGCGCACTTCAACTTCCGCCTGTTCCACACCGCAAGCTTTGATCAGAATCTCCTTGGCGCGCTCCTGCTGCCCTTTGCCAAACAACCAGCGGGGACTTTCGGGCACGGCAAAAAGCAGGAAAAAATACAGGGTTGCCGGGATGGCATCCATTCCCAGCATCCAGCGCCAATTGTTATCCCCCACATTCAACAGGAAGTAGTTGGAGAAAAAGGATGCCGAGATACCGAGAACAATCATCAGTTGATTCAGCGATACAAAACTGCCGCGCAATTTCGGCGGCGAGATTTCTGCAATGTAAACCGGTGCAATGAGGATGGCCCCGCCCACCGCCACGCCGCCGATAATTCGAGCGATGATAAACAAGGTGAAGTTTGTGGTGAGCGCAGAAAGCAGGGCCGAACCAGCGAAAAACACTGCCGTTGTAATCAGAACTTTTTTTCGCCCAAAACGGTCACTAAAAAAACCGGCGACAGCCGTGCCTCCCAGAACACCCCAGCCGAGAGAACTCACCACCAAGCCGAGCAGAATATCGCCCCGATCACCCACCAGATTAAAATACTTTTGTATGAATGGCACGGCGCCGGAAATGACGGTGGCATCGAATCCCCAAACGAAGCCGCCCAGTGCCACAATCAAGGCGACCAACACCATGTATTTCCTGTCTTGCTTCATTTTATTTGTATTTTATAACTGCTCGCCATGGATAACTTGAATTACTGCACCTTGCCCCGATAGAACTGCTGCGGTCCAACAAGCGGGTTGGTGTAAGGCGAGGCTGCGCCGCCGATATCGCACATAAGCCGTGCCTGCTGGGGCCACCAGATTGGCAACCGTGTTGGCAACCGTTCCCGGAGACAGGATCAGCGCCGACGCGGGTCGTAAAGGAGCACGGGTTTGTTATCTGCAAATCGAACCCTTTGTTCAACCCGCCGTAGCTGGCTATGTTATTGCTGCTCACGACAACCGACCGGTAGAGAGACAAGGTATTGTATGACGCGGGCCGTAAACTTTGTAATAGTTGATTCCGCCAGGGGCAACACCCGCACCGGACTGGCTGTAATTGTCAGGCCCGAAGGTTGCCCAACCGGCGAGGCTGGCCATCTCAAATCCTGAATTGGTTAAAATGTTGGCCGCGTGCATTTCCCCGGCAAATAAAAAACAAACAACACGCCGCCAACTGCTCCTGCAGAAAATATGTCATTGCACGGATGATTCTCTTTGTTCAAGCCATGCGTTATCTCCAGAATTCGGGTCAGCGGGAAAAGTGTCATATACTCCCTTGGGGGGCACCCCCCAAGGCATATTCGCATTATAAACGTTTCCATCCGTGCATACCTTGATTTCCGAGTGCCCGTCGGAAAACGAAAGAGCGCCCCTATTACCACCATGGCGCGTTGACAAAACATCCACCCAATTACCAGGGTCGCCCGGACTGCCTGCAAAATATCCATCATTTATGGAATATGGATTTTCGTCTATTAAACAGAATGTCATGGACGGTCCGGGATTGAGGAGACTCGTGTCCTTGCGAAATATAACCGCCGGAGTAGCCCCGCCAATACCCAATGAGTACACATCCTTGCCCGGAGATGGATTCAACCAACAGTTCATCGAATAACTGCGAGCGTGGGGGTAATCGGTACCCAAATGCAGAATAGGGGGCTCATTTTCGGGCAGGTCCACTGGGCAGTGATAAACGGTCACAGAGTTGACATAGGGATAAATCAAGCCTGCTGTAATAAGATTGGTTGCATACGCGTTATATACATTCACGTCCCCTGGACACCATTGTTGCCATATGCCTCCAGCCTGGATTTGAGCCCAGCCGGGACTGCTGGGACCAGTTGAGGTGGGCACCTGCTCGCCCTCTTCCAAATTAGGCACAAGCTGGTCGTTGTCTTCGTTGCTATACATGAGGCATCCCAACGTCAAATGTTTGAGGTTGTTCATGCAAGAGACAGCTTGAGCCCTCTGCTTGGCTTTGCTCAATGCCGGCAACAGCAACGCCGCAAGGATGGCGATGATCGCAATCACCACCAGCAGTTCAATTAAAGTAAAAGCATTGCCCCGGATTTTTGGTTGCCAGCTTGAATTTCCATTACAGCCGCCAAAGCCCAAACCGGAACTTTTATCTTTGCTGCTTTTAATCATTTTTCTGCCACTTTCAATCAGCCCGTTGTTTCCAGTTTTAATTCAAGACTGATTACTATTTTGCCACCGGCCCAGCATTACAAGTCTAATTTAAACTGGCGGCCAGCCGGGCGTTGCCGGCCGGCCGCCAGAACCAAGATTTTACCTTACTGCACTTGCAACTGATAGAATCGGTTCTGTGCAGTAAGAGGATCGGACACCGTAACGGGATAGCTGGTGCCATTGGATGTGATATTTGTTTGCCAACTCACGGGGGCTGTGACGTTCGTCAGCACACTCCAAGTGGCGTCCGTCAGGTTGGTTTTGTAAAGAACTGAATAGTTAAGCCCGGGTCCGGCCGAGAACGACAGGTTGATATTATTGCCACTAACCGACGCTGTAAGATTCGTCACCGGCAAAATTTGAATAAGCTCCATATCGTCCCAATATACAGCATCTGTAGCATTACCAAGATAGCCGCCGGTGGGACCGGGTTGTCCATCGTCTACGTCTATGTCTGAGGCTACAGGACAATACCCATACACTTGAAAATTAATCTCGGCCACCGGCGGGGTTGTGTTTGTCGGCACCATGAAGATGCCGGCAGGCAAAGTGTTATAGGGAATATCGTCTTCAAGCCCAATTCCGGAGTTATCGACCACATTCGTTACCGGCAAATAGACCCACTGATCCCTCGCCATCTGGACATGGTAGCAAGTCAAGGTATTAGAAGGACTGCTCGTATCAATACACACATATTGCATATTTGCATTGGTATAAGCCAGACCATAAATCTTAAACGATTCGTAAGTCGGAGTGCCGGGAACTGGTTTTCCATTTGCGTCATTAAACCAAATCTGGAGCCGGCAGGTGTTGCCGTCGATAAAATCATTTAAGCTCGATATGTAGGCCCAACCACCCGCCTTCCACCAAGTGCCGGGCGCGGCTGGAACCGCCTGCCAGAAACCGCTATCGCGATCGCCACTGTCGCCAACCAGTGCACACCAAGTTCCATCAAAAACATTGACCGGGATGTTGGTACCGCCATAGTCATTGGCCGCACTTTGAAACCAACAGCCGTTGAAAGCACTCCAAGGCGTCCAAAACGGGGCGTCTTCAAAACCGGCATTCTCACCCAAAGCGTTGATCTTCTGGAGTGGACTAAAAGCCAATATGGTCAAAGGCACGGGAACACTGCGGATGGAATTGGTGATGTTCGGCGTATTGTGTGTGTTTATGCTTGTGACCACCACGTCGAACAGGCCGCCGTCGGCAACTTGCAGGTTGGTGAATAACAAAGTTGGGGATGTAGTATTGCCATTAATATCGTTAACCCCGCCAGCCGCCGGCAGGTTGGTTCCGTTCTTCTGCCATTGATAGTGGATCTTTTCTCCAACGTACCCATTGGTGGCTACCACTGTGAACGACGCCGGCGAGCCGAGATAAGTTGTCACACTCGTTGGCGCAGTGATAATGTCGGGATCGGTTCCCACCAGCTTGTTCAAAACACAGTCGTCAAAGTAAACATAGCCTCCATTATCTGCCGAATTATCAAATTCAAGTTGATAGCGAACGAATGCCGTGCCCGGGGGAGCGGTAAAGTTTGTTGACACCAGGGGAATTGGCAGCTGATCTTCTATGGCATTACCGGGAATATTATTAGTATTGGCGGCTATGTAACCGTACCAAAAGTTTGTCGCCGGAAGAAACAGCCAGCCGCTTGCGTCCGTGGCCGGGGGCGGAGCAATAACACAGCCAAATTCCCCCGACGCTGTCGGATCAAGAACGGCTGATCCATACACCCCAAAGCCATAGGTTGTATTGCCAAGGGTTGCACCCAACACGTTGTTGTTCGTATCATAAAAAGCAACGCTCATATAAGTGATTGCTGTGGTGAAGTAGTTCGACGCATAACATATTGCCCAACAACTGGCCGCCCACTGCGACCCAGGGTCGGCGGCGAAATCCTGATAAATATAAGCCGAGTCGCCGGTGGTGTCGAATAGCTCGAACGTATTCGTACCAGAATGAGCTAAAAAATTATTAGGTGTTGCGGTATCGTTGGGAATCGTTTGGTTGGTTGAAACGGCATAAATGTAACCTGTGGCTGAGACCTGCCAGCCTGTCAACCCCAGTTCCGCCCCCGGGTTAACCAGGACGTTGGCGGCGTTTGCGCCGCCGACGAATAAAACGAGACCCGCAAGAACGGTCGCACGGACCCGATGGCTAACTTTTGAATTTGTCGAACGCGCATCGGATTGAACCGATGAACGTGACAGCCGAAGATTGTTTTTTAAAATGCTCATGGCAATTTCTTTGGGTTTTTATAGGTTGTTGATGAATTTGTAATAGTTTGTATCACACATGGAATTAAGTGTCAACAGTTATTTCGGTCTGGTGGCGGCCTGTTGGGCATATCTTGACACACGCACCATTTTTTCTCCCTCTCCTCCCTCAAGGAGGAATGGGCCGGGGTGAGGAGGCCAATGTTTACAAGCTCGAACCCCTTGCCTCCGCCTTCGCCCGGCTTTGGCGCGACCAGCCAGCCCTCTCCCCGTTTTGGACGGGGAGAGGGAGTTGTTTCCGTTCGGTGCGTGTGTCAAGAGATGCAACCGCGGCTTGTTTTGAATCTTGGAATCAGACGATCTCGTCAGTTGCGCCATCCTGGGCCGGTAATAATTGAGTCAGCCCCTCTCCCGCCATACTTTATTGTCATTGGCGCACAAAAGTTCATGCGGAAATCTCGCGGACATTTCGTCTGCTTGCAAAGCGCCCCCGATGCATCGGGACCGCTTTTCCCCAGAGGCATATCCAACTGTGCCAATGTTAACTGGAACTGCTATAGTTAAGCTGCGCAAAAGCTGCTGGTTCAACGGCTCGTTTTTTTTGGAAACAAATTTGCAAAATAAAAAAGCCACCCGATTCAGCATCGGGTGGCTTTGTGTTAAACTTGATACAAATCAGCTTTTCCGCCTGCGGATGAAGTAGAACGGAACGGCCAATCCCATGCTCAAGAGAGCCAAGCTGGATGGCTCCGGCACTGGCGCCGTCAGGGAAGCATCGTCGAAATATAGGTTATCCACTGTCGTTCCGCCGTTTTCCATAAACTGGAGATACACAACGGCATCCACCGCTCCTACGGGGGCTGTGCCTTGAATAGAATAGTAAACCCACTGGTCGTTGGCTGGAAGAGCAGCGTCGAGGGCAGGGCCGCCAGACTCGGAGTAATATGGAGGATACCAACCCCAAGGAATCTCCACGCTGCCTAAAGGCGTATCCGATGGGTTGGCATCTTCAAAGTCCATAGACATAAGCAGAGGAGTGGCATAGTTATTGTTCACACTAGCACCGGTATCGGTCAGGGCCCATACACCAAACGTATATAGCGTTCCAGGGTTGATACCACTCACTACCTGATAGGCTCCAGAAGGATTATAATTCTGCCCCGGGTTACTTACCAACTGCAAGACATAACTACCATCGTAAGGACTGTCACTCGAGGAACTCATGTCACTCTGACCAGAGGTGTTATAGGTAGCCCAACCCTGATTAACGCCCGAACCACCGGCGTAACCAGAAGTAAGAGTTATTGGGTTTACGGTGAAACCACTCGTGGTGGGAATGGTATTAAAATTACCATTCTCAAAACCACCATTAACAAGAAGGTTTTGTGCCTGTGTGGTGGATGCGCTGAATACAAGCGCTGCGGCAACTGCAATGCTGGTGCCGATAATTTTATTTAACATTTTCATAGAGTTGTTTAGTGTTCATGGTTATTTTTAACTGCAATGTGATACTTTTTACTATATGAGGTTGATTTTGTCAATAGTTTTTTAGAATAAATGAGAAAGTTTTTTGGGGGGTCAAATTGTCGGGTCGGAACAGTGTTTTTTGATTATGAAATATGTTTATCTTATTAAAGTTAAGCAACTTACAGCTTTAAGGCGTCATTCCATGTGGAATCGGCCAAACCAGAGCGATTCCCTCCAGAAGTCACCGCTATGATTCCCACAACCCCTGTTTCAAGACGTCGTTTGTGGCTGATGCGGCTTTTTGCAATGGTTTTCATCCCGTTGCTCGTGTTGGGTGGCATTGAACTCGGGCTCCGCCTGGGAGGATACGGCTATGACACCGGTTTTTTCCGCCGAATCCAGATTAACGGACATAATTTTTATGTGCCGAATGAAAAATTCAGTTACCGGTTTTTCCCGCCCGCCATCGCCCGAACAGCGCCGCTCTTTCGATTTGCCGCAGAGAAAGCTACCAACTCGCATCGGATTTTTTTGTTCGGCGAATCGGCCGCCAATGGAGATCCTGATCCAACTTATGGCGTTGGCCGATACTTGGCGATTTTACTGCGCGAACGTTATCCCGGAACGGATTTTCAAGTGATTAGTGTGGCGCTAACGGCGATTGATTCAAACGTCATTCTGCCGATTGCGCGTGACTGCGCCCGGCACCAGGGCGATTTGTGGCTCATTTACATGGGCAACAATGAAATGGTGGGACCCTTCGGCGCCGAGACGAGTTATGGATTACGCGCGCCCAGTCTAGGCGTGATCCGAACCATTCTCGCCATCAAGAACACCCGGATCGGCGAATTATTTGATGCTTTCATCAGGCGGTTAAGCTCATCAACTCCAAAAGAGTGGGTCGGCATGAAAATGTTCTTGAACGGTCGTATTGGATATGACGATCCCGCCAGGCTGCGGGCTTACGCCAATTTTAAAGGGAATCTGGAAGACATTTTACGCACGGCGCAACGAGCAGGCGTGCCCGTCATTTTGAGCACGGTGGCGGTTAATTTAAAGGATTTTGCTCCGTTCGCTTCGATACATGCGGTTGGCCTGGAAAAAAATCAGGAATCCGCATGGAACAAGATTTACGAGGAGGGCGTTGATTTGGAGACTGCGGGCTCCTATGGGGAGGCGCTCGCTCTTTACCAGAAAGCCGCCGAGATTGATCCGCAATTTGCCGATTTGCAGTTTCGCATGGGAAGATGCGATCTTGCTTTGACCAATGATGATCAAGCCCGGCGTGATTTTGAATTGGCGCGAGACTATGATGCGCTCGATTTTCGGGCTGACACGCGCATCAATTCGGCCATCAAGGAAGCGGCGTCCCGCCATGCCGGGCAAGGGGTCTTTTTGTTGGATGCAGCCAGCGCCCTGGCGCAAAGCTCCCCGGACGGAATTCCCGGATTGGAATTGTTTTACGAGCACGTGCATTTGAATTTCGCCGGCAATTATCTGCTGGCGCTTAACTTTGCCGAACAGGCGAAAAAACTATTTCCCAACCCGATTACTGCCCACGACAAGGGAAATTGGGCATCTGCGGAACTTTGCGATCGCCGCCTCGCCGTCACAGTCTGGGACCGGCAACGGATTTGGCAGCGGGTTTTCAACCTCATAACGTTGCCGCCGTTCACCGGACAATTTAATCATGCCGCCTATTGCAAGCTGTGGGAGGCGAAATTGGATGAGGCAAAATCTCAAATGAATTTCCAAACACCCGAACAGACGCGGCAAATGTATGAACAAGCATTAGCGTTGGCTCCGGATGACTGCTTTTTGCATGGAAATTTTGAGAGATTTCTGCAAAGGTATGAACAAGCATTAGCGTTGGCTCCGGATGACCGCTTTTTGCATGGAAATTCTGAGAGATTTCTGGAAGCAGGGGGTTGCCTGGCACAAGCCATCGCCGAAGCTAAACGCTTCTGCGAACTTGTTCCACAGATTCCAGAGGGATATTATTATGTTGGCAAATTGTTGGTCCGCGAAGGGAAAATCAGTGAAGCAGCGGATTATTTTTCGCGTGCCATTGCCATCCAAAACGATTATGCGGAAGCCCAGGATGCAATGGGGGAAATTCTTGCGAATCAACAAAAGACCGCCGAGGCCATCCATTGGTTCAAGCGAGCGATCCGGTCAAATCCCGACTATGCAGACACGTATCTGAATCTGGGATTTCTACAGCAAAATCAGGGGGAAATTGACGCAGCAATGGCCAGTTATCAGAAGGCCGCGAGTTTGGAGCCGGAGGGTCCGGCCGATTATTTCAATCGAGCCAACACCGCGGCCGCTTTATATCGGTGGGATGAAGTAATTGCCCGCCTGCGCGCGGTCGTCAAAGCCAAACCGGATTTTTGGCAAGCTCGTTACCAGCTCGGAATTCAACTGGCAGCAAAAGGGAAAACCGAAGAAGCTCAGACTCAATTCTCGGAGACAATCCGTTATCGCCCAGATTTTACCCAGGCACATTTTTATCTGGGAACAGCTCTGGCCACGCAAGGAAAGCCGGACCAGGCGCTTGCCGAGTTTCGCACAGTTTTACAACTTGACCCTGCGAATAGTTCGGCGCAGCAACAAATTGAAACCATCGAAACCACATTGCATCACAATCCTTGATTCTGTGACCTGTTGACATCCCGGCAAAAGTGGCCATGAATTTAGAACGGCGTGTAGATTGGGCCCCTGGTACGATATCAAGTCGTTTTTGCGCAGGGACCGGACAACACAAACGGCTCGATGTATTTCGATGATACCTCCCTGGCGACATCAGTGCCCGAGCCATCGAGCTTGGCACTTTTGGGCATGGGCTTGGGCCTTCCGTTCTACTTCTGGCGTCGGAATTGCCAACTCGCTCACAGTTTAACAAAAAAGCCACTCGATATAATCGGGTGGCTTTTATTTTTTGAAAATAAGTTTCCAAAATCGAATTATTTAAGTCGTGAAGGTTTGCGCTCCCCGTTGCAATCTATGAAGCGATTTCAAATCACCGAACTGAATTTGTCGCGACGTGGTCATAGACCCGAATGTAATCCACCTGCATCTCACCCGGGAAAACAGCCTGGGCGTCTGGATTGCCGCCGTAGTCGCCGCCCACGGCCAGGTTCATGATAATATAAAACGGCTGATTGAACGGCGCCGGATACGCGGCCCCCGCCGTGGACCAATTGGTTTGCGTTTCATACCGCCGGCCATCCACATACCAGTTGATGGTGTTTGTCGTCCATTCCAGGAGATACACGTGAAAGTTTGTGGCTCCGTCATTCCGGGGAAACGTGTACCTTCCCGTGGACTGAAGATGGCGGCCATCCGCGCCCGCGTAATGGATGGTTCCCCGCACCACCGCGGGAACGTTTCCCTTGTTTTCCATGACATCCATTTCACCTCTGGCCGGCCAGCGGCCATAGGCCGAATGTTCGGGCATCAGCCAAAGCGTCGGCCAATATCCCTGTCCCCCGGGAAATTTCGCGCGGAATTCGAAGCGACCGTATGTTTGGCTGAACAATCCCAATGTCTTCAATCTGGCGGAGGTGTAGTTTTGCCCTCCGTAAGACTCTTTTTTGGCGATAATGTGGAGGACGCCGTTGCTGACGCAGACATTCTTAGGACGGTCGGTGTAATACTCCAATTCGTGATTTCCCCAGCCATGATGATTTCCGGTGTCGAACTTCCAATGATTCGTATCAATCGAGACGCCGTTGAATTCGTCGCTCCAAACCAGTTGCCAATCCCCTCGCGCGGTGAAGGTTCCCAACGCGATCGCCGCGCCAGCCAGCCACGGGCGCAGTCGTCCGGCGCAAATCAATGAAACGAAAGGCTGGGGCATTTGAAAAGCCCGGCTCAACCGGTGGAGCCTCCGCGAACCCATTGGATGGCGTGCAGCATCAATTCGGTGGAGTTTTTCAAATTCAGCTTCTCTTTGATCCGGTTTCTGAAGGAGTGGATGGTGGCGATGCTCAAATCCAGCTCCTCCGCGATTTGGCGCGCGACTTTGCCCTCGCCCAACATCCGAAAGACCTCCAATTCGCGGTCGCTCAACGATTCAATGGGCGAAGCGGGCGGCCCGGCCTGACCGCCGCGCATGAATTTGCCCAGCATGGAAGTCGCCATTTTTTCGCTCAAATGAATGTCACCGCCGAGCACCTTGCGGATGGCCAGTTTCACCGTCTTGGCCGGCTCTTGTTTCATCACATACCCCGCGGCTCCGGCGCGCAACGCGCGTTCCGCGTAAAGGGACTCCTCGTGCATG
>Ga0181536_10003801_pt1 | contig 16306 bp, 14 predicted proteins | sample PEATcosm2014_Bin_41_FD_121105 | JGI IMG/M metagenome (GOLD analysis project Ga0181536, IMG submission 121105) | Peatland microbial communities from MTU Mesocosm Facility, Houghton, MI, USA - PEATcosm2014_Bin17_60_metaG | ecosystem: Environmental > Terrestrial > Soil > Wetlands > Peat | place... | reverse complement strand
CGCACCGGACGCACGTCGACCAAAGAGCCCGGCAGGAACGCACGGACATTGTCGATCTCGACCGTGAAACCGCCTTTGACGCGACCGGTGATGATGCCGATGACGATCTCTTGCTTTTCGAACGCGGTCTCGAGACGCGTCCAGGTTCTGGCGCGTTTGGCCTTTTCGCGGGATAGGCGGGTCTCGCCGGAGCCATCCTCCACGCTGTCCAAGGCCACCTCGACGGTCTCGCCGACGGCAACCTCGATCTCCCCCTTTTCATTCTTGAATTGATCCGCCGGAATGACGGCTTCGGATTTCAATCCAACGTTGACGATGACGTAGTCCTGGCCGACTTCGACGATCAATCCGTTGAGGATGGTGCCAGGACGAATACGCTGGCTCGCGATGCTTTGTTCGAACAGTTCCGCAAAACTTTCAGTCATGTTTTCTCTTAAACTTTTGGCCCTAGCACGGATCCCGTGTGCTTTAAGGGGTTACCTAAAAACAGCGGCGATCATTCCTTGCGCCGCAACCTTTACCGCAAAATCTAAATCGAGATACGCTCACGAACGATACTTAAGACGCGTTCGACCACTGCATCGACGGACATACCGGTTGAATCCAGCAAGACAGCATCTTCGCTTGCGACAAGAGGCGACGCGACGCGCGTAATGTCGCGCTGATCACGCTCTGCTATCTCTTTCGAAAGGGCGGCAAGGGTAGCAGCAACCCCCTTTTCTTTCAACTGCTTATAGCGCCTCGCCGCCCGCTCATCCGCGCTGGCAGTGAGAAAAATCTTCACCCGGGCGTCCGGAAATACCACCGTGCCCATATCGCGCCCATCCGCCACCAAACCGGGGGCCACGGCAAAGCGCCGCTGGCGCTCCAAGAGCGCGGCACGCACGGCCGGCAGCGCAGCGACTTTCGAGGCGTCGTTGCCCGCAGACTCGGTGCGAATGTCGTATGTGACGTCCTGGCCCCCCAGCCAGACGATTTCCCCGCCAGCCGGTGTGGATCCAAACCGAATGTCCAAGCGTCGGGCCAGCTGGGCCAATCCCACAGCGTCGTCCAGGTCGATTCCCGATCGCCGCCCGGCCAGCGCGACCAACCGATACAGTGCGCCGCTATCAAGCAGAGCCCAGCCCAAGGTTTTTGCTGCAACGCGGCTAACGGTGCCCTTGCCAGACCCCGAAGGGCCGTCGATGGTGATGACGGGCACGCCCTGCATATGCGCCGCTAGTTCTCCGACTCGGTGACGTCCAAGCCGACGCTTCGCGCCAGGCCGACGAAACCGGGAAATGACGTGGCCACATTTGCCACATCCTGAATATGAATCGGCTTGGCGGCCCGCAGACTAGCGACAGTGAATGACATCGCCACGCGATGATCGCCGTGGCTGTCGACCTCCCCGCCGCCGAAGGCGCTGGCATCGGGGCGACCCTCGATGCGCATGCCGTCGGGTAAGATGTCGTGCGCGACACCGAGGGTCCGAAGCCCGGCGCTCATCGCCGCGATTCGGTCGCTTTCCTTGACTCGCAACTCCTCCGCGCCCGTGATTACGGTCTCACCCCGCGCGCAGGCCGCCGCTATGAACAGAACCGGAAACTCGTCGATGGCGAGCGGAACCAACGACTTCGGCACTTCGATGCCGTTGAGAGCGGATGCACGTACCCGCAAATCCGCCACGGGCTCGGCGCCGCTTTCACGCGCATGGGTAACTTCGATGTCGCCGCCCATGCTGCGCAGTATGTCGAGCAATCCAGTACGCGTCGGATTCAATCCGACGTTTTCGATCACCAACCCGTCGCTGCCGGCGCCCAAGAGTCCCGCCACGATGAAAAATGCCGCCGACGAGAAATCCCCCGGCACGTTCAGACGCTGACTGGTCAGCCGCTGAGGCGGAGACAGCGTGGTGCGCAGCCCAACCGTCGTCAACTGCACGCCGCTACTCAATAGCATTCGTTCGCTGTGATCGCGGCAAATCGCCGGAGAGGTCACACTGGTGTCGCCGTCGGCATACAGCGCCGCGAGCAGGATGGCCGATTTTACCTGGGCACTCGCCACCGGCATGGTGTAGTCGATGCCCCTGAGTCGGCGTGCCCCGCTGATTTCCACCGGCGGCTTGCCATCATGGGTTCGCACGTCGGCACCCATCTCCCGCAATGGTTTGGCGACGCGCTCCATGGGCCGCTTCATCAGAGACGCATCGCCGATCAAGGTCGACGGGAACCGTTGTGCGGCAAGCAGGCCGGTGAACAACCGCATGGCCGTCCCGGCGTTTCCCATGTCTAGCGCGCGCCGGGCTCCTTTGAGGCCATGCAACCCCGAACCATGGATGATCACATGAGTGGCGCTCGGTTGCGCGATGCGCACACCCAAGTCGCGCATCGCGTGCAACGTCGCCAAGCAATCTTCGCCCGCCAGAAAACCCGTAACTTCGCTGGTGCCGTCGGCGAGTCCCGACAGCATTAGCGCGCGATGCGATATGGACTTATCCCCCGGGACGCTGATGGTGCCGGACACGTGGAGCGTCGGCCGCACCTCGAAATCGCGCATCAGAGCACCGCCCTCGGATAGGAACCTAGAACCTTGAACAGCGACGCCCGCTCCTCCAGGGCCGCGAGCGCTTTCGCCACCGATGGATCGCTTACGTGGCCCTCGATGTCGATGAAGAATACGTAGTCCCACTTGCGCTTGCGCGATGGCCGCGACTCGATGCGCGTCATGTTGACGCGGTGTTCCGACAGCGGCTGCAACAGCCTGAACAACGCTCCGGCATCGTCGGTATCGCTCCCGGACACCAGGAGCGTCGTCCGATCGGCGCCGCTCGGACTGAAAAGTTTGCGCCCCACGACCAGAAACCGCGTCGTATTGTCGGCACGATCCTCGATCTCGTTGGCGAGCAACGTGAGACCGTAGATTTCCGCCGCCGCCCGGCTGGCGATGGCAGCCGTTCCGCGCTCATCGCGCGCGCGGCGCGCCCCTTCCGCATTGCTCGCGACGGCCACTCTCTCGACGTCGGGCAGCTGGTCATCGAGCCATCCGCGGCATTGCGCCAATGCCTGCGGATGGGCGCAGACTCGCTTGATATCGGAAATGCTGCTCATGCGGCCCATCAAGCAGTGATGAATGCGCAATTCCACTTCGCCGCAGATCTTGAGCGCCGAACTGAAGAACATGTCGAGCGTATGATTGACCGTGCCTTCGCTCGAGTTTTCGATGGGCACCACGCCGAAATCGGCGATCCCGCCCTCGACTTCATGAAACACTTCGTCGATTGCGGCCATTGGCAAAGCGCGTACGGACGATCCGAAATGCTTCAGTACGGCTGCTTGCGTGAAAGTGCCTTCGGGACCCAAAAAAGCGACTTTGAGCGGCTCCTGCTGGGCCAAGCATGCGGACATGATTTCGCGAAACAGCCGCGCGATTTCTTCGTCGCGCAGCGGTCCCTTGTTGCGTTTGAGCGCCTTGCGCAACACGTCAGCTTCGCGTTCCGGCCGATAGAAGTCGACCGCCTTGCCGGACTTGGTCTTGGAAATACCCACGAGCTGCGCAAACTGCGCGCGCTCGTTGAGCAGAGCATGGATTCGGGCATCGACGGCATCGATGTTCTCTCGAATATGCGCAAGGTCGACCGCCGGTCCTACCGGAGCCGATGCCGCGGTAACATCCGCGGCATCGGGCCTTGCGGCGGCGGGAGCGGATCCGGCTGCGGCGCCGGCGGCCGACCCAAGCGTGGCCGGGCGCGCCCGCACGGTCGTGCGCTTCTTTGCTTTGACTTTACGCCGAGCCATTCAACTTCCTCACGCGTGGCTGCGCGCGAACTCGCGCATGAAAGCGACCAGTGCATCGATTCCCGCGAGCGGCATGGCGTTATACAGGCTGGCTCGCATGCCGCCGAGGACACGATGGCCTTTCAGGTTCTGGAGGCCGGCTGCAGACGCCTGCTCGAGGAACAGCCCGTCCAGTTCCGGCCTGGCCAAAGTGAATGTGACGTTCATCCACGAGCGCGAATCCGCGGCCACCGAATTGCGATAAAAATGCGAGCCGTCGATCGCGGCGTAAAGCGTCTCCGCCTTGATTCGGTTGCGCTCGCCCATGGCGGCAACGCCACCATTTCTCTTCAGCCACTTGAATACCAGCCCCGCCATGTACCATCCGAAAGTCGGCGGAGTATTTAACATCGAATGATCCTCGGCCACTGCTTTGTAGTCGAACACCAACGGCGTATCGGTACGCGCTCGGCCTATGAGATCCTCTCTCACGATCACGACCGTGAGTCCCGACGGACCGATGTTCTTTTGCGCACCCGCATAGATGAGGCCGAACTTCGACACATCGATTGGCCGCGATAAGATGCTGGATGACATGTCGGCGACCAGCGGTATCCCGCGGGTCTGGGGGACGTAACCGAATTCGACGCCGCCGATGGTCTCGTTCGGCGTGTAGTGCACGTAAGCAGCATCGCCGCTGAGATTGAGTTCACTCTGAGGCGGCGCGCGCAGATACGGCTCACCGGCATCGGCGGCCACGTGCACCTTGCAATAGCGGCGCGCCTCGGTGATCGCCTTGTTGGACCAATGCCCGGTATTGACGTAATCGGTGGTCGAGTCGGCGGTCGTCAGATTCATCGGGACGATGGCGAACTGCGCCGTGGCCCCGCCTTGCAAGAACAGCACTTCGTAGTTTCGCGGTATGGCCATCAATTCGCGCAAATCCGCCTCGGCTTGGGCGGCCACATCCATGAATGCCTTGCCGCGGTGACTCACTTCCATGACGGACATTCCGCTCTGGTTCCAGTCGAGCATTTCGTCGCGCGCCTGCTGCAAAACTTCGAGCGGCAGCACGGCCGGTCCGGGAGAGAAATTGAAAGCACGCATCAGGAGCCGGCCGACTCATCCGCGCCCGGTACGGCGTCGGTCGGGTCAGCCGCGCCCGGCACATCGTTTGAGGCTGGTTCGTCGGCGCCCGGTACATCGCCGCTGGCTGCGCCGTCGTCCGGCGTGTCGACACCGGTGGCGGGAACGCCCTCTACGATCCCGTCGATACGTTCCAAGCCCGACAATTGATCGCCCTCTTCCAGCCGGATCAACCGCACGCCTTGAGTATTGCGGCCGACGACCGAAATGTCCTTGACCGGGGTTCGCACCAATACGCCGGCCTGACTCATGAGCATGATCTCGTCGTCCAAGCCGACCTGCAGCGCGCCGATCATGCGTCCATTGCGATCGGTAACTTGCAATGCAATCACGCCTTGTCCGCCGCGCCCGTGCCTGGGGAAATCTTCCAGCGGCGTGAGCTTGCCGAATCCGTTTTCGGACGCCGTCAATATGTAGCCCTGCTCGGCGACGATCAAGGCGTTTACTCGATGTTCGTCGCTGAGCCTGACGCCGCGCACGCCCGCCGCCTCGCGGCCCATGGCACGTACTTCGTCCTCGGCGAACCGGATCGCCTTGCCGCCCGTCGTGAACAGCAGGATGTCCTTGGTGCCATCGGTGATGGCGACACCCACCAGCTTATCGCCGTCATCGAGCGCGACGGCGATGATGCCGTTCGCGCGCGGCCTGGAAAACAAGCCCAGCGGGGTCTTCTTCACCGTACCTAAGCTGGTAGCCATGAACACGAACTTGCCTTCATCGAAGTCCTTGATGGCCAGCATCGCGCTGATCCGTTCGCCTTCTTGGAGCGGCAGCAGGTTCACGATCGGCTTTCCGCGCGCACCCCTGCTCGCCTGCGGCAACTGATACACCTTGAGCCAATACAGCTTGCCATGATCCGAAAAGCACAACAGCGTGTCATGGGTATTGGCCACGAACAGCTTATCGACAAAATCCTCGTCCTTGACGCTCGTAGCTGCTTTGCCGCGCCCGCCGCGGCGCTGCGCCTGGTAATCGGAAACCGGCTGGGCCTTCGCGTAGCCGCCGTGGGACAGCGTCACCACCACGTCCTCCGGCGTGATCAAGTCTTCAATGCTGAGATCTTCGTGATTGGTGATGATCTCGGTGCGCCGCTTGTCGGCAAACGTGTCGCGAATGTATTCGAGCTCTTTGCGGATCACGTCGAGCAAGCGCTCCGGCCGCGCGAGAATGTCGGAGAGGTCGCGAATCTGCACCAGGAGATCCTGGAACTCGGCGAGGATTTTTTCCTGCTCGAGGCCGGTCAACCGATTCAGGCGCATGTCCAAGATGGCCTGCGCCTGGGTCTCGGTGAGCCGATAGCCGCCTTCGACGATGCCCAACTCGGCGGTTTCGCCTTCGGGCCGCGTGCTGATGGCGCCGGCGCGCTCCAGCATTTCCGGGACCGCGCCGGAAGCCCACGGCCTCGACATCAACGCAACTTTCGCTTCCGCCGGCGAGGGCGACGCCTTGATCGCCGCAATGATCTCATCGATATTGGCCAGCGCGATCGCGAGCCCCTCCAAGATATGGCCGCGTTCGCGCGCCTTGCGCAATTCATAGACGGTGCGGCGCGTGACGATTTCCCGGCGATGCCGCAGGAATGCGTCCAGCATTTCCTTGAGCGACAGCAGCCGCGGCTGCCCGTCGACCAGCGCAACCATGTTGATGCCGAACACGGTCTCCATCGTCGTCTGCGCAAACAGATTGTTGAGCAGGATCTCGGGTACTTCACCGCGCTTCAGTTCGATGACGACGCGCATGCCGTCCTTGTCGGATTCGTCGCGCAAGCCGTCCGCGGCGATGCCGTCGATGAGCTTGTCGCGGACCAGATCGGCGATGCGCTCGATCAGCTTCGCCTTGTTCACCTGGTACGGCAATTCGGTGATGATGATGGCTTGCCGGTCGCCCTTGCCCACATCCTCGAAATGAGTGCGCGCGCGCACGTGCAGTCGCCCGCGGCCGGTCTTGTACGCGGCAACGATTTCCTGGGCGCCATTGATGAAGCCCGCCGTCGGGAAGTCAGGGCCGGGCACGATCTGCATCAACTCCGCGAGCGTGATCTCGGGATTCTCGATGAGCGCGATGCAGGCGGTCACGATTTCCGTCAGATTGTGCGGCGGTATATTGGTCGCCATGCCGACGGCGATGCCGGACGACCCATTGATGAGAAGATTGGGAATGCGGGTCGGCAACACCGCCGGCTCGCTCTCCGACTCGTCGTAATTCGGGATGAAATCGACCGTCTCTTTGTCGATATCCGCGAGCAGTTCCCCGGCGAGCTTCGACATGCGCACTTCGGTGTAGCGCATGGCCGCCGGCGGGTCGCCATCGACGGATCCGAAGTTACCCTGGCCGTCGACCAGCAAATAACGCATCGAAAACGGCTGCGCCATGCGCACGATGGCGTCGTACACCGACGCATCGCCGTGCGGATGGTATTTACCGATCACATCGCCGACGACACGCGCAGATTTCTTATAGGCACGGTTCCAGTCGTTGCCCAATTCGCGCATCGCATACAGGACCCGCCGGTGCACCGGCTTCAGGCCGTCGCGGACATCGGGCAAGGCGCGTCCCACGATTACGCTCATGGCGTAATCCAAGTACGACTTCCGCATCTCGTCTTCGAGATTTACGGGCAATATTTCGCGAGCGATCTCGGCCATTTGCGAGAGTCCGGATTAGCCTTCGAGGCTCAATTTAAGCGGGTTTAAAGAAGGGGAGACATGGTCTCGACATCCGGCAATTCTAGCACACATCCGTGACGGTCTTAAGCCTCCGAGATTGAATAGCCGATATACTCGAGGGATGTCCGTCGTCCGCGCCGATTTAGCCCTCAGCTCCCGCTGGATTTTACCTATGACCTCGCCCGGGGAGGTGCTCGAAAATCACACCTTGCTAGTGCGCGACGGGCGCATTCTCGATGTGCTGCCCCGAACCGAAGCGGCGGAGCGCTATGCCGCGCCGGTGAACGTGGATCGTTCAGCACATCTTGTGCTACCGGGCCTGGTGAACGCGTATACGAAGATTGCGCCGGCGCCCGGTTGTGCGGCCCGCCCGGAGCGCCTGCACGACGCGGCGCAGTTGTGCGTCGCCGAAATGCTGAAGGCCGGGACGACGTGCTTTTGCGGCATGGGCTTTTCCCCCGAAGAGTCGGCTCGGACGGCGGCGGAACAGGGAATGCGCGCACTCGTCGGCATACCCATTGCGGAGGCTGCCAGTCCCTGGGCAAACAGTCCCGGTGAGTACCTGACTCGCGCCTTGAGCTTCCGCGATGAGTACCGCGGACATCCGACCATTGCGACGGCCTTCGCGCCCCACTCACCGTCCACCATCGCCGACGCTACCTTCCGCCGTATTGCCACGCTGGCCGATGAACTCGACGCCGGCATTCTGATTGCACTCCACGAATCGCTCGCGGAAGTCGCGGAGTCCGTAACGCGGCACGGCGCTCGGCCCATCGAGCGCATGCATGCCTTGGGGCTGCTGACACCGGCGTTGACCGCCGTGCAAATGGTGCAGGTAACTGCGGCGGACATCGCCCTCGCACAGCGCACCGGCATTGCCATCACCTTGTGTCCCGAGGCGAATTTCCTTTCCGGCAACGGCGCTGCGCCCGTGGCATCGTGGGCCGCGACGGGATTGCGCCTGGGTGTGGGCACCGGCGCCACGGAACCTGCCGGCGCCCTGGACTTATGGAGCGAGCTTAGATTGCTGGCCCTGTTGTCGCGCGCGCCGGGCGCCCCAGGCGCAGCGCTGAGCGCTTGGGATGCGCTCGCCGTCGCCACGCGCGGCGGCGCGGCCGTACTCGGCCTCGATGCGGAAATCGGCACGCTGGAGAGGGGAAAATGGGCGGATCTATGTTGCGTCGATCTCCGCAGCCCGGCAATGCAGCGGGCTGCGGGGCACGCCCCCGTGACCCAACTGGCGTTCAACGGCGGCCGCGACGTCGTCAGCGACGTCTGGGTGTCCGGCCGGCATCTACTCGATGGCGGCGCATTCACCCGCCTCGACTGGCCGGAGCTCGCGGCCCGCGTGAGCTCCTGGCGCGAGCCATCGATACTGGACGAACCATCGATACTGGACGAGCCATCGATACTGGAGGATGACTTGTGAATACTACGGCTAGAAACGTTGATCCCGCAGAACTCGCCAAATTCGCCGCGCTCGCGCAGAGCTGGTGGGATCCGAACGGCCCGTCCAAAGCACTGCACGACTTGAATCCATTGCGTCTGCAGTACATCGAGCGAGTCGCCGGCCTCGCCTCTGCCGGCCTCGCCTCTGCCGGCCGCGCCCAAAAACAAGTGCTCGACGTGGGTTGCGGCGGCGGCATTCTATCGGAGTCGATGGCGCGCGCCGGCGCGCAGGTGTTGGGCATCGATCTGACGCAGGCTGTTCTCGATGTCGCAGACTTGCATGCGTTGGAGGCGAAAATCGAAGTCACGTATCGAGCAGTTGCGGCCGAGGATCTGGCCTTGGAGCGACCCGCCGCGTTCGACGTGGTTACTTGCATGGAAATGCTCGAGCACGTGCCGGACCCTGCCGCGACCTTGACCACGCTCGCAAAACTGGTGAAGCCCGACGGCGACGTCATCATCTCTACGTTGAATCGCACTCCGCGGGCCTTCGCTGTCGCCATCTTGGGCGCCGAGTATGTTGCACGCCTGCTGCCGCGAGGAACTCACGACTATCTCAAATTCATCCGGCCGTCGGAACTCGCGCGCTGGGGACGCGACGCAGGCCTCGACCTTAAGGACCTGACCGGCATCGCATACAACCCCTTGACCCGAGCATTTCGACTGTCGCCGGACACCCGCGTGAACTATCTCGCGCATTTTCGCAGGGCCGCTATAGGCACGGCCGGTATAGGCGCGGCCGGCACGGGCGGCAGTGCCAACTGACATGCTATTGCCGCTGCGCGCGATCCTGTTCGATCTGGACGGCACACTGCTCGACACGGCGCCGGACATGGTCGGCGCATTGAACAAACTGCGGTTGGAACGGCGTCTCGCGCCTCTGCCCTATGAAAGCGTACGTTCGTCGGTGAGTCACGGCGCGGCGCGCCTGGTAAAAATCGGCTTTCCGGATGCAGACCCAGACACGTTCGCGGTGTTGCAGAAACGCTTTCTGGAAATCTATGCGGGCGCAGTCAGCTTGGAAACTCGCCTGTTCGAGGGCATGGATCGCGTGTTGGCAATACTTGCCGAGCGCGGACTGCGGTGCGGAATCGTCACCAACAAGCCGGGGTGGCTCACGGTTCCCCTCCTGGAACAATTAGGACTTGAAACCCGGTTCGCCTGCGTCGTCAGCGGCGACACCGTCAGCGAGCGCAAGCCGCACGCCATGCCGATGCTGCATGCCGCGAAGCTGGCCGGCGTTGCCGCCGATGAGTGCGTGTATGTGGGCGATGCGGAGCGCGACATACAGGCCGCCCACGCCGCGGGAATGCCGGGGTTGGTCGCCACCTATGGTTACCTGCAGCCCGATGAAGATTGGCGAGCTTGGGGCGGGGATGGCGTGATTCAAAGTCCCCTCGACTTGCTTCCCTGGCTCGAGCACAGCGGACGCCTGTGACCAGCGACGACGTATTATGGATCCTTGCGGCGAGCGTCGGCGCGGGCGCGTGCGTCGGTGCCCTGCTCGGCTCACTGGTGACGCTCTTGCTGCGCGCCAAACGGGAGCAGGCGCTGCGCGTCGAGTTGGAAATCTTGCGAGCGCGCATCAAGACCGACGACACCGTGAGCGCCGAGCGCGAACAGGCGCTCGCCCGGGCGCGCGAGCAACTCCAGGGTGTGTTCGGCGAGCTTGCGCGGGACAGCCTGCAAAGCAATAGCGAAGTATTCCTGCAGTTGGCACGCGAACGCTTGACGCGTCAGCAACTCGACGCCTCCTCGGCTTTGAAGGAGCGGGAAATCGCGATCGAATCCTTGGTGCAGCCGATTCGCGAGGCACTGGCAAAAACCGAAACGCAGATCCTGAGCATCGAACGCGAGCGCATCGATGCCTTCGCCACGCTCAAATCGCAAATGGAGGTGCTCGCGAGCGGGCAAAGCCTCCTGTCCCGCGAGACCCGTAATCTGGTGACGGCGCTGCGCCGGCCCGAGGTCCGCGGCCAGTGGGGCGAGATCACGTTGAAGCGGCTGGTCGAACTATCGGGCATGACGGCTCATGTCGACTTCACCGAGCAACATCATCAGATGACGGAAACCGGCGTGATTCGGCCCGACATGATCGTGCACATGCCCGAGCAGCGCGACATCGTCGTCGACGTCAAAACTCCGCTGGAGGCCTATCTTGCGGCGGTCGAAGCGCCCGACGACGAGGAACGCGCGGTGCAACTGCGGCGCCATGCGCACATCGTCGGCGTGCGGGTTCGAGAATTATCGTCCAAGCAATATTGGTCGCAGTTCGAGCATAGTCCCGATTTCGTCGTGCTCTTTTTGCCCGGCGACCAATTTCTGGCGGCGGCGCTGCAGGAAAATCCCGGCCTCATGGACGAATCCTTGCGGCAGAACGTCATGCTCGCGACACCCACCAGTCTGATCGCTCTGTTGAAAGCAGTGGCCTATGGATGGAAGCAGACGCTGCTGGCGGACAACGCGGCGGAGATTCGCCGGCTCGGCGAGGACGTGTACAAGCGTCTGGCGGTCTTTGGCGAACATCTCGGCAAGCTCGGCAGATCGTTGGGGAGCAGCGTCGACTCCTTCAACAAGGCTGTCGGGTCGCTGGAACAACAAGTGTTGCCCGCGGCGCGGCGGTTTCCCGACTTGGGATTGCGCGTCGACCGCGAGCTCACGCCCATCGATCCCATCGGCGCCCTGACCCGCACGCCACGGGGCGGCGACGCTTCGCCGGCGGGACTTGGCTCGGACGAGGCGCGCTCTGAGAGCACTTGAGGAACCCTATCGCAGCCGCGCTGTACCGCCGGGCACCATGCGCTATTGGAGCTGGTTGTTCGCCGCGCACGCCGCGCGCGACTCGTTGCTCGGCATCTATGCGCTGACGGCCGAGTGGCGGGCGTTGCTGGATCCCGGCACGGAAATCGAGGTCGCGCGGCTGAAACTCGTTTGGTGGCGCGAGGAACTGGAGCGCACGGCTGCGGGTTCTGCGCTGCACCCCATTACCCGCTACTTGGCGGACCTGCCGCATGCGGCAGCCGCCGACTTTGGCCCGTTGACTCAATCAGTCGACGCCGCTGCCGTCGAAGTCGCCGGCGCGCCTCTGGAACAGGGCATCGAATTGGAATCCCATGCCGATGCGTTATACGGAGCGCCTCTTCTGGTGGCGGCCCGGCTCGCCGGCGCTCGCGGCGAGCTAAATCGCGCGAAAGCCTGCATCGCGGCCTTGGCGGCTGGGGAGTACCTAGCCAGGGTCATTCGAGAATACCGGCGCGAAGCCCGCATCGGACGCATACCCTTTGCGGTCGATGAGTTGCTCGCCGCAGGAATCGACAATGATGATCTGGTCGCCGGCGAACCGCCGCCACGCCTGCAAGCCTATCTGATTCAATTGCAGCGCCGGGCCGCCGGATATTTTTCCAATGCTGCCGCTGCGCTGGGCCCCGAGGAGCGGCCGGCATTGCGCCATTTACCGGTGCTTGCAGCGCTGGGCGCAAAGCATTTGAATGACCGACAGCGCGGTTCGGGCGCGGACTTTCGGCTGGGCGACCTGTATAACGCGTGGAACGCCGCCCGCCGCGCAGCCATCGCTCGCTAACCACATGGAGCCTTCATGCCGATTCCCAAACACTTCACGCCGCCGGCCGGTTTGCTGGCCGGCCGGGTAATTCTAGTCACCGGTGCGAGCAGCGGCCTCGGCCGCGCCCTTGCCATCGAGTGCGCGCGTGCCGGCGCCACGGTGATCTTGTCCGGACGCAACGGCGCCAAGCTCGAGCGCGCCTATGATGAAATCGAATCGCTGGGGGCACCGCAACCGGCGATTGCGATGTTGGATCTCGAGAAGGCCACCGCGATCGACTACGACGCTCTCGCGGACACCATCGGCGCCGAATTCGGCAAGCTCGATGGGCTCGTGCATTCAGCCGCATTGCTCGGCGATCGGACGCCGCTCGAACAGTACGACGTGCCGACCTGGTGCAAAGTGCTGCACGTCAACCTCACTGCGCCGTTCATTCTCACCCAGGTGTTGCTGCCTCACCTGCGAAAATCCCCGGATGCATCCATCATTTTCGTCAGCAGCGCGGTGGTGCACGACTCGCGGCCTTTCTGGGGCGCCTATGCCGTCGCCAAGACAGGCCTGGAATCGGTGCGCAGCATGTTGTCGCAGGAACTCGAAGTCGAGCCGAACATTCGCGTGAACAGTGTAAATCCCGGCCGCATGCGCACTCGCATGCGCGCCGCTGCCTATCCGGCAGAGGACCCCAACACGCTGCCGACGCCCGAATCCGTCACAGGGCCGTTTCTGTATTTGCTGAGTGCACGGGGCCGGGGAATCGACGGCAAATATTTGGACGCTCAATAAGGAACCGAAGGAAGCAACGTCGTGCGGGCATCGAATCTGTTCACCTATTGCGCATTCGTACTCTTGGCGGCACTGGTGCTGCGGCCGCTGCGCGCCGCCCCGTCGCCCGAACCCACCAAGTTGAGCGAGGGCGACTACGTCGCCGAAAATTTCCGTTTCGCTTCCGGCGAGATGCTGCCGGAGTTGCGGCTGCATTACACGGCACTCGGCAAACTGCACCGCAACGCGCATGGGCACATCGATAACGCAGTGCTGGTTCTGCATGGCACAGGGGGACTGGGCCGCAATTTCCTGGCGGACAAGTTCGGCGGCGTTCTCTTCGGCAAAGGACAGCTGCTCGACGCGAGCCGCTACTTCATTATTTTACCGGACGGCATCGGTCACGGAAAATCCAGCAAACCCAGCGATGGGCTGCACGCGCGCTTCCCCCACTATACTTACGAGGACATGGTCAGTGCGCAATACGCGCTGGTCACCCAGGGAATGCAGGTGGATCATCTGCGGCTCGTGATGGGAACATCGATGGGATGCATGCATACGTGGATGTGGGGGGAGATCCATCCTGACTTTGTCGACGCTCTGATGCCCCTCGCCTGTCTGCCGGTGCAGATCGCCGGGCGAAACCAAGTGTGGCGCGATCTTATCATGGATGCGATCCGCACCGACCCGCAATGGCAGGAAGGGGAATACAAGAGCGAGCCCCTTGGCGCGCTGCGTTCCGCGGCGGGCATGTTGCTCATTGCCGGCAGCGCACCGATCCAGATGCAGATGGCTCTTCCAACCCGCGACGCCGCAGATGAATTCCTGCAGAAATACATGGAGCGCGAACTTGCCGATCTGGACGCCAACGATCTCCTCTACCAGGTGAACGCATCCCGTGACTACGATCCCTCCGCCGGGCTCGAGAAAATTCTCGCGCCCGTGATGTGGATCAATTCAGGGGATGATTTCATAAATCCACCGGAGTTAGGTCTCGCCGAGCGGGAGATCAAGCGCGTGAAGAACGGTCATTTCGTCCTGCTGCCCGCGTCGGACCAAACTCACGGCCACGGCACTCACAGTTGGGCCGCCGTGTGGCAGCAATATCTGAAGCAGTTGCTCGACTCGTCGCAGCCTTGAGAACCGGCGCTTAGGACTGCTGCTCCGGCGTCGGCTGATGTTCTGCATGGTACGCCGCCTTGGCGGCATCGATTTCGTTGACCAATGCATTGCGTTCGCTCGGCAGCATTGCGCGCGAGTGTCCCCGCGGCAGTTCGCGCGACAGGTGTACGGGCCCGAAGCGCACTCGCATCAGCCGGCTGACGATGATTCCCCGCGCAGCCCACCAATGCCGCACCTGCGCCGGGCGGGTTGCGCGTACCGTGACGTTGAGCCAGTGATTGAAGCCCTCACCGAACTGCGCATCGGCTTTCAATATGGACATGGGATCGCCTTCGCAATCGGTGGCGCCGCGAAATTCCTCCACCAGCGTTTCGTTCAAAGGTCCGCGCATTCGCAGCACATAGTCGATCGTCAGCGCATGCGCGCCCTGCGAGATGCGGTGGGCCCACGAACCGTCGTCAGTCAGAATTTCGAGCCCGCCGTCCACCGGCGGCATCGGCTGAATCGCCAGCCAACGGCCCGCGGAGCGCGGCAAGTTCAGGTGTTCGGCCGCGCGCGACGTCGCCGCCTTGAGATCGAGCGCCTCGCCGGGGGAGCGATGAAACAATAAAATCCGCGGTACCTTACCCTTGTCCGCATGCAAGCGAACGGGCCGACCATCCAACGTGATGCGATCGCGCGCGGCGAGCTTCGCGCCCAGCGCGGGAACCTCCCCGTTGATTTGCAACCGCCCTTCCCGTATCCAACGCTCGACTTCTCGGCGAGATCCGATGCCGGCGGCGGACAGCAGCTTTTGGATGCGCTCGGTGGGCGGAACTTCTGTGCGCGACGCGCGGGCCGAGCGCGAGGTGGACTCTTTTCGAGGCGGCCGCGGTCGCATCAAAACGGATCGTCGGCTGCACCGCGCGCGACCAGACCCTGGCGACGATGTTGCGTCGCCGCAGCATCCGGTTCCTCATCTTCGCCGGATTCGGATCCGTCGGCAGCCGCTTCGTCGATGTCGCTCGGGTCGATGCCGCCCGCGGTGGCTGCGTCGGCGGGAGTGGCATCGGCGCTCGCTGCGGCCGCAACCGGTTCGGCGCCCGGCAAACTCAATTGCACGCGCAAATCCTCGAGTTCCTTCAGCTGGGCCAGCGTCGGCAAGTCGTCGAGCTTCTGCAAGCTGAAATAATCCAGGAACTCGCGGGTCGTGCCCAACAGCTCCGGCTTACCCGGAACGTCGCGGTGGCCGACGACTCGAATCCAACTGCGCTCGAGCAGCGTCTTGATGATGTTCGGGTTCACGGCCACACCGCGAATCTGTTCGATTTCGCCGCGCGTGATGGGTTGCCGGTAAGCCACCAGCGCCAACGTTTCGAGCAACGCGCGCGAATACTTGGCCGGACGCTCCTGCCACAGCCGGGACACCGGCTGCGCGACCGCGGCCCTGATCTGGATTCGATAGCCGCTCGCGACTTCCACCAATTCCAGCCCGCGCGTCTCGTATTCGGTGCGCAAGACCTCGATTGCCGCCTGAACCTCCGCAGCGTTCGAACCGTCACGCTCATCGAACAGCGTCACGAGTTCATCGGCTGCCAACGGCCGACCCGCGGCGAGCAATGCGGCTTCAATTACATTTCGTACGTATTGATCGTTCATTGAGTTCTCGCAAGGAGCCTGTCTGAGTATTCTACGTGAGCCGCGTTGGCTGGGAGAGGGAGCGGGCAGATTTCCCCTCAGTCGTCGTTGTCGCCTCCTCATTGGGTCTTGACCCAACTACGTCGGCTCCGCCTCGACTGAGGGGAAATCTGCCGCGCTCGCGGCCACGTAGAATACTCAGACAGGCTCCTGGGCAGTGCCGCTGT
>Ga0181536_10003800_pt1 | contig 16308 bp, 8 predicted proteins | sample PEATcosm2014_Bin_41_FD_121105 | JGI IMG/M metagenome (GOLD analysis project Ga0181536, IMG submission 121105) | Peatland microbial communities from MTU Mesocosm Facility, Houghton, MI, USA - PEATcosm2014_Bin17_60_metaG | ecosystem: Environmental > Terrestrial > Soil > Wetlands > Peat | place... | reverse complement strand
CGTCCCGGTGACGAAAGCAATGTCGAGCAGGCGCTCGCTGATGCGCGCAAGGTGCTCGCTTGCGGAACCCTCGACGACTTCGATCGCGATTTCCGGGTGTGTTGCGCGATAGGTGCGAAGCAGCTCACGCACGAAACCGCCCGACAGCGACGACAGGATACCGATCCGGATCGCGCCCTCCGCACCGCACCCCGCGCTGGCGGCGCCCTTCACGGCGTGATCGATTTCGGCCAGCGCCGAGCGTGACCGCTCCAGAAACCGGCGCCCAGCCTCTGTCAGCCGCACACCACCGGCGTCGCGTTCGAACAGGGAAACACCGAGCCTGTCCTCCAGCTCCCGCACCCGCCGGCTGACCGCCGACTGCCGGATGCCGAGAACCTGCGCCGCACGGCTGAAGCTGAGATGCTCAGCCACCAGGAGCGCTTGAGAGATCGACACAAGCTTGACCATGCCCCAAACTCCAAACTGACTCCTGCGCACAAGTGCAGTGGAGGTAGTTTGGCATAGCAAATTTGGCAAAACGGCGGCAACGTGCTCCTTCTCGGGGAGCTACCGACACGTTCAAAGAGCTCGGAGGACAGCAATAATGGCTGCTTTGTGGCCAATATTATGTCTCATTGAATCGAATATCTCGCTTAGGCACCATTCCCCCTGAACGTTGTTATCTGAAGAAACACGACAGGCCATCCGCCATGGTCGGAACGAGCAGACTGCGATCCAGAAACAGATTCCGCATCTCACAGCTCGTTTCAGCAATAAGCAAGCAGCCATGGCACGCGGCGCCATGGGTTGCTCGATCGCCGCTTCTATCGTCAGGCTCATGATCAGCGCAAACTGGATCGTTTGAGCAAATCCTTTGACGGTCCAGCGCATTCCTGAGGATACGCGCGAATCTTGGAGCGGTTGCGACGAGACCGCCAAGTGTCCCTTGGGCACCGGCGCTCGCCGTGTAAATCAGGATGCCGCAGCGGTCGATATCGCCGCCACCTCGCGAGCTGGACAGCGCGTAAACTCGCTCCTTCAACGAGCTGGCCGGATAGCCGCAATCCAAGGCGATCTCGGCCATCAGCGCGTGCGAGATACTGTGAAGAAGGACGTATGGGGTTCCTGGGTAGGCGGGTGCCTTCCCAGCAAAACGCTTTTGCCAATGCCCATAACCCGCGAGAAGCTTTTGATTGCGAAGCGCCGTGGACTCCTTCTGAAGCCATTGGCCGATCACCGCTTCGTCAAAGTGGATGAATATGCCTTCGCCGAATTGTTCAATCGCGGGCAACCAGTCCGCGTCGCGGGAGATCGGCGCGCCGCGAACGCTCAACTGGATGTCTTCTATGTCGCCATCAGCCCCCGTGGGCGCAGCTTCAAATCGCGTGAAACCGTAGAGACAAGACACCTCTCTCAAGCGATGAACGGCGACGAGGTTCTTGATCGCAGAGAGGTCGATCTCGGCATCAGGGTCTTCCCAAACGTCACGCGGGAGCGTTTGGGCGTAAAGTTTCGCGGTTGGGTGGTTGGCGCCGATTTCCGCGCGCCCACTTGCGAATGTATCGAACTCAGACAGTTTTGGTGAACGGGTGGCGTCTGCTTTCGCCCCCTCACGAATGCGCTGAAGTCTGTCGAAAATGTCGCCGTCCGAATAGGGGCCGAGCGACGCTGACACCTTGGGATTGAACCGCTTCGCTTGCGCGACATCCTGGACTGTTTGGACTCCCGCTAAATCCCCCGACAACTCATCAACAAGTTGGCTCAATTCATCTTCCTCGGTCGGAAGCGAAATCACCGTATGAACCTGCGGGAAATATGTATTTGTCGCCGTGCGGGTCAGCAGTTTCAGATTGTCGCCGCATCCTTCGGGGTCTCGGTCGAGCAGCCATGGCCGTTCACCCCGGCACTTGCCGAGACGGCCTGGCTGAAAGGTTTCCTGAAGCGACAGGCGGCGACCGCAACCACAGACGATGCTGGTGTCAGCGGGGTCAGCGCTTGTACCCTTTTCCTCCACCCACATCGGCTCATGGCACGCCCCCGAACCGTGAACCACCCATCGCCAGTCGATGTCTTGAAGGTGGCCCTTGTCGCACGCGCAGACAAAGCGGATCGGCGTTACGTCGCTCTTGCGCCCGTCATCGTATTGGAACTTTCGCCGCCCCTTGGTGTCGAGATCCTGCCAACGCACCAGCCGCCGACGGCGACTCGACTTGGCTCCTGCGGTCGTTGTCTCGACCTGCTCGCATACGAACCACGTCGGGAAGATCGGGGCGGCGACGCCGCGAGGAATCCCGTCCCGGGCGTCCACCGACGTGGGCGGAGTACGCAACGAAAGAGTTGCCGCGGGATCAAGGCGCCCTTGTTCTTTGAGAATTTGTTCCAAGCGCATTGTTAGGCGGGGCTCAGGAAGCGTTGTGAAGGCGTTGCCCTTCATGTCCCACTGCTCAAGTCCACCGACCACGACCGACCGTGTCGGCAGGTCGATCATCGCGCCCGGACCAAAGGTCGATATCAACTGGCTTAGCCGCTGGGTATTTTTGGTCATGCGAGATCATCCGCGTTCGCGATCGTGTTACCGTGGGGGTCCCGGACCTTCAGGGTGACATTGGGTTCCACGTCGCGCATGGAACGGCCGGCCACGAAACGACGGTGGGGTTCCGCCAGATTGCCTATTTCCGGTTCGAGCGGCATGTGCAGTAGCCGATGCGGGCTCTTCTTCTTGGCGTAAGCAAAAGCGTTTCCGCCAGCCGCCTGCTCGTCGGCGGTCTCGATCCAGGCATCCAAGATGTCGTCAATCAATGCGGCGAGGGCGGCACGGCCGCCCGCGATCATTCGCTCCGGCGCTCGATCGACGATTGAGTCCCGCACCAAATTCCGTATCCCGACATTGTTCTTCAATTCATTGACCGCGGCGTCCGGTGTCAGCGCGGCATCCACATGCCGCGCAGCGGCGACCACGACAGCGGCCAAGGCTCGATCCAGCGCCCGTGCCGCCCATGGCGTGACGCTTGTGGCTTCGACGGCGCGGTAAAAGGTTCGGTGGAATTGCCCGAACTGCTCGAAGTGCATGCGGTCGCGTGGCTTGTGCAGATTTAACACCGCGAGAACGAGGCCGGGTCGGGCGTGATCGCGACCAACCCGGCTGGTTGCCTGGATATATTCGGCGGCGGTCTTTGGCTGCCCCTGCACGACCATCAGCCCGAGACGGGTAATATCGAGACCAACCGAGATCATGTTGGTCGCCAGGGCGACATCGACGGTTTCGGAATCCCGACCGAAAATGGCCTCGAGGCGCTGCTTCGCTTTCGCGACCTCATCGGTCGAAACGCGAGAGGTGAGCTCCATCGGCTCCTTGATGGCACGATCAGCGAAGGGGCTATCGGCAGGCTCCACTCTGCGGCGCTGAGAGCCGTAGCGGGCGGCGCGATCACGCACTTCATCCTCGACAATGCGGCGCGCGCCTCCCAATTCGCGCAACGCGTTGAAATAGCAAAGCGCCGTCATGTAAGGGTCGGCGGGGTTCTTCCCCTTCGCGTCGGACGGAACATTCACGTCGTAAGCAGCCTGCGCCGCGGCCACGAGCGTGGTCAGCGAACGCAGGAAGACGAGCTTGGGGCCACGACCTTGCGCGGCGATGCCCAAATAAAGCCGCGCCGGATTGGTCGTTGACGGAACGGTGCGCGCGAAGAAGCTATCGACACGATCGATCCCTGGCGGCGGAAAAATGCTGGTATTGCTACGGTCGAATAGGGCAGCGATTTGATCGGCGGCGCGCCTGACCGTAGCGGTCGAAGCCACGATCTTTGGCCGCACACGGTTTTCACCGGAACCTCGCGAGGCGAGCTGATCAATCGCGGCTTCATAGAGCCCGGCGACAGTTCCAAGTGGACCCGCGATGAGATGCAGCTCGTCCTGGATGATGAGGTCAGGCGGATCAAGCGACCAGCCGTTGCCCAACGGTCGGCCTTCGCCCGGCTCAGCCGCGCCGTAAAAGCCGACGCCATCTTCGAAACGGTCAACGTGCCCAAAGAAAGCGCCGGTCTCGCCCACCCACGGCAGCGCAGCGAACTTGTCTACCGTGGCTATCAGGAACGCCGGCAGGCGCCGGTAGATGGGCTCATCGACCGTGAGGACCGGCAGCGGCCGATTTCTGCTGAAATCGCAATCCGTGTTGACGCAGCGGATTTCCAGATTGGTAGGCACATGCTCGTTCGGCGTACAGGCGAAGGACGACGGCGTGAACTCCGTTCCACACCATGGACAGGCCTTCAGCGGCGCCGGCGCGCGCTTGTCGCGCCCATTGCGATAGCGCCGAATTCGGCCGACCGCAGTCGTCTCGTCAGACTTTCCCTTGCCACCGAGTTTGTTCGGAGACGCATCAGAGCCAACCCAAAGGCCGATCTCGATAGGCCAGTCGCCGAGCACACGGCGCCCTCGTTCATCGACGTTCTTCGCATCGGTGCGCATGAGTTCCAGCGCGCAAACGACGCCAGCGGCACGAGCGAGCTGGTCGAGGGTGAGGAGGCGCAACGTGTAACGCATGATCACGGCGACACCGGCGCCGAGCACCCCCGCCCCACCCAGCCGCCGATGCGCGATCACCAGAGCCGCGAGCCCGAGATAGGCCTCGGTCTTGCCGCCGCCGGTCGGGAAAAACAGGAGGTCAGCCGTCTCGCGGTCAACATGAGTGCGGTCGATCAGGCCGGCCATATTGAGCAGCACGAACGCCAACTGGAAGGGCCGCCATTGTGGTTCGTCGAGCGCATTCGGATCGCCGGTCGCGCCAGCAATCCGGCGACGGGCCGCCATGGCGACGGCGAGATTCATAAAGCCGAAAGCCGTCCGCGCCTTGGCGTCGGTCGCGAGAAGCTCGATTCCGTTCGCGATCCGGGACTTTGCCGTTTCCATCTCGGCCACCAGGCGTTCCCCGGTTTCGCGGCGTCGGGTGGGTAGCCCAGAGAGCTTGTTGCGCTCGGCATCAATCCAAATTCCGTAGAGGACGGGCAGATCGGCTAAAGCCGCGCGAAGTCCAGAGCCGTCCCCCTCGGCCAACCGCGCCAGCGTCTCCATGCCGAACGTGACCTGCACCTTGAAATCTGCATCTTCATTCGGCGCGACGCGTTCGACCTCCGCCGAGGGAAGAGGATCGGTCCAAACCCGAGTGATGCCACTGCCATCGGCGACGGTGGAGTCCCAACCTGCGGCCGCATTGCGCCCCACCGCCCATTCACTCATGTCGCGATAGTGCAGATCGGCGATCCGCAGATCCCAATCCTGGGCTCGATAGCCGGAAAGGTCGCGTCGCGGACGGAAGCCCGTCTCGCAGACCAGTTCAAGCCGCGCCTGAAAAGCGTAGCTCACGTCGGCATAGAAGCGATGCACCGTCGCCCGGCGATTGACGAGGAACACGGTGAGGGCGCGGACGCGCTCTGTCGTGCCATCCGGCGTCGTGTAGCTGAACAGGCGCGAATGCGTCTCCAACACCAGACCGCCACCGCTGCGTTGCTCGGCGGCGCTCTCCGGCACGATGATCGGACCACCTCGACCGTCTTTGACGGGCAGGACAACGACTCTCTCTTTCGGGCTCCGGACCCAATCGACCAATGGGCGATCCGTGCGCTTGGGCTTGCCATCCTCGCCAAGTTCCTCGGGCAACGGCTCCGGGAGGAGGATCGCCTCGGGCAATGGCGGTTCGGTTCGATAGTCGCCCCAGGAAACGCGCGCTTCGATCGACGTGACATCCGGATCGAGCAGGACCGTCAGTCCGACTGATGACGGCAGAAAGCGCCGGCGAGCATTCGGGGCCTCCGGTTCTTCGTTGTCGGTCGCGGCGCCGCCGACGCCATCGGCGTCCGGTTCCTCGACATCGATTTCCATCTCTTCCTGAGCAGACGGATCGGTCTCGTCGTCATCCCCATCGAGAGCCAGCGGATCTTCCGCGGGCGCGAGGAATCCGGCCAGATACCAGCGCGCCGGGCTCTCGTTCAGGCGCTCGCTGGCCAGATCGGCGTCCTGCGGACCCGGGCCGATCAAGTCACGACGAAAGACGTCCACGATATGGGCGCGTACTTCGACCGAGTTCGTCATGACCGCCCAAGCCCCTCTGAAATAAACAGTTCTCCAAGGACCTTTTCGAGCCACTTGGTCGTGTAGGCCAATTTCAGGGCCTCTTTCGGTCGATGGCCGGCATCCCCAAGAAGGGCCTCCAACGCGATCAGCCGATCCTTGAGCCCGAGCCGCACACCGAAACGCATACTGGCCTTGTCGGGGCCGCAAAGAATCCACGCATCGCTTCTCGTCAGCGCATGCGCCCACAGGGATCGTTCGCCGACGTCGAGCGCGATGTCAGGCGCTCGCACCGCCACGACGGCGCGCGCCGAATCGTCCACGGGATGGACCGCCTTGAGCGAAGCGCGGAGCTGCGCGGCGTCGATCTGCAATTCCGGCCGACGTCGCTGGAATCCAGTCTGCGTCTCGGTCACGCAATCCTCGACGGTCTCGACGCCGTAGCCGCTGGAAAGCGCGCGCCACGACCCCACCCGGAAGCATTCCAGGATGGCGTTGGTGTCAACGAGAACGGGACCGTGATGCCGAGCCATGGGACCTCACAGCTCGACAGGGGATTGAACCCCATGCGTCGCGAAAAGGTCGGCGAGATCATCGATTGTGAGGTCGAGAAGAGCGCCCGCCCGCCGCGCCGAAACGCGGCCTTCGTCAACGGCGAGGCCGATCACTTCCATGAACGGCTTCGAGAACGGCGGCGGCGGGACTGCGGCGCCCGCGTCCCGTCCGTTATTGCGCAACGCCGCGTCGGAAACCGTCCGCGCCACAGCGGGCTTCAACCGGTCCAGGGCGACAAGCCGCCACTTCAACGCCGAGGCCGTGACCTGAAGCTCGTCCGCCACGGCGTTCAATCGGCCCGCGAGCTCACCCGCGCCAACATCCGACCAGTCGCCAAATCGATCGAGCACGGGCACGGGCATCAGAACGGCCGAGGCGAAATTGTTGGCAAGCTGCTCCACGCGATTACCGCCCGTCTCCCGCGCTTCCTCGGAATGATCGGGCGGCATGGCGTCCCAGGTGAGGATGTGGAAGAGCTCATGCGCCAGGTCGAAATGGCGTCGCCCCTCGACCTCGTGCCGATTGATCAGCACGACATCCAGTTCCGGCAGGCGGCATGCAGCGCCGGAAATGCCCTGGAACGCATCCACCATGAGCACGAGGATGCCCAGTTCGCGCTCCATGACCTCGACCAGACGCGCCGCCGGCACGTCGCCAAGCCCGAACTCGACAGCAAAACGCTCCCCGGCCTCCATAGCGTCTTCGAAGCGCTGATGGCGCGCGATCCCCAAGGACCGGCGCAGCAGCGGAGCGGACCGGCCAACCTGCGGCGCGATCGCGCGGAAAGCGGCGATCCACCGCCCGGCGTTCCGCTCGTAGGCGTTCAGCCGCTGCGGACCCACGTCCGTTTGACGCCAGGAAAACCGGCCCTCGCCGACGAGCAGGAACGGATCGGTGAAATAGTCGAGCGTGGCCCCGAGTTTCTCCACGGCGATGACCAGCTCATCCGCGGTTACACGCCGCTCGCCGGTTTCGATCGCCGAAACCGTCTGGCGGTCCTTAAAGCCAAAAAGGCGCGCGAGGTCGTCCTGCGAGAGCTTCCGCTCTTCGCGCAACGCCTTGATCCGCGCTCCGATGAGATTCGCTGTCATGATCGCCTCCGCAGATGCGGTATAATCTTGCAAATGGTCGATTGCAAGATTATCTTGCGCATTGAGGGTCGAGTCGGTCGACCTTTGACCGATGGAGTTTCCAATGACGGATAAGAGGGTTTTCATCGAGCGTCGCCCCGAAGAACGTGACTATGCGGTTCGGAAGCCGGGCTCGGAGCGGGCCAGCGTTGTTCTGCCGACGCAGGCGGAAGCAATTGACTGGGCTCAGCAACGCGGCGCGGACATTTTCGTCGAGCGAGTTCGCCAAACCCAGGTCGGTAGTCCGGACAAGTGGCGCCGGCCATAATCGGCCGGAACGCTTCTCGCCTCGGCTAGTCGGTCTCTTCGCTATCGACCAGTTCGTCCTCCGTCGGCGCGACTGTGAGCCCTGCCGCGCATTCCGCTGCTGCACGCTCGGCGTTGAGGGCGAGGAGTCGCGCGAGAACCTCGTCCTTGAACTCTGCGGGCCAGTCGAAGCGGGTCTTAGGCGTTTTGCCCTCATCCGCATCCTGCTCGATGAATTCGGGCGCGGCGCGGTCCGCAAGATCGTCCCAGCCATATGCGCGCAGAACGGCTGAATCCATTTCGGCATGGAGCTCCCGCAAGCGAACGATATCCGCCTTATTGTCGCCGCGAGCATGGAAACGGTTGTAGGTCGCTGTTAGACCTTCGCCCCGATCCAACATCATTTGCGCACGGAATGCATGATAGCTCTCACCTGCTGAGTCGAGGTTGACGTTGGCCTCAAAATTTACCGGGAACGGAAATGTTGAGAAACAATCCGTGGGCGAATAACTCACCCCATCGCCAACGGGAGCCGAGAGGAATCGCGTCCAGACCTCATGCGGCCTGGATTGTACACATGCAAATAAGCTCGACTTATCGCTCGGTATCACTCCAAGCTTATGGGAAAATACGGATGCCGATGGCACAAAGACGAACGACAGGTGAGAACTAACAAGAGAATTTACAATAACCCGATCAATGTTTTTTGCCTTCTCGTACAGCGCTGGTCTATGCGCTTGATACGCCCACCATTTCTTCTTAAGTTGACGACCGCTATTTGTGTCGCGAAGCCGCATTCGCTCAGGAAGAACCTTCTCCCTCACTATCTCTTCAAGAGGGGCGTATTTATTCAATTCTAGTTCGTCTTTTAAATCACTGAGAAATATAACATACCTATGAGACGATTGATTGCTTTCACTGTTAACCTCATCTCCACCTATAAACGGCAGTATGCGAGTTTTTAGATCCGGCCGATCAGCAAGGATTTCCTGCATTCGCGCAATCGGATTAGACGCCCCATCAGTGTCGTCGAACAGAAAGCCCTTTCCGTAAATCTGACTTCCTTGTGAAACGTATGGATTACCCGCAAGGCGCAAGGGAGAAGAGTCTTCTGTCCCAGGCACCAAGAATGCCGATATCCTCGACACCAATGCTCCGTCCAAGTCGGGTTGTATTTTTAGCGCCCCTTTGATGATGTGTAATACTACGACGAAGACGGACGCCTCTCCCGGCCAAGCAAATGAGCGTCTTGCACGAATAATTTGCCCGCCAGCTCCGAGAATATTATGCAGTGCGCCTTCGCGTGTGTCGCCTTGGGCAATCGTCTTAGTTGCAATAACCCCGACTATTCCGCCATCACGGACTATTTCGAAGTTCCTCCTGACAAAGTATCCGACATAGTCACAGTGATGGATGCACCCAGAATAATTCTGGACCAGGTAGGAGAAATATTCTGCACCATAACTGCGTGTAATGTAACTTCCACCAAGGAATGGCGGATTGCCCACGACAGCATCGAATCCACCGTTTTCTCGCATGAAAACCTCTGGATATTCGACCTGCCAGTGGAATGGCGAAACCCCGTATTCCCCCGATCGCAGTCTTTTTGCCGCTGTTTCGAGCAGATCACGCCGAGGAGGCATTCCCGATATATAGCTTTCGACGTCGGCGCGTGCCTTCTCACGCGGCTTGGGCTTGTCGGCGGCGAAGAAGGCCGACAGCACTGCGTCGCCAATCAAACGAATTGGGGCAATTTCGGATTCTAAATTGCGATGGCGAGTTTCCTGCACGGCCCGCATTGTATCGTCTGGGGCGTTCTGGATTTCCGCCCGCCCCTTAACCGCCTTCGCTACACTCTCCCGCACTAATTGACGGAACAGAGGGAGACCTGGCTTCGTCTCGTCCCAATTAACTGCGGCTATCTGTGCCATAGTAAGACCGACAAGGCTGTCGCCGCATTTCAGCGCGTGATCGAGGAATGTGAACTCATGGTCACGCGCTAGCGTGGCCAACCAAAGCGACAGCCGCGCGAGATCGACCGCGCGTGGGTTCTTGTCGACGCCATAGAGGCAGCGCTGCGCCACCAACCGGCGCGCATGCAGCTCCTCGTCCTCGTCCGCCGGGATCGTGGGGCGCGTCTCCGGCCAGCGCGCCCAGGCCGCGACCAGACGCTCACCCAAGGCGCGGCAGGCCTCGACCAGAAAGGCGCCCGAGCCCATGGCCGGGTCGCACACCTTCAGATCCAGCACCTGATCCGGCGTCGCGCCCGGCCCGAGCCGCGCAAAGGCCGGTTCCAGCGCATACTTGACGATCGGAGCCGTGAGCGACCTTGGTGTGTAGTGACTCCCTGTCCGTCGCCGCTCGCCGGTCGGCTGCAGGATCGGCGTTCCCGATGCCGCGACCCGCTTCTTGGGCGAGCCGCGCTCATCGACCATTCCGTCGAGCGCGGCCACGAGGTCTTCGACGCTCTTCGCGTCCTCAAGCGGCTTACCTTGAGCCGCCGTCAGGGCGCGCCCGACATTCTCCTTCAGCTCCTTGATCCGGTCCTTGCCCTTCTTCGCGAGAAGGTCGTCGAGCGCGACGAACACCGGCGTCTTGTTGTTCTTACCGGCCTTGATGGCGAGCACACGGCTCTTGGCGGCCTCGACCGTGAAGCCCATGACGGTCTCGTAGACCGAGCCGATCTGTTCGACGTCGAGGGTCCGGTAGGACAGGCGCTCGCGCTCCGCACCGCGCAGCTTCAGGGTCATCAGGCCTTCGAGGATGCGCAACAGGCACCCGTCGGACACCGTCAGAATCCGGGCCGGATCATCCTTCGAGGCGCGGCCTTCAAGAAATGGGAACTCGTCCGGGTCGAACAGCTTGCCGCCACGCGCCTGCACGAAGCCGGTCCTGTGGCCTTTGTGGATCAAGCGAAAAAGCGCCAGCAGGCCGCCCCATCCGCCGCGCCGCTCATCCATCGTGTCGGGATTGAGCGTCGCGTCTTCCGTGAGCTTTGCGTAGAGACCGCGCACCGAATAGCTCGTCTCATATATCTCCCGCGCCCGAGCATCGGATCGCGACGGCAGCAGGTCGCGGTCCTCGGCGTAAAGCACGAAGACCAGGCGCATCAGGACGGTGAGCAGTCCCTCATAGAGATGATCGGGGCGGCTCACCGCGAGTTCGCGCACGAGCGCCGGCTCCGCGCTGTGCAGTCCACGCAACAGCTCGTGGAGCGCGCCGAGCACCTGCTCGGCCAGCGCGGTTGAAACCAACGCCTGGGCCTCGCGGCTCCGTTTCAGAAGCGCGGGGAGGCGCCGGTCGTCGGAATCCGAAAAGAGCCGGAAACGATCAAGCAGGAGCTTGAGGCCGCCGAGCATCGGCCGGCCGGCGACCATCGCCATCGGCCGGATCGGAAAGCTCTGATGGCCTGACGTCTCGCCGCGAGGCGCATAGATCAGGCGAAACTCGGGATAGTATCGGACCTCGCCATCCTTGCGCTCGTCCCGCTCGGAAATCAGCAGGCCGGCAAAGACGCCGGTATCGCGCAACAGCCGTTCAAACCGCTGGTGCGGCGTCGCTTCCCAGCCGCCGAGCGCGTTCCTGGCATCGGGATCAACGCCGGGCGCCTCGATGCGGACGAGGAGCTGCCAGCGGCGATCTCCCTCCCCAAGTTCGGCAACCGCCCAGGTCGGCCGAAGCGTGGTGCCGTGCTCCGGGAGGGCCACGAGCAATTCGTCGGGAATGGCCGGGCCGCCCGGCGCACCGGCGACATGGCGCGCTTCCCAGCCAAGCACCCGTTCGACGAAGGCCCAAGGATCAGTCAGTGCGGGCCTGGAAAGTTCCGCGCCGATAACCTCACCGACTTGGCCGGTGTCGATGGGCGTTTGCCTGAGCGGCAAAAGCCCCAGTTCCTTGAGGAGACTTGGGGCGACAACAAGGCCCACCGGGGGCACATGGTCGAGCCATTCGAGATCTGGGTCCCGATAGATTTCCGCAGCCATCGTGCCTACCCCGATACCGGCCAGAGATAGACAAGGCCGACGGGCTCCAGGCGATGCGCGCGCACCTCATAGGAGTCGCGAAGACGCTTCGGCTCATCACGCAATTCCCGCTCAAGGCGGGTCAGACGCCCCTCCCAATGTCGGCGGTCGGCCTCCCGCTCGCGCCGCTCCTCGGGCACGAGATCGAGGGTGAGCTGATTGGGGTCGAACTCTTTCGCCGCCTTGGCGATGCGCGACCGCTGCTGTTCAAGCAGATCGGACAGCGAGCGCGCTTCCTCGTCGCCCCGCTTTTGGAGTTGCGCCGTAACCGTCGTCAGTCGCTCCGCCGCGATCTTTTCCAACGCCGGCACGAGGTCGGCGATGTCCTTGGCGACCAGGGTCTGGATGCGCGCGACAGCCGCGCCAGAAGCTTCACGCGCGTCGCGCAGCGCCGCTTCAAGCTGATTGAGGGTTTTCTCCTCGCCGCTCTCGCCCAGCGGTCGGAGGGCCTTGCGGTCGCGTTCCGACTCCGTCCAGATCGCGGTGATGGGGATGACTTCTTCGTGCAGCCGAGCCGCGCCGGCGCCAAAGACCGCCAAGCGTCCCATCAGCGCGACACGCGGCTGCGCGCCCGGCCCATAGATGACGGACACGCGCGACAGCTTCGACTGAAAGCCCTGGCTGAGGAATCGGGAGAGCAGGCGACGCACGAGCCGGTGCTCAAGATGGACCTGCACCACGTTCGAGGCGTCACGGCCGTCGCCTAAGATCGGCGGTCTGAATGAGATCGACCGAATGGGAGCGTCGCGTCGCCAGTCGCCGAGGCGCTCACCGCGCTTTCGCGGACGAACCCGCAGATCGTCGAAGGCATCGTCCCAACCCGCGTCCTTGGTGAACGCGGGATCGTTGGGATTGAGCTGGTAGGTTTCGACGTCGCCGACCGCTGCGCCACGGGCGTCGTCGAGCGCATAACCCGCGCGCGACAATGCCGCCGCAGCCACGCGATGTAGATCTTCCGGGTCAACGCCGACACGCTCCCGCGACCGTTCAAGCGCGCGTTGAAGATCGGCCTGCTCCTTGAGCAACCGTTCGTGCCGCGCGCGTTCGTCATCGTCCATCTCGGCGCGGGCCCGGTTCAGTCTTTCGGCATCGCTTTCTTCCGCAATAGCGCGAGCAATCGCCGCCGCCTGGCCGCGCAAGATGCCGCCTTCCACAAGCCGTTTGGCGATTCGGTCCTCGATTACCTGGCCAACGGAGCCGAGCTGTTCGCGGATGGTCTCCGTTTTCCGAACCAGAGCCTCCAACACGATGTCGGCCTCACGCTGCTCGTAGCGGAAGTATCGGCAAATGACCTGCTTCGCCGGCTGGAGCTTTCGATCGATGCGGCCGTTGCGCTGCTCCAGCCTGGAGGGGTTCCACGGCAAATCAAAATGAATTAGGTCCGCGCAATAAGTCTGGAGGTTGATGCCCTCCCTGGCCGCATCCGTGCAGATGAGGATGCGCAATGGCTCCACATCCGGATCGGCGTTGAAAGCCCGTTTGACCTCTTCTCGTCGATCCGATCCTGTCGCGCCGGTGAACACGCCAATGCGATCTTCAGAACGGTCCGTGTCCGCCACCGCTTCTCGAAGGCGCCGTTCGAGCCAACGACGTGTGTCCTCGTACTCGGTAAAGATGATGAGCCGCCTGCGATTCCAATTCTGACCGGCGAAAAGGTTGGCTTTGATCCAATCGGTCAACCAGCGCACTCGGGCGTCTGCCCGTGACGCGTATCGCTCCGCGATGACCAACATATCATCGACCGCAGCAAGCTCAGTGCGCAGGTCGCCTTTGGCGGCGCCGGCGACGCCGAGGGCTGACGCGGCCTCCGCTGTAGCATCGTCATCCGCGTCGATGCTCTTCTCAGCTCGCTCGTCCTCAAGCCCAAGTTCAGCGCTATCTTCGCTCGTCGGGCCGCCCACGAAAGCAAGGGCGGCGGCGGCGACAAGGCCGGCCTCTTCGCCGTCCAGCATCCGCTGCAAAGTTGCCCGGTGGACTTTTAGCGTCCGCGCGAACGCGGCAATCGATGACAGGAGCCGCTGCTGGAGACCGACAAAGGCCAGCTTCGCCATCGACGCCTTTTGGGTCGGAAGATTGGCGATGCGCCGCATCCGCATCTCGCCGTAGGCGGCAAGCTGTCGGGCGAGTTCGAGTTCAGGTGTGTCTTCCGGTAAGTCCGCTATGCGAACCGCCTCGATAATCCGCTCCGGAAACGCCTCGCCGAGGCGGCGGAGATCGGCCTTAAGCCGCCGAACCATAACGGGCTCAAGATCCCTTGGGCGAACCTCGACCCCGCGCGTGAAGCGCTGTGGATCGAGCATCTCAAGCAAAGCCGAGAAGCTGTTGGAGTGCCCATTGTGCGGGGTGGCAGTCAGGAACAGGCGGTGCTCGAACCGTTCTCCAAGTTCACGAACCGCCTTCGTAAGCTGGCTTGAAATTGCGTACCGGATGCCGGCCGCCGGGGCGGCGTGGTGCGCCTCGTCCAATATGAAAAGCGCGCGGGCGCGAAACTCGCCGAGCACGTCGCGCAGGCCTGCCGCATAGACTTCATCGGTGAGCAACCGATGGGAGACGATGAAGCGCGAGCCGGTCGCCCAGGGATTCACGGAGAAGCCCCGGAGGCGGCGCATCTCGCCAATCCGCTCCCGGTCGATAATTTCGAACGAAAGCCCGAATTTCGCTTCCAGTTCGTCCTTCCACTGGATGGTCATCGCCGGTGGGGCCGCGATGACGATGAAATCGATCCGGCGCCGCAGCAATAGCTCGCGCGCGACCAGCCCCGCCTCGACGGTCTTTCCAAGGCCCACGTCGTCCGCGATCAACAGATTCACACGCGGCAGCCGCAACGCCTTGCGCAGCGGCAGAAGCTGATAGGCATCGAGCCGAATGCCTGCCCGAAAAGGCGCCTGCAACAGATCGCGGTCAGCCGCGGTCGCGGACCGCCATCTTATGGCACGGAGGTGGGCGGCCAACACTTCGGCCTTGTCGGGCAGCCCGGCGCCGACATTCCGCCAGCCATCCTCATCAAGGACGACCGCGCCGATTTCGGCATCCCAGAGGATTTCGAGCCGCTCGCCTTGTGCATCGTCAGAGATGCACGAGAGGTTGAGCGTCTGAAGGTCGTTCTTCTCGCCCCGCAATTCCTCGACGAGCCAGGGGCGCCCACGCAGCTCGACAAAACTTCCCGGTTCGATGGTCGTCCCAACAGCCCGCTGCATCATTTATCTCGCTTGCTCGGCGTGTTGCGATTCTCACCCTGATGGATGACCCCGGTTAGGCGCTCATACTCCTCGACCGCAAGCACAACCACGACCGCCCGGCCATGCTTTTCGACCGTCACGGGTTCAGCTCGGGCAATGTCGATAAGCCGCCCAAAGTTGTATTTCGCTTCTCTAGCCGATAGCGTTTGCATGGTCCGCCCGAAGCACACTGTTTCGACCATTTGTGGCCAAAATGGCCGAAATTTCAAGGTTTGCTTGGAGGGCGCGCGCAATGGCGGCGAGTTCGATCATCGCGCATTCGAGCGGCGGACCCGGCGGGAGGCATCGATCTCAGATCAAGCGTGACAGGTCGCGCGAACGGATATCCTAAACGCCGACCAGGGCACAGATGGGGGCTGCGGACAGGGGGCATCCGGGCAGCTTCGACTCCTATGCTGCGCCTGGTAATCGCGCCCATCGGGCTCGAAACACAGCCGGAAGCGCGCTGCCGTATCCGGTCTTACGCTTTCGGCTGCTTACAAGGAGCTTACATTGCCTGCCTCGGGCGATAGTGTAAGCAAAAAACGGCCCCGAAGGACCGTTTTAACCGCTTCATTTTCTTGAAGAAAACTGGAGCGGGCGAAGGGATTCGAACCCTCGACCCCAACCTTGGCAAGGTTGTGCTCTACCCCTGAGCTACACCCGCGTCCGTGACGAGGAACCTCCCGTCGGCGGCGCTTATGGCGCAAGCCGAAGAAGATTGCAACACCCTGCACCTTGAATTAGCGGCGGCTTTGTTGGACGATTGCAAGACGCGGGCGTGAATTGATGTTCGCTCGCGTCTATGCGAAGCGCTATGGCTCTGCGCGAGGCCTGGGGATGAATGAAACGGTAAGTCCTGAAAAGGTCGACGTCGCCGAGCCGGTGAAGCCGGTCGCGCCGAAAACCCATCGCTGGGGCAAGGTCGCGCTCGCCCTTGCGCTCGCCGCGGCGATCGTCGTGGCTTGGCAATACGTCGAGAATATCGCGCCCTCGACAAACCAGGCGACGACCCCGGCCGCCGCGCCCGCGCAGACGGTTCGCGACGCTCCGGCGGTCAACGGCGACATGCCGATCACCATCAACGCG
>Ga0181536_10003798_pt1 | contig 16309 bp, 15 predicted proteins | sample PEATcosm2014_Bin_41_FD_121105 | JGI IMG/M metagenome (GOLD analysis project Ga0181536, IMG submission 121105) | Peatland microbial communities from MTU Mesocosm Facility, Houghton, MI, USA - PEATcosm2014_Bin17_60_metaG | ecosystem: Environmental > Terrestrial > Soil > Wetlands > Peat | place... | reverse complement strand
CCCGCGCAAAGGCTTCGAGCTGATCCTGGCTAATTTTGGTATTTGCCGCGCGATTACGTTCTTCGGCCAATACCCCGACCCGCAGACCCGCGAAGACTGCATCCGCCTGCTGGTGCGCACGCTGCACCGCGAACTGGTCGAGAGTCTTCAGCGTGTGATCGCAAAGGTGGAAGGCGCGGCGCCGGAAGCGCGCAGCGTGCCAGAACTGATTGCCGGGCGCGAGTGGCTTTTCGGCGAGTACGATTACTACGTCGATACATCGCACCTGGTTTCTATCCTTGGCTTCAGCCTCGACGCGGATGACCGCGAAACCCTGGCGCTGGCAGTTGACTTGGCGGAGTACGGCAAGCGCCTGTCGCCGATGTTTCAATATCGAGGCGATCCGCCCTTTGAAGATGGCTGCGCCGATTACGCCGTGTACTTGCGCGCGTTAGCGGGCGAGAATGCCGGCGAAGCTATCGCACACTTTCGAAGCAAGACCACCCCCGGCGATCCGCGCCCAGCCGAGGCTCTCGTGACACTGCTCGTGCGGCTCGAACGCTATGCGCAGGCCATCGACGTTTCCCTCGATTATCTGCGCGACATCGAACCGGCGCGCCTCCAATGCCCGTCGGTGTTTCAATTGTGCCAAATGGCCGGTGATTACGGCCGTCTCCGTCAGCTCGCGCGTGAACGTGGCGACTTGTTACACTTCGCCGCAGGAGCGATGCAAGGCTGATGGGTACGAGCATTCTCTGGGAACTCACAAGGCTGCGCCGCTACATGGGTGGGACGACGGGCGTGGCATTCTACGTTTTGGGTGTGGTGCTGCTGGGCATCGCAGCTCCCTTGTTCTTGACGTTTGAATTCCTGGAATTGCCAGCGCTGCTGATCTACGTATGCCTGCCTTGGCTGTTTGTGCCACCAGTTGTGGCAGAATCCATCGCCAGTGAGAGCGAACGGGAACTCAGGCCCGCGGAGCGGGAGCAGCGTCGCGACTGGCTGTACGGCAAGGTTGGCGCAGCCGCGGTCTACGGATGGGGCTCCACAATGCTGATTCTGGCATTGGCGCTCATATCCCTTCGCCTGTGGGCCGGGCGTTTCCTCACTCCTCCGATGCTGGCCGCCGTGGGCCTGGTGCTGATCAGCGCGGCATCGGCTCTGTTTGCTGCTTCTTTCACCGCTGCTCTATCCATCGGCGCGCGCAGCGCCCGCAGTGTCAAGCGTTCGATGCGCCAGGGTTTGCTGCTCCTGATGATCATCCTTCTCTACCTGTCCCGCCAGCCCTGGTCATGGAAAAGCCGATTCTCGCTTCCCGAGACCGGCCAGAGGTTCCTGGAACTCGCTCTGGTAATTGCAATTGTCTTGGTTGGATTGTCGGCTGGCTTGGTCCGACTGGCGCTGCACGCGTCGGAACCCGCGGAGATCCGCCTCAACCTGTGAGCCGGTTGCTTTTCCCAGCTAGACGGCGGCGGTTACGCCCGCAATCCGTTCCGCCGCTTGCTTCCCCATGCGCACGCAGTCCGGCACGCCAATGCCGTGGTAGCCGTTGCCCGCGAGGTGCAGGCCAGGCAATAAAGCCATCCTTGATTCCAGTTCCGCCACGCGCTCCGCATGGCCCACCGTGTACTGCGCCATCGATCGCGGCCACCGGAAGACTCGAGAGAACAGGGGCTCGGCTTTGACGCCGGCAATCTCCCGGACTTCCTTGCGGATCGAGCTCAGAATGGCGTCGTCGGTCTCCGCTAACGTAGCGTCGCCTCCGGCGAAGCAGCGCAGTACCGCCATTGTTTCCGGTACGCGGTGCGGAAACTTGTTTCCCACCCACGTGCAAGCCAGTAGTCTTTTTCGTTCGCGCTTTGGCACCAGAAAACCGAACCCGCGCATCTGGTTCCGGACGTCGCTGCGCTCGAATCCCAGCGCTACGGTAACCGACGAACTGTATCCAATGGTGCCGAGTAACTGGCTCGCACGAGCATCCACCGTGGGCATGAGACGGGCTGCCTGGTGCGCTTCACAGGCCAGTACGACTTGATCGGCGCCTAGCCAGTCTCCAGCAATCTTTAATTGGAATCCATCGTGGACGCGCTCCATGGCGCTCACTGAGCCGTGCACGACGGTCGCACCTGAAGTAGCGCGCCATACCGCATGCACCAGCGATTCGAGGCCGCCGCGCACCGTGCGAAACAGCGGCGGCTTCGGGCCTTTTGCTTTGGGCCGTTCGGCCAGCACGCCGCGCGTGAGACTGCCGTACCATTTTTCCAGCTCGACAAAACGCGGCAGCACGCTCGTGACGCTGAGTTCGGCCGGATCCCCACCGTAGATACCGGCGAGCAGCGGCTCGACGAGATAGTCCACCGCCTCCCGCCCATAGTGGTCCTCGACGAAATCCGCAACCGACCGGTCTGCCTTCGGTGCGGCATTCTTCCGGCGAAAGTACTCTAGTCCCATGCGGACCTTCGTTGGCCAGCCTACCAGCGTCGTGGTTACCATAGGCAGAATCTTCGTCGGCACGAGCATCTGCACGCCGTCCGGCAGCGGCACCAGCCGGCCATGCCTGCGAATGTACGTCACCCGTTCGTGGTCATTCGAACCGATGACCTCGCTTTCCAGGCCCAGTTCGCGAATCAAATCCATCGCCCACGGCTTGACCGAGATAAAACTGTCCGGCCCGCCCTCAACGATGCAGTTGCAAATCTGTTCGGTCTGGATCACGCCGCCCAGGCGCGGCCGCGCCTCGATCACCGTCGACGAGATCCCGGCTTTGGAGAGGTAGTAAGCGGTCGAGAGGCCGGAAATGCCGCCTCCCACGATGGCAACCGAAGGCATGCGGCGGAACTACGGGCGGAACTCCCGCACCATTTGCACCACCGCTTTGACGTTCTCCACCGGTGTTTCCGGCAGAATCCCGTGGCCCAGATTGAAAATGTGCCCGGGCCGCGCGCCAGTGCGCTTGAGCAGTTCCGTTATCCGCATCTTGAGTTCTGGCAGTGGAGCGAACAGCGCCACCGGATCCAGATTTCCCTGGATCGCCGAACGGTAACTGATGTCCATCCAGGCCTGGTCGATGTTGATGCGCCAGTCCACGCCCATCACGTCGCCGCCCGCCGCGTGCAACTCGCGGAAGAAGCCGGAAGCGCCCGTGCCGAAATGAATCACCGGCACGCCTGTACCGCGAATGCGTTCGATCAGCGCGCGCGAATACGGCGCGGCGAAGCGAACATAATCGTCTGGACCCAGCGCGCCTGCCCAACTGTCGAACACCTGGATCGCCCTGGCCCCCGCCGCCACTTGCAGAGACGCGAACGGCGCCAGCACATCCACGATCTTCCCCATCAGCCGGCGCCACAGCGTTTCCTCGGCGTACATCATTTTCTTGGTGTGGATGAAGTTCCGCGATGCCCCGCCCTCGATCATGTAGCTCGCCATCGTGAACGGAGCGCCCACGAATCCGATCACCGGCACTCTTCCGCTCAGCGCCCGCACCACCATCTGGATCGCCTCACCGACGTACCCCAGCTCGTCCGTGTTCGCCGTGGAAAGCGTGTCGATATCCGAGCCCGCACGCACCGGGTTCGCAATGACCGGCCCTTCGCCTTGCGCGTAGCGTAGCTTCAACCCCATCGGCTCGACCGGCAGCAGCAAGTCGGCGAAGATGATGGCGGCATCGACGTCCAGGATCTCCACCGGCTGCAGCGTCGCCGTGGCCGCCAGATCCGGACGCTTGCAGATTTCCAGAATCCCGTGCCGCGACCGAATCTCGCGATACTGGCGCAGATAACGCCCCGCCTGCCGCATAAACCACACCGGCCGCGCATCCGTCGGCCGCCGCCGGCAGGCGTCCAGGAATCGGCTGTTCATTGGAGCCACGCGCATGTTTGCTCCGGAGTGTCTTCACAGTAAAAGGCGCGAAGACCCGCTGGTTTGTGCGTCGCCGCCCAGGCTCGGCCGTTCACGAACAACGGCTTGGTCCAGGCTTCACTATCGATGGTGCGTGGCGTTACGGCCGAGACCGAAAGCACGCCCTGCGCTGGCCAGCCCGTTCGCGGATCCATGATGTGGCTGTAAATGTGGCCCTCCGCGCGGAAAAACTTTTCGTAGTTGCCCGATGTCGACATGGACTCGTCTTTCAAATAAACGTCAGCGACGGTTTTCCTCTCGTCCTTCGGATCGCGGATTTGCACTTTCCAGCCCTTCTCGCCCGGCGGCGCGCCCAGACCGTAAATGCTGCTCCCCGCTGCCGAGACCAGCGCCGTTTGTATTCCGTACTGCTTGAGGACCTCCACCATCCGGTCCACCGCGTATCCCTTCCCGATTCCCCCTGGGTCCAGCTCGACGCCGGCTTTTGCAAACCGCACGGTCCGGTTGCCCGCATCCAGCAGGATATTGCGGTATCCCACCCGCTCCAGCGCGCCCCGAACTTCCGCGCGGTGCGGCAGCCGGCCCGTTCCCTTGTAAAACCCCCAAACCTTCATCAGCGGCCCGACCGTAATGTCGAACGCACCCTCGCTAGCCCGGCTGTATTCCACGCACGCCGCCAGTAGGTCGAACATTTCCTGCGTCACCTGCGCCGGTTGGTCCGCGGCTTTGCGGTTGACTTCGCTCAGCTCGCTCGCCGGCTTGTAATTGGACAACATCTCGTCCAGCCGGTGCACTTCCTCGAACGCCGCATCCACTGCTTCCTCCATGCGCGTCCGGTCTTCGCCATAGACCACCACCGAGTAAGCGGACCCCATAGCCACCACGCTGGACTCGATACGCAGCGTTTCGGCTTTGGCCGGCGCGGGGGCGGGCGCTTCCCCTGCTCCCACCAGCGGCAACAGAAACAAAACTAGCACAATCTGTTTCAATTTAGGGCTGATTTTCCCCCGATCCGCGCATTTTTTTTGCGCGTTTCAGGAGCGTCTCCACGCGCTCGTCAGCATCGGCTGCGGCGTCCGGCTCGAAGTGTAACTCTGGGATTTTCCTCAAGTTAAGCCGCCGCGCCAGCTCGTGACGCAAATAATGCCGGGCATGGTCCAGAGCCGCGATCGCCGCCTGTTGCTCACACTCGTCCCCCCATACGCCGACGCGCACATGGGCGTGCCGCAGGTCGGGACCAACTTGCACGTCGGTCACATCCACTCCCGCCAGTCGCGGGTCCTGCATTTCGAAACCGATGAGTTCCGACAATTCCTCGCGAACCGTCTCCGATACCCGCTCTCTGCGATGCTGATCCATATCCAGATGTCACGGGCACCCTGTCTTAAATCCACTCGACCGAGACGCCCGCCAGCACCGGTCCTAATAACGACGCCGTTTCGTGTTCGACTGACTGCAATACCTTCTCCGCCTGCACCCGGTCTGCCGAAACCGTCACTGCTGCCAGCACCGATCGCTGCCACAAGTCCTGGCAGTCGATCTCCGCTACCGACACATTGAACTTGTTATGCAGCCGGTCGCGCAGGCTCTTTACCACGTGCCGCTTTTCCTTCAGGGAATGCGAATGCTCGAGTCGCAACTCCAGCGTCAGCACTCCGATCGAAGGCATCTCCTCACGCAAATACTTCCGGCGCCACCTTCTCCGTGACAAACGCCTCGATGATGTCGCCGGGCTTGACGTCGCCGAAATTCTCGATCGTCACGCCGCACTCCATCCCGCTGCGTACCTCACTGACGTCATCTTTGAACCGCCGCAGCGACCCCACCTTCCCGGTGTGGACCACGATGTTGTCACGCAGCAGCCGCACCTCGCTCCCGCGCTTCAGCAAGCCATCCTGCACGAAGCAGCCCGCCACCATGCCAACCTTGCTGATGCGGAAGGTGTCCCGAACCTCGGCTTTGCCTTGGTACACCTCCTTGAACACCGGTTCGAGCAAGCCCGCCATGGCGCGCTTGATCTCGTCGGTCAGGTTGTAAATGATGGTGTGCAGCCGGATGTCGACCTTTTCTTCTTCGGCAATGGCTTCGGCGCCGCGCTCCGGCCGCACGTTAAATCCGATCACGACGCCGTTCGAAGTCGAGGCCAGCAGCACGTCGGATTCGGTGATCGCGCCAACGCCAGCTCGCAGCACCCGGATGCGAACCTTGTCGTTTGAGAGCTTCTGCAACGTGTCGGTGAGGACTTCGGCGGAACCGCCCACGTCGGCCTTCAGAATGATCGGCAGCTCTTTGACCTCGCCCGCCTCCATTTGCTTGTGGAGCTGTTCGAGCGTGATGCGGCTCGATTTCGCGAGCGACTGCTCGCGCACCTTCGCCTCGCGGTAAAGCACAATCTGCTTGGCCTTGGCGGTGTCCGTTACCACCTGGAACGAATCGCCCGCATCCGGCAGCTCTTCGAGACCCTGCACCTCGACCGGCGTCGACGGTTCGGCTTCGCGTACCTGCTCGCCGCGGTCGTTGAGCATCGCGCGGACTCTGCCGAACACCGCGCCGCAGATGAAGTAATCGCCGACGCGCAACGTGCCATTGCTCACCAGCACCGTCGCCACCGGACCGCGTCCGCGATCCAGTTTGGCTTCCAGCACCGATCCCATGGCCGGCCGGTTGGGGTTCGCCTTGAGATCTTGCAAATCGGCGACGAGCAGAATCATTTCGAGCAGCAGGTCGAGGTTCTGCTTCATCTTCGCCGAAACCGGCACCATCACCACATCGCCGCCCCAGTCCTCCGCCAGCAGGCCGCGATCGGCGAGCTGCTGCTTGATGCGCTCCGGCTGCGCGTCGGGTTTATCGATCTTATTGATCGCGACGATGATCGGCACCTTTGCCGCGCGAGCGTGGTCGATCGCTTCGACCGTCTGCGGCATCACGCCATCATCGGCCGCCACCACCAGCACCACGATATCGGTGACCTTGGCCCCACGTGCGCGCATGCGAGTGAAAGCTTCGTGGCCCGGCGTGTCGATGAAAACGATTTTGCGCCCGTTCTTCTCCACCTCATATGCGCCGATATGCTGAGTAATCCCGCCGGCTTCCCTCTCCGCCACACGGGTTAGGCGTATGGAATCGAGCAGAGACGTCTTGCCGTGGTCGACATGCCCCATGATGGTGACCACCGGCGCGCGCTTGACCTGGTCCTTCTCTTCCTGCGCCGTCTCGACCTCGTGCATCGCCTCTTCTTCGAAGCTCACCGTTGCCGTAGAGGCCCCGAACTCGCGCGCGAGCTCGGTGGCGAGCTTTGAGTCGAGCGTTTGATTGATGGTGGCGAAGATATTGCGATCCACCAGCTTCTTGATCACCAGGCTGGCCTTGACATCCAGTTTTTCGGAAAGCTCTTTGACGGTGATGCCTTCCGAGATCGTGATCTCGCGGCTCACCGGCGGCGGCCCGGCCGGCGCCTCGCGCCTTACTGGGCGTAGGATTTTCTCTTCCTGCTCCTGCTGCCGGTCGCGCTGGGAACGCGCACCGCGCTTGTCGGGCGGGCGCCGCTGCTGTTCAACCGGTGGAGGAGCCAGGCCCGGCGCCACCATTCCACCCCGCGAAGTCGGATGCATGGGCCGCGGGCCGCTAGCCGGACGCATGCCCCCGGGAGCTCCCGGCCGCGTCCCCTGGCGTGCCACGATGGGCTGCCCGGGCCGGATGGGACCCCGATAAATCGGCTGCCCGGGGACGGGCGAACTCTGCGGGCGCAACGGAACACCCGGTCGCGGAGATACTGCGGCCCCGGGGCCCGCTGGCCGTGGTTGGGAAAGCCTCGCGGCAAGGTCCGGCCGCGGCGGAACAATCGGACGCACGGCGGGTTGTCCCGCCAAGCCTGGACGCGTTGGCTGCGGCCGCAATGGCGCCGCAGGCCCCGGAGTTCCGGGCGATTGCGCAGCCGGTGCGCTTGAGCGTGCAACCGGCGCAGCGGTGGCTCCACTCGTCACACGAACCGGTTCTGCGGGCCGGAAGCCGCCCGGAAGCGGCTGCCTGGGTCCGGAGAGCACTTGCCCGGGCCGCGGAGCGGATGGAATGGGCCTTGGTATTGCCGGCGCGGGACGCGCGGGCATGCCCGGCGCTGTCGTGCTCTGTGCCGGCGCAGCTACCGGAGCCGGAGCAGGTGCTGCGGGCGCGCCCGGAGACGAGCTCGCCAGCGGCGGCCGCAGACGCTGCGGTTGTGGCGCCACGCGCTGCGGCACCGCCTCTTCCACCGGAGCTTGCTGTACCGGTTCTGTTTCGTGTACGGCTTCGGCGGCCTGTGGTTGTGGTGTTTCAGGTTCTGCCGCGACGCTCGGCTCTTCCTCAACGGCTGCGGTGCCGTTCGAACTGCTCAACTCGCTCCGTTGGCCGCCTGCCGCGCCTCCGAAGATCTGGCGCAACTTCTCCGCCACGTCGTCGTCGATCGAGCTCGAGTGCGTCTTCTTCTCGGTAACGCCCAACTCCGGAAGCTTGTCCAGCAGTTCGTGAGCTTTGACTTCCAGCTCCCGGGCCAGTACGTTAATGCGAATCTTGTTCATAAGAAAAGCGACTTATCTTACTTCTAGCCTTCGTGCCCTCCTCCGGCTTGTTTCTCCGGAACCCCGCCTTCGGCGCTCTGCTGGGAATCTTTTATCGTATCAGACTCAATTGCAAGGGGCTGGGGATTTGCCTCTGGCTCCGCTGCCTCCGGGGTCTCCGGCTCAGCGGCTTCCGGCGCCTCGACTGGCTCCTCCAAGGCTTTGATCTCCCCCGCACTGGCCTCCTCGGCCGGAGTGGGTTCGGCCAACTCTTCTTGCGCCGCTGCCTCGGCTGCCGGCGCGCCGGCACTCTCGTTCGCCTCAAATTGGCTGTAGTAGTTATTCACCGCGACTTGAATCTTTTCCACCATAGTCGGGTCAATGCCAGGAATTTCTTCCAGTTGTTCCGGCGTCATGCTGCCCAGCCGCTCGACAGTGGAGACGCCTGCTTCCAACAGCTTTTCAGCCAGTTGATCGCCTAAGCCGTAGTCGATGAGCACCGAAACCGGCGCACCCGGCACCGTCAGCGCCGCCATCTGCGACTCCACTTCCTGGCGCTTTTCCTCTTCGCTCTTGATGTCGATCTTCCACGCCAGCAGCTTGGCCGCCAGCCGTACGTTCTGCCCCTTCTTGCCGATCGCCAGCGAAAGCTGTGAGTCGTCCACGATCACTTCCATGTGCTTCTCGCCCGCGTCAACAATGCTCACACGGCTGATCTTCGCCGGACTGAGCGCGTGCGTGGCGAACGTCACAGGGTCATCCGAAAACTCGATGATGTCGATCTTTTCCCCGCGCAGCTCGCGGATGATCGATTGCACACGCATGCCCTTCATGCCGACACAGGCGCCCACACTATCCACATCGCGGTCGCGGCTATGTACGGCGATCTTGGTGCGCTCGCCGGCCTCGCGCGCACAGCCCTTGATGACCACCGTGGAATCGTAGATCTCGGGAACTTCCTGCTCGAATAGGCGCATCACCAGCTCCGGCGCCGCGCGCGATACCATCACGCCCGGACCTTTGCTCGACTTATCCACCAGTTTGATCACGCAGCGCACCCGGTCTCCGACCGTGAAACTCTCCAGCTTGGATTGTTCCTTCTTGGGCAGCCGTGACTCGGTTTTGCCGAGATCGAGAATTAGATCGGGGCCCTCGATGCGCTTCACCGTGCAGTTCACCAGCTCGCCCACGCGCCCCGAGTACTCGGCGTATACCGTTTCCCGCTCCGCTTCGCGAACCTTCTGAAAAACTACCTGCTTGACGGTCTGCGCCGAAATACGCCCCAGAAGATCGATGGCCTTCTCAATCCGCACTTCCGATCCAATCTCGGCATCCGGATTGATCTTCTTGGCTTGCTCGAGCGTCAGCTCCTTGACCGGATCGGTCACCGGCTCCGCCACTTTTTTCACCGCATACAAACGCAGAGCACCGGTCTTTTCGTCCACGTCCGCCACGTAGTCTTCTTCCGTGCGGAAATGTTTGCGGGCCGCGATGAGCATGGCGTCCTTGACCGCGTCCAGGACGATCTGCACATCGATGCCCTTTTCCTTGCTCAAAATCTCGATGGACTGGTAGATCGTTTCCAAGGTGAATCCTCTTTCGCTCTGTCGCTTGTTCTTAGTACCCGGAGGGAACTACCACTCGAACTTCAGGTTGGCCCGTTCCACTTGGTTGAGAGGGAAGCGCAGGACGCGATCCGCGCCCACTGCCAGCGAAACCGTGCCGTCGTCGAGTCCCGCCAGCGTGCCCTCCCAGTGGCGTTGCTTCTCGATGGGTTCGCGCAATACGATTTTCGCCTTCTTTCCCTGAAACCGGATGTAGTCGTTTGGTTTGAGCAGCTTGCGTTCCACGCCCGGCGAAGTCACCTCAAGCGTGTAGTGGCCCGGCACGACGTCTTCAACGTCCAGAATCGTCCCCACCTGGTGCGACACCAGTTCGCAATCGGCGTGACTGACTCCGGCGGGCTTGTCGATCGAGATGCGCAGCAACTGATTGCCACCGCTGCCTTTAAATTCCACCTCAACCACTTCAATCCCGCCCGAAGCTGCCACTCGCTGGGCGATTTCCTCGATTTTGGAGACGACTTGCTGCCGCATGTGCCCTTCAAAAAGTGTCAACCAACAAAAAAGTGGGCTTTCGCCCACTCACATCGTTCGACACCTACAACCTATTCTAGCCCGTCTTGCGGAAAAGGCAAGGTCTTCACACCGGGGGTACCTGGTCCCGGCCGTCCGGGCTCAATTAAAGCCGCGGCCAGCCCTGTAAAAGAGCTGGCCGCGGCGCGGGGCCCACTCCCAAGTTGCTCATTACAAATTGGTTAGTCGCCTTTGGACGCACTCAAATTCGAGCTGTCGTCGCCGGGAAGGATCAGGTATCCGCTTACCGAATTCTTAGCAACGTTAGTGATGACCAGTTCGCGGCGCTTGCCGTCCTGGGTTCCGTAGAATACAACCGGCTCCTGCGCGCCCTGGCCGCGGAGCCAGATAGTGCGGCGGTCGGGCATGACCCACATCCAGCCGGTGACGCGGCGATGGCTGACGTCGGTACCGGTAACGCCGAGCGAAACATCCTCGGTGAGTTGCTGGCTATGATTGCGCGTCACTTCGAAATCCACGCGCTTCACGGCCAGCTTCTTGTTCAAACCTTCAACGTCACGCGACTCTCGGCCGACTTGTTCATTCAGGCTCACGAGCTGCTGATCGCGGTTCGCACCCGCGCGGTCCATCTCAGCATGCACGGCCTGGAGCTGCTCGGCCGTCTGTTCGCGCAAGGTTGCCAGCTCGGTTTGCAACTTCTCGACGTTGGCGCGATCGGTTTCGCTCGATGATTCGAGGCGCGCGATCTTGGCCTCAGTCACCTGGTTTTGGGCGGCGACCTCGGCATGGACGCGCTGGTAGACCTGGTCGCTCAGGTCCTGCGCCTGCTTGCGGACGGCTCGGATGCGCGAGGCCATGGTCTTCTCCACCTGCGCTACGCGCTCCTGGAGTTGCTGCTGGCTGCTGCTCCAGTCCTTGAAACGGGATTCGGTTTCGGCTAACTGCGCATTAATGCCTTCCAATGACTTTTGGACGGCGGGGAACTGCGCCAGAACTGCCGGCGCCTGCTTCAGTGTGGGGTAGCCCCACCAGCAGAGGCCGCCGATGGCCAACGCCAGCAGGCCAACGGCCAGCCAGTGACCAGTGTGATGTTTCTCTTCGGGCTCCTCGCGGAGCCGCCTTGGATTCTCCGGCAATTCGGTGGCCGGTTCGTTCTTATCTTGGAGATCGTACATAACCACCTCTCGCTGTTTCAAAGATGCAACCGGGCTTCCAGCCTCGGGAACTTACTGAATTCCCGACGAATTGGATGATAGCGGCTGAATATGGGCGGCAGTTTTTACCTGCGCGCCGTACGAATTTCCACACAATTCGTGTCTGGAATCGCACGAAACGGCAGCACGGCGAAGATGGAACTGAGCGGGGAACGATAGACAGGTTCGAACTCTTTCTCACCAGCCAGAATGCGCCGTAGTTCGTCGCGTTCTGACGGAGCCAAGTCGCGGTGAAAATCCGCGGCCGTGAAGAGCACGTAGCCGAGATGCTGCTCGCGCGCGTACGCTGGCATGGAGCGGAAGGGCCGCAGGATGCTTTCGCGATCCTCGCGGTAGAAAGGAAGAGGAACTACGGGCAGGCTCGCGGCATGGTGGCCGGTGTAAAGGTAGAATACGGGGTCGTCGTAGGCGTAGAAGCTGCCCGCTGGCACGTGTTGCGCGATCCACGCGAAAGCCATCCGATTGCTCGCTAGCACGGTGCGGTGCTGGGCAATCGCTGTGGGTATTTCATGGCGGAGGGCGCGGATGTTCCAGACGATGGCGATATACGAGATACCGGCCAGGCCGGTGGCGATCCCGGCGACGACGAGTTTGTTGGCCCGTCCCCGCGGCCACTCGTTTCGGATGACGCGCGCGAGATTGGCGAGCTCGGTCGCGAGGCCCGCCAGCAAAAGGGGAAATAGCGGGAGCAGAAAGCGGTTGTTGGGCGGAAAGTGCCAGACCACAAGGATGGCTGCGTACCCGAGCGCGAACCAATGGTAAGGCGTCATTCCCGCGCGACGCGCAAACCGCACGGTGCCGGCGATCACCACGATTCCGAGGAAGCGCGCGAGATACATTCCCCAGGCGGACTTGGCGACGTCGAAAATCAACAGTTCAGCGATGCCGCAGAACACACCGTCCAGGTTCTTCCAAATGACCACCGGCAAATCGCGCCAGCCGACGTTGTAAATCTGGTAGCCGAGATAGTTCGTGTAGTAGAGCGAAACGAGATCGTGGGCATGCGTCATGTGGGCGCGGCTCCAGAACGTCCAGGCGGCAATGGCCGGCAGCATGGCGCCAAACATCAGAGCGGCAGCGCGGTACTTCTTCCGCAGTGCGAGCCACAACGGCCCTGCGATGGCCAATGGCAATGCCGCTGTTTTGATCAGATAGGCTACGGCCGCGAGCGCTCCCGCTCCGAGCGCCCGGCGTGTGCTGCGGTCCGCCGATTCGATCGCCTGCATGGCGGCCAGGAGCGCCACGGAAAACACGAGATCGCTCATCAAGCCAGCGCTCAGCACAACCGCGCACGGGCTCACGGCGGCCATCACGCAAAGTGCCGTGGATAATCGGACGTCAAACCCACTGCGCCGGAACCAGCGCCAGGCAAGCGCCACGAACGCGGGCAACATCACCAAGCCAAGAGCCATCCCCCAGCGCAGATTTTCTGGGAAGTGCGGATCGAGCTTCCAGATGACCGCAAGCAGGAGCGGCCAAAGCGGCGGGTACTTGGTTTGGAACGGTTCCGCGGGCAGGCTCAGTATCCGGTAGCCACGACCCTCGGCGATGGATTTGGCGCAAACGAAATAGATGCTATCGTCATGAAGGTGCCCGAAGTGCGGCATGTCGCGTGCCACCCACGCCAGATACGCGGCGGGGGCCAGGGCCAGTAACAGGACGGCGAGTGCTAGCGCTTTTCGCACCACATCAGCAGCATCGCCCGTCCGGCGGCGTGCCGATATGAGTCGAACCACTTAGCCGGCGGACGCAAACAGGAAACTCACGATGAAACTGACTTTTTGGGGAGCCGCGCGAACGGTTACGGGCTCCATGCACCAACTGGAAGCCGACGGCAAGCGCTACCTTCTGGATTGCGGGATGTACCAGGGCCGGCGCAAAGAGGCCGAACAGCGCAACCGGCACTTTCCGTTTCCGGCGTCGTCCATTGACGCCGTGATCCTTTCGCACGCGCATATTGATCACTCGGGCAACCTGCCGTTGCTGGTGAAGAGCGGATTCAGCGGGCCGATCTATTCGACTCCCGCGACGGTGGATCTGGCGCACCCGATGCTGCTGGATACGGCCCACATTCAGGAGAAGGACGTCGAGTTCCTGAACAAGCGGCGGCATTATCGCGGAGAGGACGAACTCGAGCCGCTTTACACCACCGAGGACGCCGAGCAGACGTTTCCCCTATTCCAGCCGGTGCCCTACTACACGCCGAAGCAGTTGAGCGAGAAGTTGAGCTACGAGCCGCACGATGCCGGGCACATTCTGGGGTCGTCCACCGTTCTGCTGCGCTCCGAGGAGAATGGGCGCGCGGTTCGCCTACTGTTTTCAGGCGATCTGGGGCGTCCGGGCCTGCCCATTATCCGCGATCCCGATCCTCCACCCGCCGCCGACTACCTCATCATGGAGAGCACGTACGGCGGACGGTCGCACGAAGAGGAGGGTTCGGTCAAGCAGAAGCTGGAGGAAGTCGTCAAGCGTACGGCGGCGCACGGCGGGAAGCTGATTGTGCCCTCATTCGCGGTGGGCCGGGCGCAACAGCTCGCGCTCTTGTTGAAAGAGCTTTCGAATGAAGGGCGCGTGCCGAACATTCCGATGTTCGTGGATAGCCCGCTGGCTTTCGACGTGACCGAGGTCTTTCGCAAGCACCGGGAGTGCTTCAATGACGAAGCGCGTGGTCTTTCAACCAACGGCGATGACCCGTTTGGTTTTAAGCGGCTCACTTACATCCGCGAGGCGAGCGAATCGAAAAAGCTGAACGATCTGAATGGCCCGTGCGTGATCATTTCCCCTTCAGGAATGTGCGAAGCCGGGCGCATTCTGCACCACCTGCGCAACAACCTGGATAATCCGCGGTGCACCGTTCTGATCACCGGTTACCAGGCCGAGAACACGCTGGGGCGCAAGCTGCTCGATGGCTGGCCCGAGGTGAAGGTGTTCGGCGAGCCGATCCGCGTGCGCGCCGCCATCGAGAACCTGCAAGCCCTGAGCGCCCATGCCGACCAGAACGAGCTGCTGGCCTGGATGAAGCCGCTGGCTGGGACGGTGAAGAAGGTGTTTCTCGTTCACGGGGAGCCGGAGGGCGCGGAGGTATTGCAGAAGGCGATTCAGGAGGAGTACAAAGTCGAGACCTTGCTGCCGGGGTGGGGGGACAAGTTTGAGTTGGCATAAAATCCTGTCTCCACTTACTGTCCCTTTCGTCCGAAATCACAGATCAGGCACCGTTCGCGCCGCTCATCCAGGGGAATGAGGAAATAACGTCCCGTGACCCAAACCGTCTTTTCGAACGCCTCATCCGGACGAATGGTGTTAAAACTCGCGGTGATTGTGACCACCTTCTCCAGGGTGTCGGTCCTGTAAATGTCGAAGAATAACTTGCCGTGGTTTCCCCTGAAATCCAGACAAGGGGAAAAGTCACCGGGAACATCGCTCCCACCACAGCGGCTCAATTTCCCGCTCGAAGTCTGCAACACGAGCAAAGATAGATCCGGTGATATTTGCCTTGCAGATGCGAGCCACTTATCACCTTTTCGCTTGGAGTCGAGCGCTTTGAATTCGGGACGCTTTGACAACTTGTCTAACGCCTTGGTCAGCCCGGTGAACCTATAGTCTGATACTGCAATGCTTGTGGCGGCGTTCCACTCTTCCTCGCTGGAGGGTTGGGCGACTCCGGTTGGATCGGAAAAGTCTGCCTCATAGATACTGGAAGTATAGTATTTATTGACTACTCGTTCGACGCCGCGCACCAGAAATCTAGTGCCGAGCAGACCGCGAACACGAAACTCATAGTCGTCGGAGAGTGCGAACTTAGCAGGAATAAACGCTTCGCCAGTTTTCCTGAGTACGGATTTCGGCATCTGCCAGCCTGACGGAAACTTGAGGACATGGCAGTATTCCTGCACGACGGCGTTGAACTTCACTTTGACGACATCGCCCGCCAAACCAACCCCGGGAGTGATCAACGCCGCGCACGCGAGAAGGGATATCGACCTATTAAGACTCTGCACTTTCACTCCACGATCTCAAATGCCTTTGCCGGCATGAGGAAAGCCACCCCGTCGGCCGCGAGAAAAACGGGGGCACTGGCAACCCCGTACACAAAAAAGGGCGGCGCCAGTATAGCGCCGATCGCGAAGCCCACTGCGCCAGTGCCCACGGTGCCAATATGTGCGGAGACGCTACCAGTTCTAGCAGGTTCGGGATCTAGCAAGGGCAATAGCGCGCCCAGAATGGGCAGCCCCAGAGGCCCGACTACGTTTTCAAAAATATGCCGCGAGTAATGCTTTCGTCGTCGAATTTCGACACGCTCGACCTCCTGGCGCCAAAGGGCGCGGACGAGCTGGCCGCGATCGTATAATGCCACGTGATCGGGGCCGAACTCCACCCGCTGTGAATGGTATCTATGTCCATCGCGCGTAATCACGCTGACGCTGCGAAGATCGCCAAACACGCGCTTTTGCAAATCCTCCCACCGAATCTTCTCCGCCGCCTGAACGGAGCTCAATCCCGCCGCCAGCAAAACCGCTACCGTAACCGCGCGACTTACCGCTTTGCTCACCATGTGTGAAACCTCCATGGCAGCAGTGTGCGGCAGCAGCGGCCTCGGGCGATCGGGCCTTGTTACACTTTCTGAGGT
>Ga0181536_10003795_pt1 | contig 16317 bp, 16 predicted proteins | sample PEATcosm2014_Bin_41_FD_121105 | JGI IMG/M metagenome (GOLD analysis project Ga0181536, IMG submission 121105) | Peatland microbial communities from MTU Mesocosm Facility, Houghton, MI, USA - PEATcosm2014_Bin17_60_metaG | ecosystem: Environmental > Terrestrial > Soil > Wetlands > Peat | place... | reverse complement strand
CGATCACGCCGAAACTGTTGCATCTGAGACTCACCCAGGCGGTCAGGCCAAACTCAAAATCAACCGTTCACCGTGGCAACAGCCGCGAAAACCGCCCGGTCTGGTAAAATGAGAACTGCTGGGCACCATGGCCAGACGCACCTCGGGCATTTCCCTGGGCCCGATTGGCGAAGGTTACATCCTTCGATGCACCACGGAAGATGGAAAGACGCGCGGCCTCAGACTTTCTCGCGAAGATGCCATAAACCTGTTCGACTTAGCACCGGCGTTGCGGGATCGCGTTCTATCAGCATCACCGGGAGGAGGAGCGACTGGCCGTCCCATCCCGGCGGTTCCCATAAACGACTACGCGATATCACCGGATGCTCTGGGAGAACATATAATACTCGAGTTGGTGCCTCTCTCGGGTTCTTCAGCGACGTATGTAATTCCCCAGGCAGCGGCTCAAGATTTTGCGAAAGACCTTCTTGAGTGCGCGGCCCACATGGATTCACACCACCTGACGAAGCAATGACGATTTCCGGTTGGTTGCCCATGCGAGCGTCGTTGTAAATTCGGAGTGCAATTTTTGGTCGCGCTGATAGTCGTACTGCTTTGTTTGGCGATCCCTTACCTCTGGATCAGATGGTTCAGGCGAGCGCTCCGTGAACGCCAGACGGCATGGCGGGCCATGCCGCCGCACAGGTGGCGATCATGATTATATTGATAGCCATACTGCTCGGCGTGGTGCTGCTCTATTTCTGGCTCATCGGCCACTGGTTTGCCCGCGTTCTGGTTACACCGTTGCTATGGGCAACCCTTTGGTTCGTACTCACCATGTTCGGGGCCGGAGGGTCTATCGGCGGAAATACATCCCCGATGATCAGTCTGGTTTCAGCGGTCGCGGCTGTCGTGGTTGGTTGGATCGTTGCAAGCCTCCCGACATGGCACAAGCGCCGACGACTCGCGAACCCATGAAATACCCTTTCTCTGACCCCGCCACCAAGATTCAGCGCGCCTACAAGCACCTCGCCGAACTGGAAACCGAGGCACGCTATTACATTGCCGGAAACCCCGCGAAGTTTGACATCGAAATCAGAGACGCCGGTCCTCCCCTCCTTGTCAGCGTGACGTTTCACGTTCCAGGTGTCCCGGCATACTTCGGCGCGATCGTTGGCGACATCATTCATAATCTGAGAACCGCCTTGGATCTGACCGCGTGCGAAGCCGTCAGAGCAGCGGGAGGGAAAGCGGACAAGGTATACTTCCCATTCTCCGACAACGCGAATGAGCTAGAGCGGGCCATCAAGTTTAGAAAGTTTGATCGCGCCGGCCCCGCCGCCGTCGAGCTCCTCCGCATAATGCAGCCCTATCGCAACGGAAACCGCGCGCTGCGCGTAATTCACGACCTCGATATCCGCGACAAGCACCAATCCTTGATCCCTGGCGCGATCAGCGCCGCATCCCCCGTCATCCAAATGTGGGAAGACGACGGTCGCCGCAACCCGAGAGTGATTGGCGATCCCAATGCCGCGAGTGAAATCAGGCTGATTTTCCCGCCCGGGAGCGGCCTGGACCGGAGGCCCCTCATCCCGACGTTGCATGAGCTGGTGCAGCTCGTGGAGGGTATTGTTGAAGCGTTCCGCGCCCTTGCTAACCGGGACGCTGACGACGGCGATATTATCTGAGACGGAGTCCTTGCTCACGCCTCACGTTATCAGACCAGCCTGTCACGCGGAAGGACCTTCTAGGAATATAAATGCTTTATCAACTGACTGAGTGGGCTGAAACTCCTTGACGCACCCTTCCGTCACATATACTAACGTCCCGTCAGACACCCAGGCGAGGCGGCCCCGTCATGCACACAAAACCGGCCTTCGGCCCCACTGAACTGTTCAGCTTCATCATCACCGACATGGCCAAGGCCATCTCCGAGCGCAACGGCGAGACGCGGCAACAGGCACTCACCCGCTTCCAGGCCGCCGTGCAGATGATCCAGGCGTTCCTGCCGCGCGACGTGATCGAGGCCATGCTCGCGGGACATTGCGTGATGTTCCACGAGGTGATGACCGACAGTGTCCGCGAAACCCTGCTCGGTGAGCCGGACGCGACGCGGCGCGGCACACGGAGCAATCTGGTCGCGCTGAACAAGGCGTTGAGCGGCAATCTCGACCGGTTGGCGCGCTATCAGTCGCGCCCCGTGGAGGGGCGTGACGCGGCGGAGATGCCGGCGGAGGTGGTCCTGGTGATGCCTCGGCCGGCGGCGGACGCGCCGTCTGGCGCGGGCGGGACGGCAGCGGTTCCGATGCCGTCGACAACCACGGTCCCGACGCAGGCCACGCCGGTTGCGATGCCGGAGGCGGAGGCGGGGACCACCCCGGTCCTGACGCCGGCCGTTCCGGTGCGAACGCCGGTAACCGATGCGCCGAAGACTTCAGTCCCGACCCAGGCCACACCGGCGCCAATGCCGCAGGCGGAGCCGCGGGCACCAGCGGCCGGGACCCAGGCCATTCCCGTGCCGACCTTGGTGCCGGAGGCACGGACCGCCGCGGTCCCGGCCCAGGCCATTGCGGTGCCGACGCCGGTGGCGGAGACGCGGACCACCGCGGCCCGGACGCAAGCCGCTCCGATTCAAACGCCGGCGTTGGAAACGCCCGCCGGCGCGACCCCGACGTGGGTCGCCTCGGTTCAGACTCCGGCGGCGGCGGCGCGGGATGTCGCAGCCCAGAGCAAGCCGGCCGCGGTCGCCCCGCCCGACGCGGAGATGGTGGTGTTTTATCCGACGGTACCCGAGGCGATGGCGGCCTGCCAGGTGAACCCCGAGGCGATGGCCGCGCTCGAAGCCGGCGATGCCGCGGGCTTCGCGCGCGCGATGGGGGTCGAGCAGCCGAGCGAGGGGTTCCTCGCCGCCGCCGCCACCCCGGGGAGCCCGTTCGATCGCGAGGCGGCGGGTCCGTGGCCGGCCGGCCGGATCCCGGGCGCAGCGAAGGCCTGACCCGCCGGCTGGCCGGGTTGCCGCGAACGGATCGTTCCGCCGCGGCGGGCCCCGCCCAGCGAACGCCAAAACCTGGTTGGGCGCACCAGTTCAGCTCAGGTCGGGCGGCAGCCCCGAGGCGAGCAACGCGCGGAAGACCACGCCCGTGCCGGCGCCGGGTTCGACCACCGCTTCGTCTTCCGCGCGCCGCGAGTGGCGGACGATCCGGCCGCGCGGCGCTGGCGATGACGGAACCAGCGACCCCATTCGCGGCGGGCCAGCGGCGAAAGAATATGCGGGGTTGGCCACGGCGGGAGCCCGGTCGCCGGACAGCGCCATCGCGGCGGTCTCGACGTGTGTCAGGCCTGTCATGGAACAGTAATATATTTCAATGGCTTAGGACAGTTCTCTGTGACGCCGCGGCGGCGATCGCGGTGGTTCGCGCATCGGTTCGCGCATACTGCGATATGCTCAGCCGGTGCGCCGCCGCCTGGCGCGCGGCCCGGCTTGTAGGCTTTTCCTGCCGTCTCACAAATGATAAGACACTTACCCGTTAAACGACAGTCGGTCGTAACCAGGCGCGTGAGATGAACCTTATCCGATCATGACAGCGCGCATTCTCATCGTTGACGACGTTCCGGCCAACACGCGGTTGTTGGAAGCCAAGCTGTCGGCCGAGTACTACCAGGTCTCGAGCGCGCGTGACGGGTTCGAAGCGGTCCGGCTGGCGCGCGACTGGCAGCCCGACCTGATCCTGCTGGATGTCATGATGCCCGGCATGGACGGGTTCGAATGCTGCCGGATCCTGAAGGACGACCAGGTCACCCTGCACATCCCGGTCGTGATGGTGACCGCGCTGGGCGACTCGACCGAGCGGCTGCGCGGCCTGGAAGCCGGAGCCGACGATTTCCTGACCAAGCCGGTCGAATACGATACGCTGATGGCGCGGGTGCGCAGCCTCGTGCGCCTGAAGCGGCTGCTCGACGAGTGGCGCGCGCGGGGCGAAACGGCCCGCGCGCTGGGCTTGACGGCGCAGAACCAGGGGATCCCGAATGTCGCCGGGGCGCGCGCCCTGGTGATCGACGAATGGGAACTCAATGGCGACGTGATCCCGCGGGCGCTGGCGCGGGAGGGGATCGAGGCGGTGCCGGTCCGCACCGGGGCCGAGGTGATCGCGCATACCGCGCAGCATTCCTACGACCTGATCGTGATCAGTCTGCAGCTCGCGGATGAGGATTCGCTGAAGCTGGTGTCGGCGTTGCGCGCGGCCGACTCCACCCATGAAACGCCGCTGCTGCTGGTCGCCGAATCCAGTGAGCGCGAGCGCGTGCTGCGCGGGTTCGAACTGGGTGCCAGCGACTGGCTGGCGATGCCGGTCGATGAGAATGAGCTGCGGGCGCGGGCCCGCAATCAGATCCGCCGCAAATTCTATCAGGACCGATTCCGGTCCGACCTCAGCACGGCGCTGGAACTGGCGCTGACCGATCCGCTGACCTCGCTGTATAACCAGCGCTACCTGCGCCGGCATCTGAGCGGGCTGATGCAAAGCGGCCAGGGACGGCCGATCGCCGTGCTGATGATCGATGTCGACCATTTCAAATGCGTCAACGACCAGTATGGCCATGCCAACGGCGATATCGCGCTGCGGCTGATCGCCGACGTGTTCCGCAACAACATCCGCGCGTTCGATTCGCTCGCCCGGTACGGCGGGGAGGAATTCGTCGTCGTGATGCCTGGCTCCAACCCGGACGATGCGACGGCGGCGGCCGAACGGCTGCGCCTGGCGGTCGAGACGGTGGTGTTCGAGCCGATGCCGGGCATGCGGCACCGGCTGTCGGTCAGTGTCGGGGTGTCCTGCACCTGCGACGATATCGGCACGACCGAGCAGTTGCTGCACACCGCCGACCTGGCGCTGTACGAGGCGAAGCGGCAGGGCCGCAACCGGGTGGAACTCGCGCCGCTGGTCTCGGTCGGCTGAGCCGACGGCCGCTGCCGCCGCTGTTCGGCCGGCTGAACCGCCAGACGCCGCCTGATCCTTGCTGCCCGTATGGGCGGCGGCTACTTGATCTTGGCTTCCTTGAACAGGACGTGCTTGCGCGCGACCGGATCGTATTTCTTCAGCTCCAGCTTGTTGGTCTGGGCACGGGCATTCTTTTTGGTGACATAGAAGAAGCCGGTGTCTGCGCTGGACACGAGCTTGATCTGCACAACGTTCGATTTGGCCATGGCCGGATCCTTGGTCGGCGCGACGCGGCCCCTCGGGGTGAGGCGGAGCGGCGCGGTGATTCAAGGCCGGAACATGCTCATCCCGCGCCGCCAGGTCAAGTCGCGAATGGCCCGGGTTACGCGGACGCCGCGCCGGCGCGGTCGGGCTCGCCATCCGTCGCCCCGGCGGCGGCGACCGCTTCCGCGTCGCCTTCCGGGCGCACCGCCTCCAGTAGCAGGTCCTGCCGTCTGGGCAGTTCGCGGATGTCCCGTAGTCCGAAGTATTCCAGGAACTTCGGGGTCGTGCCCCACAGCGTTGGCCGCCCAGGGGTTTCTTTCCGGCCGCGGGCGACGATGAGGTCGTTTTCGAGCAGCACGTCCAGCGTTTGCTGCGAGAGGCCGGTGCCGCGCAGGTCCTCGATCTCCGGCCGGGTGATCGGCTGGTGGTAGGCGACGATCGCCAGCGTCTCCAGCGCCACCCGCGGCAACCGGCGCGGCACCTGCACGACCTTGCGCAACTGAGGGGCGAGGTCCGCGGCCGTGCGGAATTGCAGGCCGCCGCCGACTTCGACGAGCTCGATGCCGCGTCCCTCATAGCGCGGCCGCAAGGCGGCGATCACGGCCGCGGCGTCCATGTCGTCCGGCAGGATCTGGGACAGGGCGCGCGCGGTCATCGGGGTCACGCTGGCGAACACCGCGGCTTCCGCCAGGCGCAGGGCGGCCTCGTCGGGCTCCCGAAGCGGCGGCGTCGCCGAAGCTGGCGGGACCAGGGCGGGCTGGTCGGCCACGGGCGCGGGGGAAGCAGCCTTCGCCGGATCGGGCGAGGCCGTCACCGTCTGGTCCGCGACAGGTGCGTTGGGGGCAGCTTTCGCCGGATCGGACGAGACCGTCACCGTCTGATCCGGGACGGGCGCGACGGAGGCAGCTTCCACAGAACCGGACGAGACCGTCACCGCCTGATCCGCCACGGGGACAGCTTCCGCCGGCTCGGACGAGACCGTCACCGTCTGATCCGGGACAGGCGCGACGGGGGCAGCTTCCGCCGCAGCTTGTGCCGCGGCGACAGACGCTCGCGGATCAGCTTCCGCCGGATCGTAACGGGCCGCGACCGGCACCCCCTCGCCGTTCGCCGGCGCGTCCCCCTGGGCGTCGGTCATGCGTCACCCTCCACCGCTTCGTCCGCCAGGGCATCGCGGCCGCGGGCCACGAGGATCGGGCCGAAGGCCGCCTCCTGACGCAGCCGGAGCTGGCCGCCGCGCGCCAGTTCCAACCCGGCGATCAACGTGCTGGACAGCGCGGCGCGGTGTTCCAGTGTGTCGCCCGGCGCGCCGCCCCGCAGCTCCGGCAGGAACCGCTCCAGGCTGGTCCAGTCCGGCATCGAGCCGAGCAGCGAGGTCAGCCGTTTCAGCGCATCCTGCACCGTGAACCACGACAGTTTTCTGGGCTGATAGGCCACCCGCTTCGTGCCGCGGCGCCTTCCCCTCAGGTAGCCCGACAGGAACGCCGCCTGATCGATCACCAGCCGGGAGTTGTCGATGACCGTATGGTCCTCGCGCGCGCCAAGGACGAACACGTCGATGCCGAGGACCGGCCGGCGGCCAAGCCAGGCGGTGGCGGCTCGAATCAGTTCCAGCGCCCGCAGCCGCCCGGTCAGCAGTTCCGCGAGCTGCTCGGGATCCTCCGCCTCGTCGGGGCCGGCCGGCACCAGCAGACGGGATTTCAGCCAGGTCAGCCAGGCGGCCATGACCAGCCACTCCGCCGCCAGTTCCAGGCGCACTTTGCGCGCCCCCTCGATCACCGCGAGATATTGGTCGACCAACGCCAGGATCGAGATTTTCGCCAGATCGACCTTCTGCGCCCGCGCGAGGTCGAGCAGCAGGTCGAGCGGCCCCTCGAACCCGTCCAGTTTCAGCAGCAGGCTTTCCCCGGCGGGCGCCTCGGTGCCGCCCTGGCCCGGCTCCCCGCCGGCGGGCCCCGGAGCGGGCCGCGCTTCACTCATGATACCCCGCCAGCCAAAACGCCAGGCGGAACGCCTTGGGCAGAATGGTTTCCAGCACGTCGGCGATCGGGTTGATGCCGAAGACGTTGGGCAGCACCAGGATGACGACCAGCACGATGATGAGGCCGTAGCGCTCGAGGCCGGCCCAGGAACGGGCGAGGTCCTCGGGCAGCAGGCCAACGACGACCCGGCCGCCATCGAGCGGCGGGATCGGCAACAGATTGAACAATCCAAGCACCATGTTGACCAACATGAAATCGAACAGAATCGTGGTGAGCCAGGCGCCCATGTTGGCGTCGGCGAGTCCCCGTAGCGCGACGGCGGTGAGCCAGACCAGAAAGAAATTCATCGCCGGCCCGGCGATCGCGACGATGGCCATGCCGCGCCGGGGATTGGCGAATTTCCAGGCCGACACCGGCACCGGTTTCGCCCAACCGAACATGAACGCCACCCGGTGGATGGTCAGCAACTGGGTAATCAGCAGCAGGCCCGGCAGGATGATTGTGCCCATCCGGTCGATATGTTTCAATGGGTTGAGGGTCAACCGCCCCTGGTCGCGCGCCGTCGTGTCGCCCAGCGCCAGCGCCGCCCAACCATGCGCCGTCTCATGCAGGGTGATGGCGAAGATGACCGGCACGATGGCCAGCAACGCCTCCAGGATGAAATGGGCGATCATGCCTCAGGCGCGGCGCGATCGGGGATCGTGCGGTCCCGCGTGACGTCATCGGTGATCATGTCAAACTCCGGTCGCGTTCCCGCGCGAGTGCCTCAGCGTCCAGCTCCAGCCGCCGCCGCGCCGCCTTCGTCCGCGCCCGCGCCAGGCGTTGACCTGCCAGATCCGACACGGGCGGGCAACGCGCGAGCAGTGCCTCGGTCGGGGCATACGCCCCGCTGCAATAAAGCGCGAGATCGCATCCCGCCGCCAGGGCCTGGATGGCCAGGTCGGCCGGCTCCCCGGCGAGCGCCCGCATGGCGAGGTCGTCGGTGACCAGCACCCCCTGGAAGCCGATTCGGCGGCGGATGATCTGCTCAATGATGGCGGGCGAGAGGGTCGCGGGCAGCCCTGGGTCGAACGCCGGGTAGACGATATGCGCGGTCATCATCCACGGCAGGTCGGCGTTGCGGGCGAACGGCGCCAGGTCGGCGTCGAGATGGTTCGCCGCCACCGTGGGCAGCGCCTGGTGACTGTCGACCCGCGCCCGGCCGTGCCCGGGGGCGTGTTTGCCGACCGGTTGCATCCCGGCGGCGAGCAGGCCCTCGGCGAAGGCGCGGCCCAGCCGGGCGACGGTGGCGGCGTCTTCGGCGAAGGCGCGGTCGCCGATGACGTCGTGCGCGCCGGGAACCCGGAGGTCGAGCACCGGGGCGGCGACCGTGTTGAACCCGGCTTCGGCGCAGTCGAGACCGATCAGCGCCCCACTCAGCCAGGCGCGGCGGAGCGTGCCCAACGCGGCGGCGGGCGGATGGGCGCGCCAGTGCGGCGGGCGCAGCCGCGCGACCCGGCCACCCTCCTGATCCACCATGAACACCGCGTCCGGCGGCAGCACGCGGCGCAACCCGGCCATCAACGCGGCGAGTTGCCGCCGGTCCTGGATGTTGCGCGCGAACAGGATGACGCCGGCGGGCGGCTGCGTCCGGAACAGCGCCGCTTCCTCGGCGCGCAGTTCCGGGCCGGCGATGCCGACGATGGCGGCTTTCACTTCAGGATTCGCGGTCGATCGGTTGGTGGCGGGGACATGCCGGGCTTGTGCGCGGGATGGCGGGGATTGTCCACATTCGCGCCACCGCGACGTTGCTGATGGCGTGGCGGGTTTCCTGTTCTTCCCCGTGTCATGGCCTGGCCTGTGTTCGTCACGGCCCGGGTCGTATTCGTCATGGCCTGGGTCGTATTCGTCATGGCCCGGGTCGTATTCGTCATGGCCCGGCCTGTGTTCGTCATGGCCTGGGTCGTATTCGTCATGGCCCGGCTCGACCGGGCCATTCGGTCCAACGCGATGGCGTCGAAAGATGGAACGCCTCGCCCACGCCGCGGCGGCGATGCCAGCATGGCCGTCTCGGCTCGACCGGAGGATCTCCCCAAACACGTACCGCGCCAACATAATTGTATCGGCGTCGCGGCGGTCCGGGCGGGATTTCACCGCCTCGCGCGGTCAAAGCGAAATCGCGGGTCAGAGCACGGCGCCTGAAGCACGTCCGTTCGAGGCCACGGGCAATCTTGTCCTGCTATCGGCGAAGACAAACCGATCCGGTTTCAGCGGACGCGATGCGCGCCTCATTCGCGACAAACGCGAGACCTAGTGCCCGATTTCGATGGCCGTTTCGTGACGCACCTCAATTTCATCATTCCACGATTCGACGTTGGACTTCCGCGCTCCCGTGCCGGCGTTCCATTTGGCGGCACGCGGCTGAACCGCGAGGGTTTCAGCCTCCGTGACCTGGACCGTCAACGTGCGGCGCGCTTCGGGTTCGCCGCCCGGCATATCAGCTCTGCTGGAAGCACACGGCCGCGCGGACGATTGTCGTGAATCGCGTTGCGATCAGGGCGTTCAATCGACCGGGGCGATCTGGTTGAGCCGAATAAGCGGCGTGTGCTCCTGTAAGTCCCGTGCCACCAGAAACGACGCAAGCTTTACCACAGAGGTACAGAGGCACAGAGGAACCGAGAAGTCGCAGATTGAAATCTCTGTGTCTTTGTGTCTTTGTGGTAAAGCTTTCGCTGGCCGCGATCCAAAAACAGACGGTCGCTCGTTTTCACTACGGAATAAAACAGGTAACTGGCACAGTCCACGCGCCGGGAGCGGATTCATGGTCAGAGCGTTATGTTCAGACGCGGCTCACCAGAGCAGTATGTTATGTGGCCGTTACCAATCCGTCAACGTTATCACCGACACGTTATCACCGACACGTGTTAGCCCAACATAAGAATGTCCCCTGGTTCCCCAACGTAAGAATGTCCCCTACTGGCTTGGGATGGGGGTGTGGGTAACGCCCAAGGAGGCCCACGGCACAGGCACTGGGCGTTATCCATACCCCTCCGGCTTTGCCTTTGGAGACAGGGACTTTCTACCCAAGGGAGGGGACATTCTTATGTTGGGCTAACACGTTATCACCGACACGGATTGATCCGGCCTGTCCGTGTTGACGTCGTGTGTCATACCGACCATGGGGATCATGATATCCTGATATTTCACAATTCGTGATTTCGATCGGCGGTCGGGCCAACGCGCGATCCTGTCAGGCGCATCTGTGTGCATCTGTGCTTATCTGTGTGCATCTGTGGTTCCACTTTCTGGTCACCTGGAAACGGCACCCCGTTTAATATTTGAAAAGAAGGCAGCCACAGATACACACAGATGGACACAGATGGCGCCTGAGCGCGCGTGATTCAGGTCTGGCATGATATCGAGATATTCAGTCGTGACCGAACCGTGCCGCGGCAGCGCTCATCCAATCGGGCAAACTCAGAGAAGGCGTTCCCGGCATGGCGGCGCCAAGACAGACCGGCCGGCACGCCGATCGCGATGCCCCGATCCGGCGACCGCGCGCGCCGGGGCGGGAAGCCAGGTCACGGCCCGATCGCCACCGCCGCGATCGGCATCAATCGGGGGACGGTGGCGAACAATCCCCCGATGGGTCGCGTCACCCGGCCAGCGCGCCCGATCGCCGCCGCTCTTCCCAGGTCGCGAGGATCGCCGGCGCGGCCCGCGCGAACCGCTCGGTATCGCCGGCCGTCTCGGTCCGGGCGGTCATTTCCATCCGGTGCCCGCTCGGGTCGAAGAAATAGATCGACTTGCAAAAGCCATGATCCGTGGGACCCACGACGTCGATGCCGCGCTCGGTCAGGCGCCGCTTCCCCTCCAGCAGCGCCGCCTCATCCACGACCTCCAGCGCCAGATGCTGCACCCAGTCGGGCGTGTTCGGGTCCTTCAACGCCGGCTTCGCGTTCGCCAGCGCGAAGAACGCGAGATAGCTGCCGTCCGCCAGCTCGAAGAAAATATGCAGATGCGGACTGAACGCCTGGGTTGACGGCACGCGGTCCTGAGCGATCGCGTGGGCGAATTTCAGGCCGATGACGTTGGTGTAGAAATCGACCGTTGCGGCGGCATCCGAACAGCGGTAGGCGACATGGTGCAGGCGTTGGAACATGGCTTCCTCCATTTCCGGCTCCCCCGTCCTATACCCCTGGGCCGGCATCAGCGCCAACCACACCGGTGCGGCCCCCGAGGAATCAGCCTATGGTCCGCGCCTGACGTGAAGCCGCCAGATGTGGCGGTGGAATCGCCTTTGCCGTCGGGGAATCGTTCCTGATGATCGATATCGTGATCCGCCCAGCGGTCCCGGGTGACCAGGAAATCCTGTGGGATTTCCTGGCGATGGCCGCTTATGAACAGGACGCCGCCGCCGCGAAATCCGTTCCGATGGTCGCCGCCTGGCTCGACGGTTGGCAACGTCCCCATGACTTCGGGTTCATCGCCGAACGCGACGGCCACGCCATCGGCGCCGTATGGGCGCGGCAATTCTGGTCCCGTGAAGAGTCGTGGTTCTACCTCGACGAACGGACGCCCGAGATCTCCATCGGTGTCAAAGAGCACGCGCGGGGGCAAGGCGTGGGGGAGATACTCCTGCGCGCCTTGATCGCCGAGGCGACGATGCGTGGACTGCGCCTGTGTCTCAACGTCCGAAATACCAATCCCGCGCGGCATCTGTATGAACGCATGGGGTTCCAGGCCGTACCAGGTCTGACCGTTCGGAACCGGATCGGAGGCCTGTCGACCGGGATGGTGTGGAGTGCGCCTGCGTAGTCGCCGCGCGGGTTTTCAAAATGGCCCGATCGAACCACGGGCATCAGGATTCCCCGCGAGGGGAAAAACCGCGTGCCGCCGTCTTCATCCCCGCGCATGTCCCAATCGGCGCCAACACAGGAGCCATGGAACGCCGGTCCCCGGGCCGGTCGTTCCAGCCTCCGTATCATCTGCGTTCATCCGCGGTCCCATTTGTCTTTGCCAGAAACAAAACGGTCGCGGCCGCGGATCGTTACTCCGCCGGCGCCGGCCGCGCGTGCCGGCGCATGAACCCCAGCAGCAGCAACGGCGGCACGATCGTCAGCATCATCAACCGGTAATCATTATTGTAGGCGATGATCCGCGCCTGATGGTCGATCATCTGGTCCAGCAGCGCCGCCCCATGCCGCGTCCCGGGGTTGAGCAACCGTGACGCCCCATCGCCCATTTGCAGCACCCGGTCGAACGGCGTGATCCCCGACGCGATGTCGGCATGCGTCGTCTGCACCCCCCTTGTCAGCGTGAACGAGGTCACGGACACCCCGATCGCCGAGCCGATGTTGCGCGCCAAAGACTGCATCGCCGTGCCCTCGCCGCGCAATTGCGGGGTCAGCGTCGTGTAGGCCATCACCGACAGCGGATTGAACACCAGGCCCATGGCGAAGCCTTGCAGGATCAGGGTCAGCACCATCTCGGCCTCCGGGATGTCCGGGGTCCAGGTGCTCATCTGGAACAACGCGACGCCCAGGATGACCAGGCCGACGGCCATGATCTTGCGCTGGTCCACCATCATGCCCAGCCGGCTGGCCAGGAACATCGACGCCATGGTGCCGATGCCGCGCGGCGCCATGGCCCAGCCGGCGGTGTCCACCGGATAGCCCGCGAGGTTCTGCAAATACGGCGCCAGCAGCACGCCCGAGGCCAGCATCACCGACGACACGCAGAACACCATCACCATGCCGGAACTGAAGTTCCGATCGATGAACAAACCGAGCGACAGGAACGGCTTGTCCGAGGTGATCATATGCACGATGAACAAGTAGAAGCCGGTGCCCGCGATCACCGCCTCGACCAGGATCTCGCGCGACGAAAACCAGTCCAGTTCCTGGCCGCGGTCCAGCATGAGTTGCAACGCCCCGCAGCCCAACGCCAACACGGCGAACCCATACCAACTGAACCGCAGATTGGCCTGCGGCTGGGTCTTCGGCATGAACAGCGCGAGCCCGATCATCGCCAGAATACCGAACGGCAGGTTCACATAGAACACATAGCGCCAGTTGAACGCGTCGGTCAGGTAGCCGCCGAGCGTGGGGCCCATCACCGGCCCCATCGTCACCCCCATCGAGAAAATCGCCATCGCCTGGGCGCGGCGCGAGAACGGGTAAATGTCCAGCATCACCGCCTGCGACAACGGCGCGATCGCCGCGCCGCACATCCCCTGGATCAGCCGGAACAGCACCAGCTGCTCCAGCGTCTGCGCCGCGCCGCACATCATCGAGGCGATGGTGAACCCGGCGAGGCTGCCGATGAACAGCTTCTTCCGCCCGAACCGCCGCGCCATCCAGCCGACCGGCGCCGTCATGATCGCGGCGGCGATGACATAGGACGTCAAAACCCAGGTGATCTCATCCGCCGAGGCCGACATGCTGCCCTGCATGAACGGCAGCGCGACATTGGCGATCGTGGAATCCAGCGTCTGCATCAGCATCGCCAGGATGGCGGAGGCGGTGATCAGGCCGCGATATTTGACCACGCCCGCGTCAGACATGCGCCGAACCCGCCGCCATGGGCGCTGACATAGGCTGGTTGAGCCTCGCGGCGTTGCCGCTCGCCAACGTCAGCGCCTGGCCGCGCCGGGCGGTGACGATGCCGCGCCAGCGCGGTGCCCGCGGCCTTGCCGGGCCGACGCACAGGGCGCCCAACCCCGATCCGGGCTCAGGCGGCGCGCGTCGTTGGGCACGGGTCAACAGGGGCGATCGCATTTTTCCTGGACGGACGGTTTGGTCGCCCGAGTGTGCCTCCCTTCGGCCCGGAACGCCACCTCGGCTGGCGATCGCGGCGCCGGCCGGCGGCCTTTGCCGCACCGCGGGAGTTCCTTGCGCCTTGTCACCATGCCGCCATATGGTGCGGCATGAGCGAGCGGCATCACACCCGAGTCCTGATCATCGGCGCCGGCCCGGCCGGCTACACGGCGGCGGTTTATGCCGCGCGCGCCAACATGAATCCGATCCTGGTCGCCGGCATGCAGCCGGGCGGCCAACTGACCATCACCACGGATGTCGAGAATTACCCGGGTTTCGCCGACGTCATCCAGGGCCCCTGGCTGATGGAGCAGATGGAGGCGCAGGCCCGCCACGTCGGCACCGTCATCCAGAACGACATCGTCACGCGGGTCGATTTTTCGCACCGGCCGTTCCGCTGTCAGGGCGACTCGGGCGACAGCTACACCGCCGACGCCGTCATCATCGCCACCGGCGCGCAGGCGCGTTGGCTGGGCCTGGAGTCGGAGGCGGCGTTGCAAGGCCGCGGCGTCTCGGCCTGCGCCACCTGCGACGGCTTCTTCTATCGCGGCAAAACCGTCGCGGTGATCGGCGGCGGCAATACCGCCGTCGAGGAAGCGCTGTTTCTGACCCACCACGCCGACAAGGTGACGCTGGTGCACCGGCGCGACGCGCTACGCGCCGAGGCGATCCTGCGCGAACGCCTGTTCGCCAACCCGAAAATCTCCGTTGTCTGGAACAAGGTGGTCAAGGAGATCATCGGCGGCGGCACGCCCGAGGTGGTGACCGGCGTGCGGCTGACCGACACCAGGACCGGCGACGACAGCGACATCGCCGTGGACGGCGTGTTCATCGCTATTGGCCACACCCCGAACACCGAGGTGTTCCGCGGCCAGCTGACGATGGACCCGGAAGGCTACATCCAGACCATGCCTGGCACGACGCGGACCTCCGTGGCGGGCGTGTTCGCGGCCGGGGATGTGCAGGACAAGATTTACCGGCAGGCGGTGACCGCCGCCGGCACGGGCTGCATGGCGGCGCTCGAGGCCGAGAAGTTTCTGGCGGAAGCGGAAACCTCGCGGGTGCTCGCGGCGGAATAACGTTCATAGGCGACCGCCACCGCCTGGCGGACGTCTCGGCGATAGGACAGCACCAGCGACCGGGCGGCGCGGGGGAGAGGCTGAGACGATGGACTGGGACAAGCTACGCGTCTTTCACGCGGTGGCCGAGGCAGGCAGCTTCACGCATGCCGGCGATACGCTGAACCTGAGCCAGTCCGCTGTCTCGCGTCAGATCTCCGCGTTGGAAGAGGCGCTGCAGGTGCCGCTGTTCCACCGGCACGCGCGCGGCCTGATCCTGACCGAGCAAGGCGAATCGCTGAACCGCACCGTCCGCGAGGTGTTCGCCAAGCTGGCGATCACCGAGGCGTTGCTGACCGAAAGCAAGGAAAAGCCCGCCGGACGGCTGAAGGTCACGACGACGCACGGGTTTGGCTCGCTCTGGCTGGCGCCGCGGCTGCACGGCTTCCTCGAAGCCTACCCCGAGGTGACGGTACTGCTGCTGCTGGACGACGCTGAGCTGGACCTCGCGATGCGCGAGGCGGACGTGGCGATCCGCATGCACGCGCCGAAGCAGCCGGACCTGATCCAGCGCCATCTGATGACGATGCAGTGGAACATCTGCGCCTCGCCCGACTATCTGAAGAAGCACGGCCTGCCGAAGCGACCGGAGGAACTGGACGCGCACCGGCTGATCCTGTTCGGCAACCACCACGCGCCGGTGCCCGACATCAACTGGCTGGCCGAGGTCGGGCGGCGGCCGGGCAATCCGCGGCGGGCGGTGCTGGAGGTCAACAGTCTGAAGGCGATCCTGCTGGCGATCCGCTCCGGCGCCGGTATCGGCGCGATCCCGGATTACGCGATGTCGGACAATACCGACCTGGTGCGGATCATGACCGACCTGAAGGGGCCGAAAATCGACGTGTTCTTCGTGTATCCGGAGGAGTTGCGGAACTCGAAACGGGTCGCGGTGTTCCGCGATTTCCTGCTGGCTCGCCTCGCCGAGATCCACTGATCTGGCCTGGGCCCGCGCGGCGCCGCCTCTGCCACGTCATGGCGCGGCCTGACCGGGCCATCCGCATCAACATGATGGCGAGAGTGATGGCCCGGTCAGGCCGCATGAGCATCAGGTTAAGCCTCGCGGGAGGCGCGTTTTGCTCTCCGTCGTCATCCTCTTGCTCTCCGTCGTCATCCTCTTGCTCCCCGTCGATAGGGGTCGGGAAGGTTGCCCTCCCCGCCCTCCGAACCGTGCTTGCGGTTCTCCCGCACACGGCTCTCCAGTCGCTGGTTTCCTCATCGGGAGTGTCTCGCGGTGGCATGGGCT
>Ga0181536_10003794_pt1 | contig 16320 bp, 15 predicted proteins | sample PEATcosm2014_Bin_41_FD_121105 | JGI IMG/M metagenome (GOLD analysis project Ga0181536, IMG submission 121105) | Peatland microbial communities from MTU Mesocosm Facility, Houghton, MI, USA - PEATcosm2014_Bin17_60_metaG | ecosystem: Environmental > Terrestrial > Soil > Wetlands > Peat | place... | reverse complement strand
GCCCAAACGCATCGCACCTTCCGCGCCGCGGCGAGGAGGACGTGGCGCGAAACGGTCGCGGCCGCTTGAAATTTCAAGAGCCGCAGGCCCTTTGCGTTCTTCCACCGACAACGTGACAACACCATCAACACCAGCATCCGCGTCTTGGTGGGGATGTTGGCTTTGGCGCCGCCGAATTCCAAGGCCAAGGTCAACGAGATTATTTCTTGAATATCGCTCGGCGCGACCCGTCAGAATCCGTGCTTTAGAGTTTACGCTCACGCAGCGCGTCACGGATGCGAGTCTCTGCGTCGACCTTCTCGCCGACGATCACAAATCCCAAGCCCGCGTAGAGCCGGGACGCCACAATGTTTTGTGGATGGTGCGCGACCCGAATCGCCGTGATTCCCGGCAACCGAGCGCGTAGCTCGCAGATCCCGGCTTCCACGGCGGCGCGGCCGAAGCCACAGCCTGTGGATTTGCATCGAAGTGGGCCCCTGAGGATAAGATTGCGTCAACGCTTTGATTTCTAACTATAAATCAGCACCAACAGGGGTGCCGTTTTGCATCCAACTGGGTCCCCTCCTGGACGACAGTTTCTTTCGTGATTTCGATCGATTACGGCATACCGTGCCGGGGGGTCCCCTTCGGTGTAAAATTACACGCGTGCGATGTCCGGTGCCGAGAAACGCCCCGCTGCGGCCCCCTCTCTGGCAATTGCGCAATATTTTCGCGACGAATATTTTCGCGGTTACTTGCGCACGAAGGAGTTGCGTGATCGACTGGGGCGCGGCCGGACGAGTCGACGAAGCCGGCCCATGTGACCCTCGCGCTGGAAGAGGGCGACGTCGAAATCAGATTTGTCGTTCAATGAGGTGTCCGATGCGATCGACTTTGTTATTGGGGCTCGGCCTCGGCGCGCTGGCCCTTTCTCCCGCCCTCGCGGCCACGCACACGGTGACCGTCAACACGGTCCAGATTTTCGGAACGATCGACCCCGCCAAGATCTCCGACTACACCGACTACATGGCTTCGGCGAACCTGTACGACGGCCTCGCCAATGTCGACCCGAAGGGCAATCTCGTTCCCGAACTCGCGGAAAAATGGGAGGTTTCGCCCGACGCGACCAGCGTGACGTTTCATGTCCGAGCCGACGCCAAGTTTCAGGACGGCTCGCCTGTTCAGGCCGAGGATGTCGTCTATTCCGTCGAGCGCTTGCTGAAGATCAATCAGGGGCCCGCCAATCTCTTCGCCGGCGTTCTCAAGCCCGGCAGCGTCGTGGCGATCGACGCCAAGACGGTCAAATTCAATCTTCTGAAGACGTTCTCCCCGTTCCTCGCCACTGTGCCGGCGATCCGCATTGTCAATTCCAAGCTCGTCACGGCGAACGCGGGCGCCGACGACGGCCAGACCTATCTGGCCACGCATGTCGCGAGCGCGGGGCCGTACACGCTCAAGAGTTGGGAGCGCGGCACGCAAATGACGATCGAGCGCGATCCGAATTATTACGGCGGCTGGGGCGAGGGCGCCATCGACGAGGTGCGCTTTCTCATCACCAACGACGAGGCGACCGTGCGCTCGCTCGCCGCTTCCGGCGAGTTGACGATGTCGAGCCAATATCAATCGCCCGACACCTATGAGGCGCTCGCGAAAATGCCGCGCTTCAAGATCGTCAAGGGCGAAACCTCGATCGCCTTCTATCTCAAGCTCAACACCAAGCTCGCCCCGACGGACGACGTGCACATTCGCCGCGCCCTGGCGCTCGCGACCGATTATGACACGCTCCACGCCTCGATCCTGCCCGGCGGCGAGCTGACCGGACCCTTGCCGAAGACTTTCGCCGCGGCGCATCTCGATACGCCCGCGCCGAAGTTCGATCTCGCGGCCGCCAAGGCCGAAATCGCCAAGAGCGCCTATGCCGGCAAGACCGACATCCCGCTCAACCTGACCTATGTTTCCGCGACCAAGTTCGAGGAAGAGCTCGGCCTGCTGATGCAATCGAATCTGCAGCAGATCGGTTTCAAGGTGAATCTTTCGGCCCAGCCTTGGAATCGGATCACCGAAATCGCCTCCAAGGTCGAGACGACGCCGAACGTGACCGAGGTCTTTTTCGGTCCGACCTATCCCTCGCCGGACTCGATGTTCTACACGCAATACGATTCGAAAGCGGCCGGAACCTGGGCTTCCATGGAATGGGTGCAAAGCCCCGAGGTCGACAAACTGATCGATGCGGCGCGCGCAACCGGCGACGCCGCCGAGCAAGCCAAGATCTACAAGGAGCTGCAGCAAAAGTTGATCGACCAGCAGGTCGACGTCTTCCTGGAGACGCAGCTGGTCCAGCATGCGATGGATAAATGCCTGGACGGCTATGTTCCGGTGCCGATGCAGTCGTTCGACTATAACTTTCACAAATACAAGTGGACGTGCAGTTGACGCCAACGGCGCCGTCGTCGCCGCCGATCGGCGAAGCCCGTTTTCGTCGTGCGCGCCGGACGCTTCCGGCGGGCACGGCGCGACGCCCCTGAGAAATCGAGAAATTTAGTTGGAATTTCTGTACTTTCTAATCCGACGGGTATTCTGGTCGCTGCTCGTGCTGTTCGGGTTGTCGATCGTGATTTTCGTGATCGCGCGGGTCATGCCCGGCGATCCGGCGCGCATGGCGATGGGACCGCGCGCCAGCCAGGAGCAGGTGGCGGAACTCAAGGCTAAGATGGGTCTCGATAAGCCGCTGCTCGAACAATACGAGCAGTTCGTCGTCGGTCTCGCGCACGGCGATCTTGGCCTGTCCCTTCTGACCAAGCGCCCGGTCGACGACGACATCGCCGAGACGTTCGCCGCCACGTTCGAACTCGTTCTCGCCACGATCGCCATCGCTTTTCTCTTCGGGGTGCCCATGGGCGTGGTCGCGGCGGCGAACAAGGACGGTTGGATCGACAATCTCGTGCGTTTCTTCGCCATTCTGGGCGCGGTGACGCCGAGCTTCCTGCTTGCGCTGCTGCTGCAGGTCCTGGCCGGATATGTTCTGCACGTGTTGCCAACGACCGGACGCCTGTCCCCCGATGCGGCGATGCGGGCCGACATTACTGGGCTCTTGACGATCGACACGCTGTTGAAGGGGAGGTTGGACGGGTTACTCGACGCGCTGCGGCACTTGCTTTTGCCCAGTCTCGCGCTCTCCGCGGCGACGGTCGGGCAAATCGCGCGCATCACCCGCTCCTCGATGATCGACGTCGCCAAGCAGGATTACATCGAGGCGGCCCGCGCCTTCGGCGTGCCCAATCGCGTGCGCGTCTTCAAGTATATGCTGCGGCCCGCCTTCGTGCCGCCGATGACGATTCTGGGCCTGGAATTTGCTTCCCTCCTCGGCAACGCCTTCGTGGTGGAGCTGGTGTTCGGCTGGCCCGGCATGGCGAGCTACGGCGTCCGCAGCATCCTGCAGAAGGACCTCAACGCCGTCATGGGAGTGGTGATGATCTCGGGCGTCTTTTTCGTCGTCGCCAATCTGACGATCGACGTGCTCGTCGGCTTCGTCGACCCGAGAGTGCGAATCCGCGGAGGCCGCGCGTGAGCGCGTCCGCGGGGCCGATTTCGCCCGCTCGGGTTTCGATCGCCTATCAGAACTGGCATCGCTTCAGCCGCAACCCAACCGCCGTGATCGGCTCGATCATCGTGATCGTCGTCATATTCGCGGCGCTGCTGGCCCCCGTGATCGCGCCGCATCCCGACCATGCCGGCGCGATAGTCAATTTCCCCGCCCGCCACCTGCCGCCCTCGGCGCAATATTGGTTCGGCACCGACGACGTCGGGCGGGATATTTTCAGCCGCGTCCTGTTCGGCTACCGCGTTTCCCTCATGTTGGCGGCGGTCGTCCTCGGGTTTGCCGTGCCGCTGGGCGCCGCGCTCGGGCTCATCGCCGGTTATTTCGGCGGATGGGCGGAAATCGTCATCATGCGGCTGACCGACGTCGCGCTGGCGATTCCGCCATTGGTGATGGCGCTCGCGGTGACGGCGGTGCTCACGCCCAATCTCATTCACGCGATGTTCGCCATTGCGGCGTTGTGGTGGACCTGGCACACGCGCCTGATCTTTTCGATCGCGCGAACGCTGCGCCAGCAGGAATTCGTCGAGGCCGCGCGAACCCTCGGCGCGAGCCGCTTCCACATCCTGTTTCGCGAGCTGCTGCCCAATTGCGCCTCTGCGATCCTCGTCAAGACCTCGCTCGATTTCGGCTTCGTGATCCTGATCGGCGCGGCGCTGTCCTTTCTCGGGCTTGGCGTGCAACCACCGACGCCCGACCTCGGCACTATGGTCGCGAGCGGGGCGGATTATCTGCCCGATCGCTGGTGGGAATCCCTGCTTCCGGGCGCGGCCATCCTCTTCGTCGCCATGGGGTTCAATTTGCTCGGCGACGGCCTGCGCGATCTCTTCGACGTCGAGAGCGTGCGATGAGCGCCGATCCCCTGCTGTCGGTTCGCTCACTGTCGGTGGATTTTTCCGCTTACGGTCGTCGTTCGCAGGTCTTGCGCGACGTCTGGCTCGACGTTCCCGCGCATCGTCACGTCGCCCTGGTCGGCGAGTCCGGCTGCGGCAAGAGCGTGACGATGCGGGCGATCATGGGCATCTTGTCCACGCCTCCGGCCCGGATCGCGTCCGGCCAGATCTGGTTCGACGGCCGCGATCTGCTCGCCATGCGCCCCCGCGAGCGCGAGAATCTGCGCGGTACGGCGATGTCGATGGTGTTCCAGGACCCGATGACGTCCCTCAATCCCGTCTTCACGATCGGCGACCAGATGGGCACGATCCTGAAATACGCCGATAGGCGGCTCGGCCGCGTTCGAGGCCGGGCGGGGCGCATGGCGCGCGTGCACGAGGTCCTCGGCCAGGTGCGCATGCCGGACCCCGAGCGCATCGCCCAGTCCTATCCCATCATGCTGTCGGGCGGAATGCGGCATCGCGTTCTGATCGCGATGGCGCTGCTGTCCGAGCCGCGCCTGCTCATCGCGGACGAGCCCGGCACCGCGCTCGACGTCACGACCCAGGCCCAAATCCTGAAGTTGCTGAGGGATCTCGTGGAGGATCGCGGCCTGGCGCTGCTGATGATTACGCACAATCTCGGCGTCGTCCGGGAGTCGGCCGATACTGTCTATGTGATGTACGCCGGCTCGGTCGTGGAGCATGCCCCCACCGCCGAGCTCTTCGCCCACCCCAGCCATCCCTACACGCGCGCGCTGATCGAGTGCGTGCCCAAGCTCTCCGGCGACACGACCTTTCGCGGCATCGAAGGCTCGCTGCCCGATTATTCCGCTCCGCCGCCGGGTTGCCGGTTCTCGCCGCGTTGCCCGCTGGCGACGCCCGCGTGCGGCCGGCCGCCGGTCGACAGAAAGGTCGGCGCCGATCACGGCGCGGCCTGCTGGCAAGTCGAGGAGGCATCGGCGTGAGCGAGCCGCTGCTCGAAGTGGTCGGCCTCAGCAAGGCGTTCCCGCTGCGCGGCGGATTGTTTGGCCGTATCACGGGCGAGGTGAAAGCAGTCAACGACGTCGACTTCAAATTGTTCAAGGGCGAGGTCTTCGGCCTGGCGGGCGAGAGCGGCTCAGGCAAATCGACGATCGCGCGCATGATCCTCGGTCTGACGGCGCCGAGCGAAGGCGCGATTCTCTTCGAGGGGCGCGATCTCACGCTGGAAGCCAACGCGTCCGTGCGCAGCCGCGCCGTGCAGATGGTGTTCCAGAATCCGGGCTCCTCGCTCAATCCGCGCCGCTCGATCGGCCAGTCGATCGCCGTGCCGCTGGAGGCGCGCCGGATCGCGACCGTGGAAATCGATCGCCGCGTCGCGCGCCTGCTCGACATGGTGCAATTGCCCGCCGACTTCGCGAACCGCTACCCTCATGAACTGTCGGGCGGCCAGAAGCAGCGCGTCGCCATCGCGCGCGCCTTGGCGGTGGAGCCGAAGTTGATCGTTCTCGACGAGCCGACGTCGGCGCTCGACGTGTCCGTTCAGGCCAAGATCATGGAGTTGTTGAACGACCTCGGACGCTCGCTCGGCCTGACCTATATCTTCATCTCGCACGACCTCAGCCTGATGCGCAATTTCGCCAATCGCGTCGGCGTTCTCTATCTCGGGCGGTTGGTCGAGGTCGGCCCGGTCAGGACTTTGTTCGAGACGCCCGCCCATCCCTACACACGCTCGCTGCTCGCCGCGATTCCCGTGATTTCGGCGGCGGAGGACGCTCTGAAGCCCAGGGAGCCGGTGGTCGAGGGCGAGATCCCGAGCCCGGCGAACCAGCCGGCGGGTTGTGCGTTCCACACCCGCTGCCCGCGCGCGTTCGCCCCTTGCGCGAAGCATTTTCCCGATGTCGTCCGACTTGACGCGGAGCATTTGGCCCGCTGTCATCTGTTGGCGCCGAACGGGTCGAGGCAGGTCGCGACAGAAATGCAAACGGCGAAGCAGGAGAGCGCGGGATGATCAGGATAGGCATCGACGTCGGCGGCACGAACACCGACGCCGTCGTCATGGAGGGCAAGAAGGTCCTCGCCGGCGTCAAGGAGCCGACGACTGCGGACGTGATGTCGGGGGTGGTGGCGGCGCTCAAATCCGTACTCGCCGCCTCCGGAATGAAGCCGGAAGCGATCGACGTCGTCATGATCGGCACAACCCATTTCACAAATGCGGTGGTGCAGCGCCGCGATCTCGCGCCGACCGCCGCCGTGCGCCTCGGCCTGCCGGCGACCGCCTCGCTGCCGCCGATGGTCGATTGGCCCGAAGATTTGAGAAGCGCGATCGGCAATCACGCGTATCTCGCCCATGGCGGTCATGAATTCGACGGCCGCGTGATTTCCCCGCTTGACGAAGCCGAACTCAACGGCATCGCCGACGACATCAGGGCCAAGGGCATCCGCTCGGTCGCGATCACCTCGGTCTTCAGCCCTGTCAACACCCAGTTTGAGGTCCAGGCCGGCGCGATCTTTGAAAAAGCGCTGCCCGGCGCACACGTCACGCTGTCGAGCGACATCGGCCGCATCGGCCTGCTCGAGCGCGAGAACGCGGCGGTGATGAACGCGTGCCTGCGCGACCTCTCCAAGCTCGTCATCGACGCGTTCCGCGGCGCGCTTGACGCCTGCGGTGTCAAGGGGCGGTTCTACCTCACCCAGAACGACGGCACGCTGATGGACGCCGCCTACGCCGAGCGCTTCCCCGTGCTGACCTTCGCCAGCGGGCCGACCAATTCGATCCGCGGCGCCGCGTTCCTCTCGGGCGTCGCCGAGGCGATCGTCGTCGACGTGGGCGGCACGACCTCCGACGTCGGCGCGCTGCACAAGGGCTTTCCCCGGCAGGCGACGGTCGCGGTCGAAGTCGGCGGCGTCAGGACCAATTTCCGCATGCCCGACGTCTTCTCCTTTGGCCTCGGCGGCGGCTCGCTGGTCGTCGACGGCCCCGGCGGGGTGAAAGTCGGCCCGACGTCGGTCGGCTACAAGCTCACCAAGGAGGCGCTGGTGTTCGGCGGCTCGACGCTGACGACGACCGACGTCATCGTCGCGGCGGGGCGCGCGCATCTCGGCCATCTCGACAGAGTCGCCCATCTCGACAAGGGCCTGATCGCCCGAACGGAAGCGAAGATCGCCGACATGCTGGAGACGGCGGTCGAGCGCTCGCGCCTGTCGCCCGAGCCGTTGCCAGTCATCGTCGTCGGCGGCGGCTCGATCCTGGTCAAGGACAAGGTCGGCGCCCTCGGCGTCGTCAAGCCGCATCATTTCGCGGTGGCCAACGCCGTCGGCGCGGCGATCGCGCAAGTGTCGGGCGAGATCGATCGCGTCTATTCGCTGGCCTCGATGAGCCGGGCCGACGCCATCGAGGACGCCCGCCAGAAGGCGACCGCGGTGGCGGTGGCGGCGGGCGCGCGCGCCGACTCGATCGAAGTCGTCGACGTCGAGGACGTTCCGCTCGCCTATCTCCCGGGCAATGCGACGCGCGTGCGGGTCAAGGTCGTCGGAGAGTTGGATGTCGCCTAGGGGCTATGTCCTCCAGGAGAGCGATCTCTTGCCGCTTTCGCTCGGCGCGGCGTTGCTCGGAACGGGCGGCGGCGGCAATCCTTATATCGGCATGCTCAGAGCCCGCGAGCTGCTGCGCAAAGGCGGTTCGGTCGAGATCCTGCCGTTGGGGGCGATCGGCGACGACGATTACATCGGCTCGGTCGGCGGCATCGGCGCGCCGGTCGTCGGCGTCGAGAAGATCAAGCAGGGCCAGGAATGCTTGCGCGCCTTGCGCGGCGTCGAGGAGACGATGAACGTCAGGGTCTCGGCGCTGATTTCCGCCGAGGTCGGCGGCTCCAATTCGATCGAGCCGATCCTGACCGCCATCTACGCCGGCCTGCCGGTCGTCGACGGCGACGGCATGGGACGCGCGTTTCCCGAAGTGCAGATGTCGACCTTCTTCATCTACGGCCTGGACCCCTCGCCGGGCGCGATTTCCGACGACAAGGGCAACGTCGTCGTCTTCAGGAAAGTCGTCGACATGTTCTGGCTGGAGCGCTTCGCCCGGCACATCGCGGTCGACATGGGGGCGGGCGCGGGCTTCGCCACCGCGCCGATGAAGGGCGCCTATGTCAAGAAGGTCGCCGTCCCCGGCACCTTGAGCCAGGCGCTCGATATCGGTCGCACGATCCTCGATGCGCGCGCGAAGCGACACAACGTGGTCGAGCGATTGCTCGTCAAGACGGGTGCGACGCTGTTCTTCACCGGCAAGATCGCGGACGTCAGGCGCGAACTTAGGGGCGGCTTCGCGATGGGCGAAGCGCGGCTGACGGGCGTCGGCGACCACGTCGGCTCGCAAGCGCGCGTCTCGATCCAGAACGAGAATCTGGTCCTGTACATCGACGACAAGCCCGTGCTCATGGTTCCTGATCTTATCATGAACCTTGAGCTCGAAACGGGCGAACCGATCACGACGGAGATGCTGCGCTACGGCCAGCAACTCGCGGTGGTCGGCATTCCCGCGCATGACCTCATGAAGACGCCGCAGGCCCTGAGGATCGTCGGCCCCGCGGCCTTCGGCTACCCCGAGCTGACGTTCGTTCCGCTGGCATCCTCGAATCCACCCCGAACCATGGGACGCCCGACATGACCGACTTGAAACTCATTCGCACGATCGACGTCGCCGATCTCGACGACATCGCGGTGGGCGGGGCGATCCTGGGCACCGGCGGCGGCGGCGATCCCTATATCGGCAAGCTGATGGCGCAGGGAGCGATCCGTCGGCACGGCAAGGTCCGCCTGGTCGACGTCGACGGCTTCGACGACCACGCGCTGATCGCGCCAGTCTGTATGATGGGCGCGCCCACCGTGATGACGGAGAAGCTGCCGCAGGGCGAGGAAATCGTCATCGCCCTGCAAAAGCTCGAGAAATTTCTCGGGCGCAAGGTGGATGCGGTGCTGTGCGGCGAGGCCGGCGGCATCAATTCGACCACGCCTTTTGTCGCCGCCGCCGCGGCCGATCTGCCTTTGATCGACGGCGATGGCATGGGCCGAGCGTTTCCCGAATTGCAGATGACGACTTTCGGGATGCACGGCGTGTCCGCCACGCCGATGGTGCTGAGCGACGACAAAGGCAATTCCGTCGTGCTGGAGACGATCAGCAATCGCTGGACTGAGCGATTGGCGCGCTCGGCCACCGTCGACATGGGCGGCTCGGCGCTGCTCGCCTTCTATCCCATGTCGGGCGCGGACGCGAAGAAGTCGGTCGTGCGGGGCACGCTGAGCCTCTGCGCGGATTTGGGGCGCAAGCTGCGCGAGGCGCGCTCGCGCCACGCCGATCCCGTCGAGGCGATCCGCGCGGCGCTGGGCGCTGAGATCATCTTCAACGGCCGCGTCAAGGACGTGCTGCGGCGCACAGTCGGCGGATTCGCGCGCGGCGAAGCCCATATCGAGGGTCTCGACGACGATCGCGGCCACAAGCTGCGCATCGCCTTCCAGAACGAATTCCTGATCGCCGAGCGCGACGGCGAGACGATCGTCACCACGCCCGACATGATCACGCTGCTCGACGCCGAAACCGGCGCGCCCGTCACCGCCGACGCGATGCGCTACGGCATTCGCGTCGTGGCGCTCGCCTATCCCTGCTCCGACCAATGGCGCACGCCGAAAGGACTCGAATTGGTCGGGCCGCGCTACTTCGGCTACGACCTCGATTTCCAGCCCTACGTCCCGCACGCGGCGAAATAGGCCCGCCGGCTTCCCGGCGTTTCTGGCGGACGTCGTTTTCCTGACGTCGGGCCGAGTCGAGACGATCGCGCCGCGTGTCAGGACAGATCACGACCAGACGCGCGCGCCGGAACCACGCGCCGGCCTTCAAGGCGAAGGTGGCGTTGGCGGCCCTGAGGGGCGAGAAGACGCCGACGGAGTTGGCGCGGGTTTTCGATGTGCGTCCGAACCAGATCACGGCTTGGAAATCGCTGAACGTGCCGAGCTGACTCGGCAAGTATCGTTTCCGCAACGGCCGCCTGGCGGCTTTCGAAATCGGTGCCGAATATGCTCGAGCGGCCCGACGCGTACGCGCGGCAAAGCGATGCGCGCGTCAGGCGGCGGCGGCTTTCGCCTCCTGGCGCAGGAGCTTGATGAGGCTCTCGGCGAAAGTCGATAGCGGCGCGCCGGCGTTGGTGGCGATATAGGTCATGAACGGGGTCGGCGGTGGATCTCGCCTTGGGAGGTCTGCGTTGCGTCCGGGAATTCCAGACTGAGCGCGTCGCAAGGGCGTCATCGCGGCGAAGAAGTCAGCCGAGGGCATGTTAGGCGGGCGGCTGGATCATTGCAGCTTCACCCAATTGCCGTTCGCCTTCGACGACGCGACCGCCGCCTCGATGAAAGCGAGGCCCTTCACGCCGTCTTCGACGCCGGGAAAATACGCGCCGTCGGGCGGCTTGCCACCCGTGCGCGCGGCTTTGATAGCGAGCGCGACGTCGCAATAGATATTGGCGAAGCCCTTGAGATAGCCCTCGGGATGGCCCGAGGGGACGCGCGTCACTCGCGCCGCGGCTTCGCCCGAGCGGGGACCGGCGCGGGTGAGGATGTGGGTCGGCTCGCCGAACGGCGAATGGAGCATTTCGTTGAGATTCTCCTGCGTCCAGCGCAGCGAGCCCGTAGTCCCGTAGACGCCGAGGCGCAGACCGTTCTCGTGGCCGGGCACCACCTGGCTCAGCCAGATGGCGCCGCGCGCGCCGTTGGCGTAGCGCAGCATGATCTGCGCGTTGTCGTCGAGGACGCGGGGGTCCCACCCTCCGTGCTGAGTGACACCAATGGTCGCCGAAAGCGCCTCACCGGCAAGGCGTCCGCTTTCGAGAACCGCCTCATTGGCCGGGACCGGCCGTAATGGGCGCGGAGGCGTCAACGGCCCCAGCAGCAGGAACAGCCGGTTTCCACCCCTTCGAGACATCAAGCCGACCGCGGGCGAGCGATCTTCACGATCGGCAGGAGTCGACCCAAACCGACCTTTCGGCATGTAGCAAGAATTGATACTTTCGGAATGTTCGCTTTCGCCAACCCGGCCAAGGCATCCGTTCTCGACCGCCTCGGCGTTGCAGGGTGCTCGAACCTGGGGTTAGGCTTCGCGGTCAGCCGAGCCGTATTCGTCACCCAACTGGGGAATCTCGAGTAAGAGCAATGAGCAACGCAGCGCCGTCCGTAACGCCTGAGCGCATCTTGCAGTTTGTGTGGGCCTTCGCGCCGCCTTTGGTGATCGACGCGGCGGTGCGCCACCGGGTTTTTGACGTTTTGGCAAAGCAAAAATTGACGCTCTGCGAGTTGGCCGAGGCCACCGGCGCGTCCGCCCGCGGACTCAACGCGATCCTCGGCGTTCTGGTGGGCCTCGGGCTGCTGGCTTGCGACGACGCCGAGCGTTACGCGCTCACCCCCGAAAGCGAGGCGTTCCTGGTCAGCCACGAGCCGGGCTTCATCGGCGGCATCTTCCGCCACGTGAGCGCGCAGTTGGCGCCGAAGTGGTTGCAGCTCACTGACGTCGTGGGCAGCGGCAAGCCGGCCGTCGCGGGTAACCTCGCCGCCGAGCGCGCGCCGTTCTTTGCCGAGTTCGTCGAGGCTCTCTTTCCGATGAACTATCCGTCGGCGCGGGCGCTGGCGGGCGCGCTCGACCTCACCAGCGCGAGCGGTCCGGTCTCCGTGCTCGATCTGGGGGCAGGCTCGGGCGTGTGGGGCATCGCTCTCGCGCAGGCTTCGCCGCATGTCACGGTGCGCGCGGTCGACTTGCCGGAGGTGCTGCCTGTGACGCGACGGGTGGCCGAGCGGTTCGGACTGGGCGATCGGTTGACCACGGTCGGGGGCGATCTGCTCGAAGCGGAGTTCGGCGGCGGGCATCAGGTGGCGACGCTCGGCGAAATCCTGCACAGCGAAGGCGTCGAACGCTCACGCGCGTTGCTGCGACGCACGCACGCGGCGTTGGCGCCGGGCGGCACGATCGCGATCGCCGAACACCTGGTGGACGCGAATCGGCGCGGCCCAATGAGCGGGCTGATCTTCGCGGTGAACATGCTGGTCAACACCGAGGCCGGCGGCGTCTACTCGTTCGAGGAGATCGCCGGCTGGCTGACCGAGGCGGGGTTCACCAACCCGCGTCAATTGCCGGCGCCAGGCCCGTCACCGTTAATCCTCGCGACGCGAAGCTGACGCGGAGCCTCTTCACCCGGCCTCGACACGGCGCGCGGTTCAGACCGAGTGCACCATGCCCCCGCACGGCCTCTTGTTCAAATCGCAGAGGCGGCATAGCTCTCAAACGGTACCGTCCGTTCCCCGAATTTCAACAACGAACGGGACATCCCCCATATTGCCGGCGGCGTGAACATAGAGGAATCTCTGGGCTAAGCCTGACTGAGTTCTTGAAGCGTTGCATGCCGCGCTCCCTTGGCGCGGGGGAAAGAATTGCATGACACACGAATCCTCATGCTCTAGGCGGGGTCGCGCTTGCCGACCAAGCGAACCGTGCTCGCCTGCGCGCCCTTCACGCCCTTTTCCTCGACGAAGCGAACTTCCGAGCCGACGATCAAGCGGTCGAAGGCCCCACCGAGAACAGCGTTGCGGTGAAAGTAGATTTCGCGGCCTTCCGCCGTTTCGATGAATCCGCAATCTTCCCCGGCCAGGAATTTCTTCACACGGCCATGGCTCTCCGCCACGTGTTCCTTGACTTGACCGCTCATATCACGCGCGTCGCTTTCGATTTGCCGCACCGCCGCGTCGAAAGCGTCTCTGATCGCGACCAGAGCGTGCTCGTGCTCGGGCGCGTCGCCATGGGTCCTACCGACGATGACGTCTTTACGCTCGGGCATTGCGATTCGAACATCGATCTTGAAGAGATCGCCTTCCCGATGTCGGGTCTGCGGCCCAGCGATCACGACATGACAGCTCGTTATCCGATGGCTGAACTTTTCGAGGCGTTTCACTTGCCTGGCGATCTCGGATCGAATCTCCTTCGAAGGCTCGCAGTGTTGAAAAGCGATCTCGACTGGCACTTGCATAGTGTAGCCCCTTCCTCTGGAACGGCTTCGATGCGACCTCGCGATAGACGCACAGCACTTCGGCCATTTTCGCGCTGAACTCGGGGTCGCGGCGTTGCAGATAGTAACGCACCTTGTGCGGCTTGATCTCCTGCGCGGCGAGGATCTTGCCCAAGGTTCCCTGAGCGAGTTTGGCCAGGCACGCGTGGCCCGCCGCCGGACCCTGTTCGCGCCCATGCCGCGTCAGCAGCCGCGTCGTCCACAATTCATGCGGGTAGCCCAATTCCTTGGGCTTGCGGCAGGCCAGATCGACAAGGAACGTGCGCGCCTCATCGGTGATGGTCGGTTCGCGCCCCGGACGCGGACTGTCGTCGAGAGCCGCCATGACCCCGAGCTCTCGGGCGCGCCGCAGACATCGCTCGACCGTCTGATGCGTCACCCCGACGGCGCGCCCGGTCGCGTAAAGCGACGGCGTTTCGCGATAGGTCAGCAAAATGCGCGCGCGCTCGACGCGGCTCGCCGGTTCCGTTCGTGAACGCGAAACCCGCGTCAAATCCGCCAACTCCTGTTCGGAAAACGCCAATTCGATCACTCGCCGAGGCGCCGCCATCCTAAAATCTCCGCAGTTCGGCAAATCACCGAAAAGCGGTATAACCGCCATCCCACTTCGACGGAATCCCACCAATATGTGCGGATTCAAGGAATCGATGTACTAGTACTACAGTTGCGCATTGATGCGTCGTCTGTAGTGGCTGTTCGCAGACCCAGCGCGCCTTGATGGCCGCGGCGAGGGTTTTGAGTCCGGCGTCGGCGGAGAGGTTGGCCAAATAGTATTTTTGTTCGCCGGAGGCGCGCCGCTCGCCGACGAGCCAAACCTCGTCGCCCGGCATATGTTGCATGCCTTTGTCGCCGATCCGCTGCGGCGGTCCGTCGGCGACGCGCACGCGAACGGCGGCGAAGCGGGCGTTCAAAAGACCCTTCGTTCCCTTGCGCCAACTGAGGGAGACACGCTTGAACGGCAGCCGTTTCCTCGCGTCGCGTCCTTGGCCGCCGACGAGGGGGCCGGCTTCCTCAAGATCATGGACTGGATGGTCGACAAGCTGCGAGAAGCGCCGGCCGCCGCTGCATGACCGGGGCGACGCGTCTCCGAGAGGTGCGCCGCGTCGGTCTCCCGCCGTCGCCCGCTTGCCGACGATGTCGCAGCCAGGGCGCCCCCAGCCATGAAGCTCATGCTGAAGGCTGCATGGCCTCCGCCGCCCTTCGCGCCGCGAGATCGGCGAATCGCCCGCCGGTCTCGGCGAGGACGGCGTTGTCGCCCGTCACGGCCTCGTAGCGCCGGATGATCACGTCGACATAGAGCGGATCAAGCTCGACGCTGCGGCAGACGCGGCCGGCCTTGTCGGCGGCGACGAGGGTCGAGCCCGAGCCGAGAAAGGGGTCGAGCACGATTTCGCCGCGGTTGGTGAGGTCGAAAAGCGCGTCCTCGAGCATCGCGGTGGGCTTGACGGTCGGGTGGTCCTGAAGGCCGCGGCGGGCGTCGGAGCCCAACGACGACGCCCCGGGGTAGGTCCAAACATTGGAACGCCAGCGGCCGCGTTTGCCGAGTTCGACATTGTTGACGTGCGGCGCGTCGCCCTTCTTGAACAGCGGCAACAGCTCGTGCTGCGAGCGATAGAGGCTGCCCATGCCGGCGTTGGTCTTGGCCCAGACGATGAGGTTGAGCGGCGCGAGGCCCAGCTGCGTCGCAGCCGAATGCACGGTCGGCAGGCCCCGCCAGTCGATGAAGGTGCCGAAGACCCCGCCGTCGCATAGGTAGGCGGCGACCGGCTCGATCCAGTCGATATTGAAGCCGAGAAACTCCTCGTTGGACATTTCGCCCGAGGCCATGGCGAACTCGCGATACGCGCCGCCGGTGACATGGCCGGCGATTTTCACGTTATAGGGCTCGTCGGTCAGAACGAGCCGGGCGGCGGGATCGCCGTCCATAAGCAGCCGAAACACCGCCGCATCCCTCGCGTCGCCGCAAATCACGCGGTGCGACCCGAGCTGGAACATGTCGCCGAGGCGGGCGATCGCGACGGCGCCGGGATCGGGGGCGAGCGGCCCCTGCTCAATAGCGTCCTCGTCGTCGCCGATCACAATCTGGTCGATCTCGTCGAGGGAGAAGCCCGATATCTCGATCGGCGCGTCGGCAAGGATCAGCTCCTCGAATTCGATCTTCAGCTCGTCGAGATCCCATTGGCCTTTCTCGCCGAGCCGGTTGACGGCGAGCCTCAGCAGGCGCTGCTCATCCTCTGAGAGATGATCGATGCGCAGGCACGGCGCGCGGCCGAGGCCCAACAGCTTGGCCGCCTCGAGCCGGACCTCGCCGTCGATGACGCGGTTGTTCTTGCTGATGAGGATCGGAACGCAAAAGCCGAGCGCGCTGATCGTCGCGGCGACCTCGCGCACATGGGCGGGATCGATCTTGCGGACTTTGCGCGCAGTCGAACGAAATTCACCGAGCGGCACGTAGACGATCTCCAGCGGCGGCAGGACATCGTTCCGCAAGGGGCGCGCCGCCGCCGCGGGCGCCGCCAGCCGAACGAACCCTTCGCGCCTGCGCCGGCTCTTGGTCTTCAGCTTCTCCTTGAAGGACCGCTCGATAGCGAGCGGATTGGGATTGTCTCTGGACATTTGGGTTATCTCCTTGTTGGGCGCTACGCCTGCTGAACTCTGGCGCCCTGCGCCGCTAGTACACCTCGCCGGAAGTGCTGACTCCGTTTTTTTTGCGATGCAAAGTCGGAGGTGAGTCCGGTTTGCCACAGGTAGGCGAAATCGGATTGGGATTTGGTCTGCGTGCGCGGTTTTG
>Ga0181536_10003791_pt1 | contig 16324 bp, 18 predicted proteins | sample PEATcosm2014_Bin_41_FD_121105 | JGI IMG/M metagenome (GOLD analysis project Ga0181536, IMG submission 121105) | Peatland microbial communities from MTU Mesocosm Facility, Houghton, MI, USA - PEATcosm2014_Bin17_60_metaG | ecosystem: Environmental > Terrestrial > Soil > Wetlands > Peat | place... | reverse complement strand
TTCGTTCAGCCGCAGGAGAGAGATCGAGCAACCCGCCATTTCCAAGGAAGTCGCGTAATTGCCAACATACGAATGGCAGATCGTAACACCGTGCCGGGCCAGAATGGCATGAGCCGCGCGAAACATGATGAACAGTTCCGCCAAAGGTGTAGCACCCAGGCCGTTGACCAAAATGGCAGCTTCGCCGTTCGACAGCTCGGGCATGTCGTCCAGGATCCGCTTGACCAACTCTTCGGCCACTTCGTTGGCGCTCTTGAACCTGACTCGCTCGACGCCAGGCTCGCCGTGCAGCCCCATGCCGACTTCCATATCGCCCTCCGCGAGATCAAAAATGTGCTTGCCGGACGCGGGAATGATGCATGACGACAAAGCTACGCCCATGCTGCGGGTATTGCGATTCGCTTCTTCGGCCGCGGCTGTGACTTCCGCGAGAGTCGCGTGCCGGCTGGCGCACGCGCCCGCCACTTTGATGACGAAGAAATCGCCGGCTATGCCGCGGCGTTCCTCGTGCCGTTCGGGTGGCGCGGACGCCACGTCATCGGTAATGCGAACTGTCGAAGTGCGAATGCCTTCTTCGTCTAGCATCTCGGCAGCCATGTCGAAGTTCAGAACGTCGCCCGAGTAGTTCCCGTAGAGGAAGAGCACTCCAACGCCGCCGTGCACGGCTTGGGCCGCTGCCACGATCGGTTGTGGGGGAGGCGAGGCGAAGATGTTCCCGGCCACACTAACATCGGCCATCCCAGCGCCGACAAATCCGGCGAACATAGGCTCGTGCCCGCTTCCTCCACCGCTAAGAACGGCGACCTTGCCGGCGAACGGCGCGTCGTTCCGCATAACGGCCTGGGCGCCGTCGACGAGCCGTAGATACTGCGGATAGGCCAATGCGAGGCCCTCGAGCGCTTCAGCTGCCACTTTTCGAGGATCATTGATCAATTTCTTCATGATGAGCAAACTCCAGTACAGCCCACCAGAGGAGTTCGGGCCGGATGGGAAGCGCTTTCGATCCTCTTTGCATGTTGCTACTCATGAACGGCGGCGCGGGCGGCATGCAGGAAGGCGGCAGGGTCAGTGGATTGGAAAACGTTTCTTCCAAATATGATTCCCGATGCACCCGCCCGTACGAGGCGATGAACAAGGTCCAAGATGCCCGGCTCCTCCGCCTTAGGCCCGCCAGCAAGCAGAATCGGAACCAAACTAGTCGAGACAATTTCGGCCGTGTCCTGCTCGTTGGGGAGGATATCAGTTTTGATCAGATCGGCGCCCAATTCGCCGGCAACACGCGTATGGAATGCCACCAGATCCTTCCGGTTCGGCTGATCCACCCGCCGGCCCCTCGCCATGGATTCAATGATGTGAACCATTCCGAAGCGCTCACAGGCTCGGTTTACTTCCGCGTTGCGGTGGACTTCCTTCGCCTCCGCGGCTGGGTCGTCGAGGCCGACAAACATATATGTGAGTACGGCATCAGCACCCAAGCGTACAGCGTCCTCTACCGCAGCCAGCGCAGTTGTGCGTCCTTCGTCGAAACCCAGCATCGAAGGGGCGCGCCATTGGTTCGTCCAGTCCAGGCGCAAAATGACCCCTACGCGCTTTCCTGCAAATAAGTCGACGGATCGACGAAAGAGGCCCAACGACAACAAGATTGCGTCAACGCCGGCGTCGAGAAACAATTGCAGCCGTTCGTGCGGCGGTGACGTGCCAGGTATTGGGCCGAGCATCAGACCATGATCGAAGGCAACGATTACGCCCTTGTTCGTCCTCGGGTTGAGGAGGCGCTTAAGACGAATAAGTTTTCCGCAATCAACCACGGTGGATTTCATAGTTTCGGCTCGATTCCGATATTGTGTTCTCCACGGAGCAAGGCGGAAAGCGTTACCGAGTCGGCTTGACCTGAGATCCATCTAGGCGAATTGACCTTCGGGCGGCTTGGATCGCCATCTTGTTCCGTAGCTGAGTATGACACGCCCATTGAAGCGGAGAAAACGGGAGGGCAGCCTCGGCACCTTCGCGAATCAGCCTGAGAAGATCAGGAGAAGGAGCGTTAACGCACATTATCGGCCGCTATCTGCGGTCCCTGTGAAGGTGGTTGACTGTCCTCACCAACAGAGCAATGGATGTTTCTGGGCGCGAGTGGCCATGCACGTTCAGACCAAGTTTCTTAGGCTTCGCAAGCCGGTGTCGCTGGGCGATTGTATCGACGATTGGCGGGTTTGCTGGGTCGGCGGATGGGATAAATGCCGAGTATTCTTCGTCATCATGGTCTGCCAGCCTCATCGGACTCCCTTCGCTACTCTCGCGCGCCCACGTTGAAGGATCTCGACCACACTTAGCCCCGCGAAGTCTTCCCGCTCGCCGCTGTCAATTGAGCCGCACCACTCACCGCGCTCCTTCGCCTCAGCAAGACGGCGTCGGCCAGCCTCAATTCGCGCTCGCAATTGGCGGTCAAATTCCGTTTCCACTGGAGGACAGAACCGATCCTCAAGTCTGCGCAGTCGTCTGTCGATCGTCTTCATACCAAGACCTTCACTGGGAAGCTCTCGACAAAGCGACTCAAGGCCTCATCAGTCAGGACCTCATGGGCGTCACCGCTGTTGTTAAGGTCCACTATCTCAATCAGAGTGCCGCCTGGGCAGAGCGTCCTACTGCACTCTGCGTTGTCTATGCTCGGCTCGCTGTCGAGATTACCCACCACGATGCGGTGCGTCTTTCGTGGCTTACCGCTGCCGACGCCCGAACGCTCTTCCAGCCGTCCTAATCGCCGCTTAAGGTTTGCGTGCACGCCTGGCTAGCGCCTCCCGTCCTTCGAGACATTGGCCGCGCGTTCCAACTCTGCCACCCGCACCTCGATGTCTTCGATCTCAATGGATCTGGCCGAATGGTCCAGAACGCTATCGGCGGCCCGGACTTTGACTGATGCCGGCGTCGACGGGTCCACCATCACTTTCAGGAGCACCGAGACGGCCGCGCCACATGCCTGCTGCAGACGCGCAATGGATTGCCCGAATGCCGCCCGGCGCGCCGCTCGATATGCGGCATCGAACTCAGGATCCTTTTGCCAGCGGACCAGCGTAGTTGTTCCGATCCCGATCGCCCGAGCGGCAGCTTCAAGGTTCGGCTGCGAGAGGAGCGCTACAATCGCTTCCTCCCTCTTTCGGCCGAACTTTGAGCCGTGACCCTTCATCTGAGACCGCCTATTACCGCCTGCCAGATCTCCGCGTCATCGCCGTTACATCGCCTTCGATTAAAACCGCCGAATTGCCTTGCTTGTCTACGCCTACAGAGTGATCCATGTCGTGACGCGGTAATCGACCGCTAACACGTACACCTTAACGAGCGTGGAACTGCGGCAGGCGGCGGTCAACCGGCTTGAAGCTTTCGTGGCCGCTAAACAGTGCTCAAATGGTGCTCAGAAAATCGGGGATGCTCGCAAGTTGTTGAATTGATGGAGCGGGAGACGGGACTCGAACCCGTGACGTCCAGCTTGGGAATGTGAACGTCGATTGTAAATAAAGGATATGGCGTCCACCGTGGTGAATACAGGTCCATGGAGTTTCAGCAACTTCCGAAACGCCCTCAGCAAACCACCGCTTAATGGAGTGGAAATGGAGTGGAACTTCCAAAGCCGCAGGCCCCTCCCCCACTAAGGCGAACAAAAAGCGAAAATAGCGTTATAATCTCCCCCATGGGAGTCTGCCGTGTCGCCTTCACCGATTCGGAGGATATAAGCCACTCGGTTGAGGTGGAGGCGGACTCCCTTTATGAGGCGGTCGCCCTCATCAGCATCGTGGCGCCGCATCTGCTCCCGTAAAGCGGGGAGGGGGCACTCCAGGGTAGGCCAAAAGCGCCGGCTGTGGTTCGCGTGCTTACAAGCCTGTCATTGCTGGGAGCCTAGCGACCGGAGGTCAGTAACCGTCCGGTCTTGGCCGTCTAGATTTTTGGCGGCGTAGCAGATCATCCTTGATGTGGGAACCACGGAGAGGATGATGAGCAGTTCGGCCCAAGTGACCATCGAGCCAGCTTCGCGTGAAACACCGGCGGCACCCAAGCGGCGGCAGTATTCGATTGCGGAAAAACGGCGGATGGTCGAAGAAAGTTTTCAGCCGGGAGCTTCGGTCGCGCGAGTGGCACGGGCACACGGAGTCAACGCCAATCAGGTTTTCAGTTGGCGAAAGTTGTATCAGCGTGGCCGGCTAGGCGGAAACACACGTGCGACGCAGCCTGCCGCACTGTTGCCGGTGACCATTTCTGACGCGCCGACTGCTCCGGTTCCGGCGACTGCGGCAACTCTAACTTCGGTGTCGCCGGGAACGATTCAGGTGCAACTGCCAAAAGGCCGGCTGCGCATCGAAGGTGTCGTGGATCCGGACTGTTTGCGTGTCGTGCTGAACTGTCTGCTGGCGTGATTACGGTCCCTGCAGGCGCCCAGGTCTGGATCGCAGCCGGAGTGACCGATCTGCGGCGCGGGTTCACCGGTCTCAGCGCCGCAGTCCAGACGAAGCTGGAACAAGACCCGTTTTGTGGGCATGTGTTCGTGTTTCGCGGCCGGCGCGGGGATCTGATCAAAGTTCTTTGGTGGGATGGCGACGGGCTGTGCCTGTTTGCCAAGCGTCTGGAGCGGGGCCGGTTCGTCTGGCCCAAGGCGGAAAGCGGGAAGGTGGCGCTCACTCGCGCGCAGTTATCCATGCTGCTGGAGGGCATCGATTGGCGCAGTCCGGTGCGCACTGCGACGCCCGAGATGGCCGTGTAGAAAAAACAAAATCATGGCGATTGTTTTGAGACTCGTCATCACGTTGCAATATCCATATGGCACAGTGAAGCCATGGTGAGCGCGCCTGCCACACTGCCAGATCTGAACGCTCTAGATCCGGCTGGGTTGAAAGCGCTGATTCTGGCGCAGCACGAAAATCTGGTGGCCCAGCATGAAACGTTGGTTTCGCGCGAGACCGAGATTGAAAATCTGAAGCTGCTCATCCTGAAGCTGCGGCGCATGCAGTTCGGGCGCAAGAGCGAGAAGCTTGACCGCCACATTGAGCAGCTGGAACTACGGCTGGAGGATCTGGAATCGGCGCAAACGGCAAGCGTTGCTCCACAGAAGGATGCATCTCCGCAGACGACTGCGGCTTGCAGCCCAGGGAGAAGGCCAGCGCGGCGCCCACTGCCCGATCACTTACCGCGTGAGACACAAACTCACACACCGGAGCATACGACATGTCCGGAGTGCGGCGGCACCCTGCGCCAGCTTGGAGAAGACGTATCGGAGCTGCTCGAGTTTGTGCCGGCACGATTCAAAGTGATCCGAATCGTCCGGCCGAAGCTGAGTTGCGGCAACTGTGCGCACATCGTGCAAGCTCTCGCACCGAGCCGCCCCGTCGATCGCGGTCTAGCAGGACCTGGCCTGCTGGCGCACGTGCTCGTCTCGAAATACTCGGATCATCTGCCGCTCTATCGCCAAGCCGAAATCTACGAACGCTCGGGGATCGATCTGGATCGCTCCACGCTGGCGGACTGGGTGGGCGAATCCAGCCGTCTGCTGGCACCGCTCGTGGATGCGTTGCGCCGCTATGTGCTGGCCGCAAGCAAACTCCACGCGGATGACACGCCGGTGCCGGTGTTGGCTCCTGGAACGGGCAAGACCAAGACCGGTCGGTTGTGGACCTACGTTCGCGACGATCGTCCCTGCGGCGACTCTTCTGCTCCGGCAGTGTGGTTTGCTTACTCGCCGGATCGCAAAGGCGAAAATCCGCAGCGGCACTTACGAGACTTCCGCGGGACCTTGCAGGCCGATGCATTCGCTGGTTTCAACGCACTATATGAAGATGTCAGGCGGGGCATCTGCGAAGCCGCGTGCATGGCGCATGTGCGCCGGAAGTTTTACGACCTGCACCAGGCGCATGCTTCGCCGATCGCTGCCGAAGCCCTGCGACGAATCGCCGAGCTGTACTTAATCGAGAGTGAGATCCGCGGCCGTCAACCGGATGAGCGCCAGCAGGCACGTCAGACACGCGCCCGGCCGCTGCTCGATTCCATGCAGCAGTGGCTGAACTCCACGCTCGGCAAGCTGTCGAAGAAGTCGGCAGTCGCTTTCGTTATCCACTATGCACTGGGGCGTTGGCCCTCGCTGCTACGCTACTGCGACGATGGCCGTCTGGAAATAGACAATAACGCGGCCGAGCGCGCTCTGCGCGCGGTGGTTATAGGACGCAAGAATTATCTGTTTGCCGGCTCCGATTCCGGCGGTGAGCGCGCCGCATCGATCTATAGCCTGATCGGAACGGCCAAGCTGAACGGTCTCGACCCGGAAGCCTATCTGCGCGAGATCCTCACGCGCATCGCCGATCATCCCATCAACCACATTGGTGAGCTACTGCCATGGAACATTGCGAGAACTCACTCTTAATCGTAAGTGCCCACTTATTTTCTAAATGGACACTTAAACCCAAGGACTGGCAACCACTCGAATCCAAGATGTTCGTCGCGGCCGCCTACGAGCCGACCACCAGAACACTTTACCTGCGCTTCCGCAGCGGCGAGATCTATGCCTACTTCGACTTTTCTGAGGACGATTACCAAGCCTTCCTCCAGGCCGAATCTCGAGGCCGCTATTTCCTGAGCCATATCCGCGGCCGATTCCGCTACCAACGCCTCCCCCGATCTTCCGCCACCTAAGGGGTCAAGACGGCCACCTTCGGACGCTTACGGAGGTCATCGGTTGCCCGGAGGTATGCTTCCTGCTTGCGCTGCAGGCTCGCAGATGCCCTGTCGAATTCCTGATTGACATCGGCCGATTCGGTTTTGAGAGCCAATTCAAGGGCTTCCCTGTGGGCCCTGATCGCAGCGATGTATTCATCATAGGCCAACCGAAACCGCGTCTCGATTTCTTCCCGGATATCGGTCGCCATGGGCCAGAGTGTATCACGCGGCCAAGAATGGTCGATGACAATCCTGTGAAGGGGAGGGGCTCCCCTCAACGCCCTTGCGAGATTGCAGTGTTCGAACTATAAACAGCGCACCTATTTACCCAACCCGCCACCAGTATCGGGCTGCAGTTCATGGAGTCTTCACAAGAGGCGATGCTCGCGGCAAACACGCTCATTCACCGGTACGGCGACGGAGCGGAGGAATACGCTGCCACGCAATTGTGGGACGCCACGCAGAAACAGGATGACGCGAACGCTTCCCGATGGCAGCGCCATGCTAGAAGCGCTGAAGCAGGTAAGGGAATTAAGAGCCAAGATAAAGCATGGATCGTAGCGTGAACACCGTTGCCAGCTATAAGGCAGGCGTGGGAAGAACCGCCGCCGCAGCCGCGCTGCTGATTCTTCCAGCGTGCTTTGCATAGGGTTACTTGACTCCTTCCCCACACTCGCCACCAGAAGACGAAGCTACCCACAATTTGCATCAGGCGCAGTTGTCATGTGAGGAGTTCGTCAAAAAATCACTTCACCAGCCGCCCAATAAAACCGCTAAGCCATTCGCAACCGGCAAGTCTTCGTAGCAGAACAGGAAATAATCGGCTACGTCGCCGGTCTGGCCCGGAAAGCAAAGTGCCCGTCAGCTAAGGAGTAAGCTGACGGGCAATGCGAAGGGCGGCTGTGAAACCGTATTTTGGTGGCTGGGGTCGGAATCGAACCGACGACGCGCGGTTTTCTTGAAGCCGCCCCTCATATCCAGACCGCCGCTCTACCAACTGAGCTACCCAGCCAACCAACAATAAGTATAACACATTCAATGAGTTAAGTCAAGTTTTGTGGCTCCGTGTTTTGTGGCTCCGAATGCTCCGAATGTTTCGTGACTCCGACTTAGAGGTACATGAATGGAACTGGTTTGGACCGTTGCCTTAGCTTGTGCAATTCCGACCCCATCCACAACAGCGTATAGTCATCGCCGTTGATTCCCCAGCGTTGGTCAAACGGGCCATTGAAGAGATCACGGGGGAAGGCGATATGAGCGTGTGGGTTCTCTAGCACGACACATCTGGTAGTGTTGGGGTATGTTACTTGGATAGGCTCGTCTTGCCGTTCTGCAAGGAGCTGAAGGTCCGCTCCCGGCAAGATCTTCTCACCTTTGGCTTGCCTGTTGAGAAGCTCGTTCCTAACATCAACCCAGAGTTCATTAACCTGCCAGTGCTGCAAGATTACAACTGCACCAATTGTCGTGTTGCGGTCGTGACTGAGTGCTGAGTTACCGAAAAAGCGGAATCGATACGGTGCGTCTTCTATGTAGTCGATCGAGAGGGGCTCACAGACACTGTTTCCACCCAACATCGCTGCCAAAACAACGTCGAGACAGGTGTTACGGTAAACGCTTGTGCAACTGTGAAGAACAAGGCCGCAAGCACAACTTTTGAATTCCTTGAACTTCTTGCGAGCTTGATCAATCTTTTCGATGATCGGCGGAAGGGGATCAAAAGGGCTTGTCGGCATCGGGGCGGGTGCCTCAAATTCCTTTACCTCGAGCCAGACTTCTGCGTTGCCGTGCTTGATTAAGAAATCGGGCCGCTTCTTCTTGCCCGGTACTTCCGGTTCATATTGAAACTGGATCTTCAAACGTACGAAATACTCCTCCAGGAGCAGTTCGGAGTGGGTCTTCGTGGTGGTCATGGATAGAGATGGGGGATCAATTCCTGGCGCTTGATGGAACGGTCATCTCAACTACCCTAGAATAATGATTTTTGGTATCGCATGTTTTACGTCGTGCCGTTTCATTGCTCTCAAATCATGCGCCGTACGTCCTTTAGCAGAACGAACAGGTGCAAGGGGTCGGTAGGGGAGGGGATGAAATCGAAATGCTGGTAGAAACGCCGTGCCTCATCATCCTTCGCATGAACCGCAAAAGCGCGGATGCCGGCAATGTCGGCAGCCTGCAGGGTGCGCTGCATGGCGTCTCTTAAGAGCGCCTTGCCGACGCCCTGACCTTGCCAGCGGCGATCCACCGCGAGACGCGCCAGCAACATGATTGGCACGGGATGTCTCGCCAGACCTTTGGTGAGCCGTTCCGGCGCGGCTTCGTAGTTCACTTGGCCGGCGGCCAAGGTGTGGAAGCCGACAACAGCATCACCCACCATGCCAACGTATGTTTGAGCGGCGCCTGCCTGCTGATTCGCCCAGGCATAGCGCCATAGATACCGATTCAGTTCCTCGCGTCCGCAGTCGAAGCCTTCGACGGGGTGATCGCGCCGGAGCTTCTCAACGCGACGGGCATCACTCACTGATTGCGTCCGGCGTCAAAGAATCCGGGTTCTTTCAGAAGGCGCTCTAGGCGGGGCAGGGGTCGTGGGGGAGCGTCGAGCGCGGCCATGAATGCTTTCCACTGACTCGCACTCAGACCGAACGTCCGTCGGTCGGCGAGCGCCTCATCGGCCCGCGCCAATGCACTCTCCAGAACAAACTCGCTCACAGAGCGATGGGAAGCCGCCGCCGCTGCCTGCAACGCCTCTTTGGCATCGCGGGTCAGTCGCAAGTCCAGTTTTTCGCTGCGTGTAGGACGAGACGACATGGCTTCTCCTTCACATTGTTAATGTTAGCGGAAATGCCCGACAATGTCAAGACAGACTGCCGCCATCCCGCGAGGAATCATTCGCCATTTTTTGCGTGCCGTCCAGAAACTCGGGGGGGGCGGAGTCCGTTAGTCCCGTGATGGGAACTCACTTTCCGCAAATGCAATCGCCTGTTGCTCCATCGGAGCCTCTGGGTATCCGTATTCGTTGACCTCGGAAAGGTACTTCACAAGAAAGCCAGGAATGCCCCCGCTGTTCTCACACTGAGCTACATGCATTAGCTCGTGAGCAACCAGTTTCGCATCGTTCGAGCAATTCTGAAGAACGAAAATACCGTACCCGATTGTTAGCCCTGCGGTTTGTTGTGTTATGAGGCCGAACTCTTGCGCTGCTTGTCTGAGGTCTGCTTCTTCTGGGATCGGAATCGTCGCGACAGGAAGGAGCCTCACTCGCTCCGGATGTTGTACTCCAGCGTGGCGAGCCACCTCAATCCCGCGCTCACTGAGTCCGATCCCCCGCTCCAAAATATGGCGCGCCTGCATCTCCGCCCACGCGGTTGCTCGTGGCAGCATTTGAGCAAACAGGGCATCGGGGATACGGCTCATGTTCTCGGTGGCAATTCACCTTGCTTCGTCAGCGTTGCATTGAAACGGAGTTGAGTACCGGGTACACTTCCCGAGGCCGTGAGGGTCTTGCCTTGTAGCGTTCCGGTTAGTTCCAAATCGAACTCGTTGCGTCCCATGACGCTTTGCATGCCGGGGACGCTGGCGTACTGTTTGACGTGCACAAGTGCGCGCAAAGTGTTCCCCTGCTGACTATAGGTTCCGCTGTACAGCATGGTGCTGTCACCCCCGAATACCTGACCGCCTACCAGTGTGATGGCCCCAGCGCCAAAACCCTGCACGCCCGTGAATTGTACTGTCCAAAAACCTTCCATTCACGTAACCCTCCTTCCCTCGCTATTCTATAATGCTCCAGTACGCGCCATCGTCATATTCCGTGTTCTGGAGACAGACTATGTCGAGGTGCTCCACAGCCGCCACGGCACACAACGGAAGCTCAAGGCCATTAAACTCCGATGAATGGGCGCTAGGCGGACACATCCCACCCTGGGCCGGGATAGGCATATCATTGTGAAGCGTGCTGGCTTAAGCCCGTAGGATCGAGGGGAGAAATATGTCTCCAAGCCAGTTACCGAGGCCTGACGCCCGAAGTGAGGGTCGGCGGGCCAGCACCGCGCTTTCAAGGGTGGCACTTAATAGAAAAAGGCGCTATAAACCGAGCTTGAACGAGTCTTGAGTACCACACCATGCAACCCGAAGAGCTGAAGCAGAATGTCACGGTCTACGGCCCGCTGTTTCCGGAGCCGGTGCAAATCATCATCGCGGTGCCGATGGGCAACTCGGTCAAGCTGATAGGGAAGGGGGTCCGGTCGAGTACGGTCTATGAACCGATCCTGAGCGCCGAGCAGCTCGGGCAGCTTCACGCCTCGCCCTCTCAGGAACCTTTCGATGGTGACGCCGGCAAGTTCCGGCTTGGGGTCGAGGCCATGCGTCTCGGACTGGCCTACGAATACGATCCCTACTTCTCTCTCTCGATTGCCCGCGTGGACCCGCTGCCGCACCAGTTGGAGGCTGTCTACGACTATTTCATAAAACTGCCGCGCATCCGGTTTCTGCTGGCCGACGATCCGGGCGCCGGCAAAACGATCATGGCGGGCCTGCTGATTAAGGAACTCAAGATACGAGGACTGGTGAAGCGGACGCTCATCGTGACACCGGCCAACCTGTCGTTCCAGTGGCAGCGGGAACTCAAGGACAAATTCCGCGAGAGTTTCGAGGTTGTCCGCAGCGACGTGCTCCGCGCCAATTACGGCATGAATCCGTGGCAAGAGAAAAACCAGGTCATCACTTCCGTCTCGTGGGTTTCGCGTGTTGATGACGCGAAGGAATCGCTGATGCGAAGCAACTGGGACCTGATCATCGTGGACGAAGCCCACAAAATGAGCGCCTACAGTGCGGACAAGAAGACGCTCGCCTACCAGCTCGGCGAGGCACTTTCGCAGATGACGGATCACTACCTCCTGATGACGGCAACGCCGCATAAAGGCGACCCGGAGAATTTTTGCCTTTTCCTGTCGCTGCTCGACAAGGACGTTTACGGCAACATAAAGAGCCTCGATGAGGCCATGGCGAAGCACGAAGCGCCGTTCTATCTTCGCCGCCTCAAGGAAGCTCTGGTCAGTTTTCCGGACCCCGAGACCGGGATAGTGAAGGCTTTATTCACCAAGCGAATCGTCCATACCACCCCGTTCCAAATCAGCGACGAGGAGCTCGACCTATACGACCAGCTCACCCGGTACGTGGAAGATCAGTCCATCAAGGCGGCAAGGGAAGATTCGGCTCGCGGCCGTGCCGTCGGATTCACGATGGCCATGTTGCAGCGGCGATTTGCCTCCAGTATCTACGCCGTGCGCAGGACCCTGGAGCGCATGAAGGAGAAGCGAGAAAGAATCCTCGAAGACCCCGTCAAATATCGCCAGGAGCAAATCACCAAGCGGTTGCCGGAGGATTTCGAGGATCTGACCGACGAAGAACGGCAGGAGATTCTCTCTGAACTCGAAGAGGCTGTGGCTTCGTTCGATCCGAACGACCTTCGGCTTGAGATAGCCGATCTCGAAAAGCTCATCCGCCAGGCCAAGATACTGGAGAAACAGGAAGCGGAAGTCAAAGTCAGACGCCTCAAGGAACTACTCAAGGAAGAGGGGCTCTTCTCCGATCCGACGATGAAACTCCTGCTTTTCACGGAACACAAGGACACGCTCGATTTTCTGGTGGGGGACGGGAAAGACGGCCGTCCCCTCGGCAAATTGCGCGAATGGGGGTTGACCGTCACGCAGATTCACGGCGGAATGAAAATCGGCGACCGAGACACGCCCGGCACGCGCATCTATGCCGAACGTGAATTCCGCGAATCATGCCAGGTGCTTGTCGCCACCGAGGCTGCGGGCGAAGGCATTAACCTGCAATTCTGCTGGCTGATGATCAACTACGACATCCCGTGGAACCCGGTTCGCCTTGAACAGCGCATGGGTCGCATCCACCGTTACGGGCAGGAAAAGGACTGCCTGATTTTCAATTTCGTGACGACGAATACGCGCGAGGGCAGGGTGCTCCACAAGCTCTTTGAGCGCATCGCTGAGATTGAAAACGACCTCGACCCCAAGCGTACCGGCAAGGTGTTCAATGTGCTGGGAGAAGTATTCCCGGCAAATCAGCTCGAAAAGATGCTGCGCGACATGTATGCGCACAATCAGATGACTGAAGAGCTCATCAAACAGCGCATCGTCGAGCAGGTAGACCCCGAGCACTTCCGCAGCATCACGAACTCCACCCTAGAGGGACTCGCCAAACGCGAACTTAACCTTTCTGCCATTGTCGGCAAGTCCGCCGAGGCGAAGGAGCGTCGCCTCGTGCCGGAGGTGATTGAAGACTTTTTCCTCCAGGCAGCCCCGATCACGGGCGTTGAAGTCGGCGAGCAGGGCAGGGGGCAGCATACCTACAGGGTTCCCAAGGTGCCCCGCCACCTCTGGCCTATCGGCGAGCGATTGGAGCCGAGGTTCGGAAAACTTGGCCGCGAATACAAGCAGGTCGTATTCGACAAGGAAATCCTCAAAAAACTGCCAACCTACGACTGGGTGACGCCTGGTCATCCATTGTTTGAGGTGGTCCGTGAAGACCTGCTTGAGAATGTCCGCGCGGAAATGGATAAGGGAGCGGTTTTCTTTGACGTACACCGGAGCATACCCGCCCGCCTTTCGGTTTACTCCGCCTCGATCCGTGATGGCCTGGGGCACGTACTCCACCGCCGCCTGTTCATAGTCCAGGAGGAGATCGACGGAACTCTTACAGTGCGCCAGCCTACACTGCTGCTTGACCTCGTGCCGGCGCCCGCGGGGACACCTGTTCCGGGCGAGACCGGAAAAGACCAGACTTCTCTCGAACACTTCCTCGTGCAGGAAGCCCTCGAACCCTTCCTGGCCGAGGTTGCCGCGCAGCGCGCCAAAGAAATCCAGACCGTCGCACACCATCTGGAGATCAGCCTTAACGAGCTGATTCATCGGCAGAATCTAAAGCTGGCTGAGCTTATTGACCAGCAGCAGAGTGGGGATACCAGCTCGCTTCTTGCCGCGAACACAAAACAGGCCGAGGACCGTCTCGATGAACTGAACGGCAGGCTTGAGGCGCGCCAGCGTGAGCTGCAGAAAGAGCGGAACTGTACCATCAGCGATATTCAGCGGCATGGCACTGCCTGGGTGCTGCCGCATCCCGAGCGTGCGACGCCGAACGTCGCAGCGCTGGTCCGCGACGATGAAATTGAACGAATCGCTGTTGATGCTGTGATTGCCTACGAACGTGCTCGAGGTTGGGAAGTCGAAAGCGTAGAGAAGGATAACCGGGGCTTCGATCTGATTTCACGCCGACCCCATCCGGAAGACGCTAAGACTGCCATCGAGGTTCGCTTCATCGAAGTAAAAGGCCGCTCTGCCATCGGTGAGGTTGCTTTGACAAGCAACGAATACAAAACAGCCCAGCGCCTCAAGAACGATTACTGGCTGTATGTTGTCTTCGACTGTGCCGGCACACCAGGGATCAACGTCGTCCGAGATCCGGCACAGCTCGACTGGCAGCCCATCGTGAAAATCGAGCATTATCAGGTGAAGCCACAAGCCATTCTCGACGTGGCAACACACTAAGGGGCGACGGGAAGATGATTCAGTATCCGAAGCGTCTGATTGAAGTCGATCTTCCCATAAAGCGCATTTCGGCCCATGCCAGGCGAGAGAAGTCCATTCGGCACGGGCACATCTCGACCCTTCACATCTGGTGGGCACGTCGGCCGCTTGCCGCTTGTCGGGCTGTCATCTGTGCGGCGCTGTGGCCAGACCCTGCAGATCCACTGTGTCCGCAGGATTTCAGAGACAAAGCTTCAAAACTAATCACCACATTTGCCAATGCCGCTGCCACTAACCGGGCGCTAGGCGAAAGCTGCGATCACGAAACATGGGTCAAATGGCAGGCGCTCGCAAAGAGCGGCGGCCTAGATGCCCGGAACGAAGCTCATTGGAACGTTCTGCGCGTCGCCCTGCTGGACTTTATCGCCGATTTTGCAAATTGGGACAATTCTACTGTTGAGGAATATCTTGACACCGGTCGGGCACTCACGCAGGCGGCGCACGAGGCACTTGGCGGAGAGTCCGGCACGCGACCGCTTGTTGTGGACCCATTCGCCGGAGGAGGTTCGATACCGCTGGAGGCTTTGCGCGTTGGAGCAGATGTGTTCGCCAGCGACCTCAATCCTGTACCTGTTCTATTAAACAAAGTTCTCCTTGAATACATTCCCAAGTATGGTCAGCGTCTCGCCGACGAGGTACGCAAGTGGGGCGATTGGATGAAGCACGAGGCCCAAAAGGAAGTTGGCAAGTTCTATCCCGAGACCAACGGCGCTACACCAATAGCATATCTCTGGGCTAGAACGATCCTCTCGGAGGCACCTGGCGAAGGTCAGATACCCGTCGAGGTTCCTTTGATTCGGTCGTTTTGGTTAGCCAAGAAGAAGGGCCACAATCGTGCCCTGCGGTGGGTCCGCGACGCCGCGGGCAACGTTCGGACAGAGACTGTCCAGGTGGTATATGCCAATGGTGCAAGCCTCAAAGTCCGTCGGCCGATTCTTGAAGTGTTCGAACCGTTGTCTCTTGCAGAAGTTGAACAAGGGCCATCACGCGGCGGCGCCGCGACGTGCCCCATCAGCGGCTTTACCACTTCGGTGGAGAGTGTCCGAAGGCAGTTGTCTGAGAGAGCCGGGGGGGCAAGTGATGCTCGCTTAATGTGTGTTGTGACAGTGCGGGAGAATGAGCCCGGTCGCACGTATCGCCTCCCTGTACCCTCGGATGTCGAGGCTGCCGAGAAAGCGGAGCAAACCCTCGCACATCTTCTCCGGACAAAAGCACAGGTGGTTCTTGCGATTCCCGCCGGTAAGATCAATCACTTGCGGGGCTTTTTCAACATTGTTCTTTATGGGATGACCACGTGGGGAGATCTGTTCTCCCCACGGCAGAAGCTCAGTTTGTCCACATTGAACCAGCTCGTTCGAAACGCCGGGGAGCGCGTCGCGAAGGATACTGACGGGACATTCGCGGCGGCCGTGCAGACATGTTTGGCCTTGGCCGTTAGCCGTCATGCTGACATTAATGCCTCCCTTGCGATGTGGCACAATACCCGAGAACTGATTACACATGTTTTCGGACGCCAAGCCCTTCCAATGGTTTGGGACTTCGCGGAGGCAAATACTTTCAGCTCAGCATCTGGGTCATTCTTAGGCGGTGTGGATTGGATAAGCCGAGTATTGGAACAGCAAATAATAAACACTGGCCGCTCGGAGCAAGCGTCCGCTACCGAGCATCCTTTGCCCGAGGACGCTGCGGAAGTAGTTTTCACCGATCCACCCTACTATTCAGCAATTCCTTACGCTGATCTTTCCGACTTCTTCTACTCTTGGCTTAGACCCGCCCTCATTGAGATTTATCCCGAACTTTTGAAGTCTGAACTTTCACCTAAGGAAAAGGAGTGCGTTTCGCTCGCTCACCGTGCTGCAATGTATCGAAACAAGGATGGTCTGTGGTTCGAGTCAATGATGACCGACGCCTGTCGTGAGGCACGGCGAGTAGCGAAGCCTGAGGGCATTGGCGTATTTGTCTTCGCAAACAAAGAAACGTCTGGCTGGGAGGCGATGCTTGCGGCGCTCATATCTTCCGAATGGACAATTACC
>Ga0181536_10003788_pt1 | contig 16335 bp, 24 predicted proteins | sample PEATcosm2014_Bin_41_FD_121105 | JGI IMG/M metagenome (GOLD analysis project Ga0181536, IMG submission 121105) | Peatland microbial communities from MTU Mesocosm Facility, Houghton, MI, USA - PEATcosm2014_Bin17_60_metaG | ecosystem: Environmental > Terrestrial > Soil > Wetlands > Peat | place... | reverse complement strand
CGGATACGGCCCCCCCATGGGACATCGCGCACGCCTATTCCTCGGGCGACCTGGCATGGAGCCAGGGGTACCTATGGAGGTCCCTGCACGACAATAACCTGGGCAACTTCCCGCTGCCCGGCTTCTGGTGGGCTAACTACCCCCTGCACCCCGTGCCGGACTCCGGCACTGTCACGGCAGGGGCCCTGGGCGAGTCCGGCTATGCCACATGGCTGCCGGGCAACTCCCTGCTGGGGTTCGAGCTTACAAGCTCTGACACGCTGGTGTCCTTCCCCGCCGTCCTTGCCTCCTCGCCGGGCCGCAGCGGGCCGGTATATGGCTCGGCCTCCGTGTGCCTTGGCTCCTCCGGGGCGCTGGAAGTCTACTTCGAGAGCCACCCCAAGGACGTCAGCTTCACGGACCAGGACTTTACCGTCAGCGAGACGGCAAGCCTGTCCACGTCCTCCCCCTATAGCTCCTGGGGCACCCCGGCCACCCTTACGACCTTCACGGGCAGGTATGCCGACAACAGGCTTACCGTGGCGGCGGCCGGCGAGGCCCGCACCGCCTGCCTGGTCTACTTCACCCAGGACCCCCAGCGCAGCATCCTGACGGGGAACATACTCCTCGGGTACCTCAGCCCCAGCCCCCCCTTCCCCTGGGCATGGCAGGTCAGCCCTGGCCCCGTCCTCGGGGGCTCGGTCACGCAGGCCGTGCTATCCTTCTCCGAGACGCAGGGCACCAGCGTCTCCTACCTCCTCTCCCCTGCCTATGACAGGCGTGGCGCATGGTCGTACTCCGACCTGACCATCCCCCCGTACTGGCAGGACAGCTATGCCGTCAACGACCAGGTCTCGTACCTGGGGCAGGGGCTCACCTGCATATCCCCCGTCAACAGCCGGGGATGGTGGAGCCCCAGGAACTCCTACTATGGCGGGGACGTGGCCGCCGTGGCTGTATACTACTCCGCCAATAGCAACATAACAGGGACCGCCGGGGCGCTGCCTCCCCCCGAGGACCCGGCTGGCTGGGCGCTCCAGGGGGCAGGAGCTACCCCTCCCCCGCCTGACGCCACCGCATGGAGCCCTGCCGCCAGCTATGCGCAGGGCACCACGGTATACGTCCCTGCATACTACCTCTACGGGGGCACGGGCGTCCTCTCCTCCTCCGCCGGGCCGCCGCAGGACCCTGCCCACTGGGCACCCCTCCCCTCACCTCCCCTGGACGTTGCGCACTGGGAGGACTCCCCCGTCTCCTGGCCGCTTATGACGGGGGGGCTTGACTATTCCTCCATGGGCATCCTCGACCCCCGGACCTACGGGGGCCTGAGCCTTACCTGGCTGCGCGGCACCAAGTCCGTCCTGGACGACAGCAGCCTATGGGCGGTGGTGGGAGAGGCCAGTACCCCGACAGGCAGCGATGCCTACTATGCCTCCCATTTCGACGTCCCGCCCCAGGTATACCTCCAGCCGGACAGCGGCACGGTATACCGTGACACGCCCTTCCTCCTGGATGCCAGCCAGACCTATGAGGCATCCGGCAACCCGGTAGGGTTCACCTGGAGCCTTGTGCCCAGCGACCCCAATATCTCCCTTACCCCCATCGGCTCGGGGGACCAGGCCATCCTCCTGGTACAGAGGGCCATCGGCGGGGCGGAGACCCCTGTCAGCGTGGCGGTGGTGGCGGACGACTATGACGACTCCTCCAGCCCCCCTGCCCCTATCCATCCCCCGATGGCGGTCTCCCAGGTAACCTATGACCCCGTGTCGAACACGGCCGTCCTCCAGGTGGACTCCAACGCCACGGTAGCCATGGGGCAGGAGGTGCTTGCCTACGGGCTTGCCGACGCCGCCTTCCTGGACAACGCCATAATCACGGTGACGGGCCTGGCCCCGTCACCCCCCTCCATCTCCGGCACCGTGTCGTTCGCTGTCCCGGGCCTCCAGCCTGTCTCCCCCTACGGCCCCTCGGCCGACACCGGCTATGCCGCCGTGCCGCCGCAGTATGCGGTCATACAGTCCGCCCTGTCCCCGGCATCGGGCCTCCTGATAGCCTATAACGCCCCGCCTGTTATCACCATGCCGGGCATCTCCTCTGCCGCCAGGAACTCCTCTGTCACCCTGGCCCCCCTCATAACGGGGGCCACGGACGTGGACGATGACACTACCTATGCCTGGGCCCAGCTCCAGGGCACCACGGTACAGGCCACCGGGGCCGATACCCCCGTCCTGGCCTTTGAGACCAACGGCGTGAGCGTGGAGGGGGAGAGCCTGGAGTGGGGGCTTACGGTTGACGACGGGGTCAACCCCAGCGCCACGGCCCTTATCACCATATCCGTGCCCTCTTACCTCGACTGGTCCCCGCCTATACCAGGGGACTCCCTGCGGCTCAGCCGGGCAGCGTGGCCAGGCGCTATCTCGGACAGGAACACCGCCCAGTCCGACAGCCCTCCCCTTGAGTGGGGCTCCCTGGACGTGTCCTATATCTACACCGACCTGGCATGGGCCAAGAGAGTGTCCATACTCCAGACCCTCAGCCCCCCGGCATACGGCAACGACCGCTATGTCATCATATCGCCCTACTCTGTCCTGGTCTATATGCCAGGGCAGCCCTATACCCTGCTCAGGAGGCTCCTGCCCCCTGCCCCCGACTCCTCGCCCCCGCAGCCGCCGCCCACGGTGCTGGACGCCGTGCATACGGAGACCGACTATACCCTTGTCCTGTCGGGCAGCGGGCTGCTCTACAGCTTCTCCTCCGCCCCCCTGCTGAACACGGACAACCCCGACACCACCATCGACCTGTCTGCCCTGTCCGAGCTTGGCTTCACGAGGATATTCTCTACCATCAGCTTTGCAGGCAGCCGTGTCCTGGCCCTCTCCGGCCCCCAGGGGTGCCTGCTCCTTCAGGTTGACAGCACTACCCTTGAGGTCCAGGCCATGCTGGAGGTGACCACGGGGTCGAAGCTCCTCTACGGGGCCGACAACGTGCAGTTCGTACGCCTTGCCAGCGTGGAGAACCTGCGCACCGGCCAGGTGTTCCTCGGCACCGTGGACACCAACGGGTATACCTACGAGACCCTCATAGACCTCTCCCAGGGCAGGATTATAGGCACATGGGACAGGTCCCAGCTTGTCAACCAGCGCGTCACCAGCGGGGAGGTCCTGTTCCAGGCCGCCTCCTCCTACTCTGGCAGTCCTGTGCCGCCCACGCTCTCCCCTGCCGTCAACAAGGGGCCCAACCCCCTCCAGCCCAACCTTGAGCTAGTCCAGCTCACATGGGCACAGGTGCGCCCGGACCTGTGCAGCGGCTACGTGGTGGAGGTCTCCCTGGACGGGGGGGCTACCTGGCCGTCCGCCTACACGGTCAGCAGCGGCTCTATCGAGAGCCTGACCATAAGCCTTGCCAGGGGGAGCACCGTCCCTATCGGCTACACCTTCCGCGTGCAGGCCGGCTCCGAGGACGGCACCTCCGGCTTCTCCAACACAGAGAGTATCCTGCTCTAGCAAGGACTAGGACTACCAGACCCCTAGGTGTGGGGCAGGAATGCCCCTAGTGAAGCAAATCTTAGCATAGTGGAGTATACCCATGCCTACACCTACGGACATACGCAAGAAGGCCCTTGCCCTGCAAGGCAGGATAAGAGCCAACCGCAAGACCCCCGCCGACCCCAACCCTGGCGGCGAGCCCCTCTCTGTCCTCCTCGACTCCATATCCCCCCCTGAGCCGCCCACGGACCCCTGCCCTGAGGAGGTCATCGGCCTCCTCTCGCACTCGACCTCCAGGCCCAAGGGACCTATCGAGAAGGCCCTGGACATCGCCCTGGAGACGATGGAGGACAGGCAGAGGCAGGGGGGCCCTCCCTCCCCCATATGCCGGACGGAGGATGCCGCCAGGAAGCTGACCGAGAGGCTGGCGTCCACCCCCCAGAGGACCCTGTACGGGATGGGCAAGGACCTAATCGTTGCCAGGCTCAAGTCCATGCAGGGGAGGATACTGACCATCGTGGACGCATCCTTCCAGGACCCAGAGCAGAGGAAGGCCGTCAAGACCCTGGTCAGCAAGGAGTTCCGCCTGGAGATGGGCAGGGTGTCCGACTTCTTCGGGGACGACGAGGGGTACGAGGACTAAGTATTATCCGGTAGGTATGATAAAGAAGGCCAGCCTTTCCTCCCTGGTAGAGATGGCGGAGACCCTCAGCGCCGAGGACCCCGGCTCTGCCTGCGCCTACATGGCGGTACAGGTGTCCCCAGGCAGGGTGCCTGCCTTCTACAGGTCCAGCCCCCTGGGATTCGTGCAGTCCAAGGGGTTCGACCCTGACGGCATCAGGCACTTCGTGTCCCTGGGGCACCTCAACAACTGCCTCTCCGCCTCGGCGGACAGCCTCGACCTGCTGGTGGACAGCAGCGGCATGGTGTGCATAGAGTCGGTGGACGGCCCCTACAGGAACTTCATGCATGTCCATACGGTGCGCGAGGCGTCCTCGGGGGCCAAGTACCACAGCATAGGCAACCCCGCCGCAGAGCGGCTGGACCCCTCAGCCCTCTCCGGCATAAGCGTAGCCCTCCCCAAGGAGCTGTCCATGGCGCAGCAGCCGTCCCTTTTTGACGGCAGGCTGTGCATAGGGACCAGGGGCGGGCTGGTAAGGTACAGGGTCCCGTCCCTGTCCGGCGTAGGGCTCAACCCCTGCCGCTCCTTCCTCAGGTTCGCCTGCGGTGGCAAGGCAGACTCCCTCACCATCAGCGGGAACGGTTACTGGATATGCCAGAAGGGGGGGATGGTTAGCTGCATATCCTCCCACCGCTTCCAGGACTCCATGCGGCAGGCATTCGAGTCCCCCGGCACCCTGCTGGCCACCGTGGACGCCTTCCGCCTGGTAGAGGCCATGGGCAGCGCCCTCAAGATATGCGGCAGGAACAGCAGCTCGGACAAGACCGGGAAGATGTACCTGGGGCAGGACGGAGTTACATGCCGTGACACGTTCGGCAACGAGGCCGCCTTCAGCCTGGGGCCGCAGCAGCAGCCATGGGCCAGGTTCGGCATCATGGGCTATGCCGCCGAGCTTGCCGTGTTCTTCCTCCGGCAGGCCCAGGACAAGGATGCGACCATAGAGTCCGCCGAGCCAGCCATGGCGGGGCTGCCGCCTGCCCGGCGCATCTCCAGGGGGCCGTTCGAGGTAGATTTTAGAATTGTACCCTGAGGTGGACTTCAGGATAGTGCCATGAGGCATACATACATACGCGACTTCAAGTGCGATACCCCTGGGTGCGGTGCCACGCAGGCGGTGGTATACGCCTACTGTTGCAGCGATATGCTGGACCAGGAGTGCCCGGAGTGCGGGGCCAGGAAGACGCTGAACAGGTACGGCATGTTCGGGATACCCGTTCCCTCAAGGATAAGCCAGGCAGCCTATAATAAGTGGGAAGAGAAGTACGGGGCGGCTGCCAGGGAAAGCTGGGAGAAGGAGTTCCACCACACGGGCCGGACCGAGCTGGGGTTCATAGGCAGGAGAGATGCTAGGGCCCAGTTCAAGGGGATAGCGCCATGACGCTCAATGTGAAAGTAGAGCTGAGGAAGGACGACGGGACAGTAATACACAGCAGGGCCACGTCCACCAGGGTCACCTGGATGAGCGGCAAGGGCGTAGGGGAGGACGAGAGGCATGTCCACGACTCCTGCTTCTACGACTTGTCCTCTACGCTCCTGCGTGCCATGAGGGACAACTGGCCAGAGACGGAGGAATGGAATGACGAAGCTAATCAAGGTCTGGAAGTACGGTCCGGTAGAGACCCGTAAGATTGCCGACTACCTCAACGCTGCAACCCTGGAGGGGGATAAGGTCTTCGGGGTCTACCCGTCCGCCACCACGTCGGGAAGCCTGGACGTGCTTACCTACCATGAGAAGAGGGTGCCCGTAGGCAAGCCAGCGCCGGCCGATGCCCCCCAGGGCTAACCCCAAGGAGGGAGCTACGACCCGCTACCAAGAGGTAAAGAGGGAGTTCCAGCGCCTCCAGGCCAGGGCCAACCGGGCAACGCTCAGGTTCCACAGGCACTCCAGAAGGCACGTATGCACCCACTTCATCTGCTCGTGCGGTGCAAACGGGGACTTCTGGCCGAAGTGTGTCAAGTGCCATCTCCCCCTTGAGATGTTCAACACCGACAGCGCACCGGGGTCCTTCTGGTGCTGCGGCAGCGGGCACCCCCAGGGGCCGATGGAAGAGGGCATGCGCTGCGGGGGCACCATAGGCTGGAGGGTCCCGCTCAACAGGCATGACAACCCCGAGATTAAGGGGCATACGCACTGCTACCATAACAGCGGCGGGTGCGAGGAGCTTAAGAAGCTGGGCAAGGCAGACAAGGCCGCGTCGGACGCCTTCCAGAAGTTCTGGGGCAGCCTGCCCAAGTCCGTGAAGATTCCCCATATGGGATGGTGCATCCCTCCGGGCGGCACCGGACCACTCCAGTGGGGCAAGGCTTGGCGTGTCCCCCGCTGCTGGGTCAAGCTATGGTATACCGGGACGGAGTTCGACTGCGCAGGGGGCAGGTGATGGACCAGGCAATGTCATCCCGCCTTCTCTCCTTCCGCTCCGGGGCAGGCCGCCTCAGGCAGCAGCTAGAGTACGAGAGCGCCAACGCGGAGCGCCTCCGGGACAAGGTCAGGCGCATCGAGGGGGAGAAGGCGGACCTCCAGAAGGCCCTGGCGCTCATCGACAGGTGCATCGAGCTGGTCAGCGCTACCGGGATAGGCAAGATTGAGTCCATAGTCACCGGGGGGCTACAGCAGGTCTTCAAGGACGACAAGGAGCCTATCTCCTTCCTGGTGGAGAAGAGGGAGACTGCCCGAGGCTACAGCTACCGCCTCCTGTGCAGGCAGGGGGTGACTGTCGGCAGCCCCATGGCGGCCTTCGGCGGGGGGGTCCAGAACCTCTGTGCCTTCCTGCTCAGGGTCATCATGATAAAGAGGTTCAAGCTCGCCAAGGTCATCGTCCTGGACGAGTCGTTCAACAACGTCAACGGGGCCAGGAACCAGCGCAGGCTCTCGGAGATGCTCCGCACCCTGGCGGACGACTTCGGCTTTACCATCCTGGCCATCACGGGGCAGAAGCGCCTGGCCGCGGCCGCCGACAGGATATACGAGGTGGACACAGGCGGGCTTACCCCCGCCCTGCGGCTCAGGACATACGAGGGGATGAGCGATGACGGGGAGGAGGGGGCATGAACGGCCAGATAGCAGTCCGGCTGAGCATGATGGGGTCCAATGCCTATGACGGGCAGTGGACGGAGGTGCAGTCGTTCGAGGAGCTTTTCGGGTACCGCTACTGGAAGGTGCCCTTCAGCAGGCCCCTCCTCCTGGAGCTTGGCAGCCTCAGCAGGCTATGGAGGGAGGCGGGCAGTCCCCCCCTGAGGGGCAAGCCAGGGAGATGAGCCAGGGACATGAACCAGGTAAGGCTCAAGTCGGCCGAGGAGGTACTGTCCCGCCTACAGGAGCTTATCCGCCGCTACCGCCGCCGCTACCTCCAGCGCAACCTGCGCCCCTGCCCCTATAACTGCAAGCATGCGAAGGTCGTAGGGCGGGAGATAGTGGGGTGCCTGAGGTGCGGCTCCCGCAACCCGGAGTTCTGCAAGGACCCTGCCGTATTCTCCCCAGCGTTCTCCAAGCAGGAGCTAGCGGACGAGTTCAACCGGGGGCTGCGCAACCCCCAGGTCCTCCTCCGGGAGTACCGCGACCTGGTGGCCCTCCTCTGGGCGGTAGGGTACTTCGACAGGCCGGAGGCGGTGCCGGAGCACATCATCCAGTCCAAGGCGGGAGGTAGGCAATGACCCTCAGGCAGGCAGTCAGGACAGTCCTCCCCTACCTCTATGCCGAGGCAGGGTACCCCAACTATCCCACCTACTTCAAGGACAACTGGTGCTGGCACCAGCTATCGGCAGGGGACGAGCACTATGACATCACCTACGGGCAGCTAAAGGCGGCCGTGGCCGCCTTCCAGAGGTACCTGAAGCCGCAGAGGAAAAAGACAAAGCCGGTCCTGGTGCCGCCCTTCAGCGAGGAGGAAGGCAGGAGGCTGGCCGCCCTGCCCTTCGGCAGGGAGAGCCATACCCACGCCAATGGCAAGAAGGCCCCGTACCCCATCCTCCTATGCAGTATTTGCTCCCCCTGGGACCCCAGGCACGACATGACGTGCAGGCTATGGGAGGAGGAGCGGCAGGCATCCCTGGAGAGGGAAGGAGAGTAGCATGGCAGAGGTGTTCACCTATATGAAGCCCTTCGAGAAGAAGGCCATCGACTTCCTCAAGCAGCGCATGGACGAGATTGACAAGGAGATGGAGAGGCTGGCCGACGAGAGGGCGCTCTATGACGAGATGCTCAGGAGGCTCGACCCCTGCCCGGACTGCAACGGCATAGGGGAGATTAGGATAGTCATCGACCAGGACGAATCCGAGTACCAGAAGTGCGCCCCCTGCAAGGGGACCGGCGTGCGGGGAGGTAACGTCAAGTGAGCAGGAAAAGGCCGAAGGAGAAGGAGGGGGACACATGCCCCTCCTGCGGGGAGAAGCTCAGGCTGGTCAGAATCCGCTGCGAGGGTGCCAGGAAAAGACATAAGCGCATGCCTACCATCCTGGCCTGCCGCTGCCTGCACCCCGGCGACCTGATGTGCAACTGCGGCAACCCCTGCTGGAGTATCTTTTAGCATATGGACAACAGGCCTGACGTAAACGCCGAGATGCAGCAGATGTGCCAGACAGTCTGGGGGACGGATGCCCCCAGGAAGGACTACTCCGCCTGGCGCAGGCTGGACAAGCAGCACGCTGCCATCTGCTGCGGGTGCGGCAAGCTGAAGCTGCTCACGTGGGAGCACGGCATCTGCTACCGGGACGCCTGGTGCAGGTTCGCAGGGCACCTCGACGACAGCTATGCCTGCCAGGTCTGCGATGACTGCCTCCTGCGGATAGGCAGGGAGGAGGTTCGCCGGGAGAGCGCCATGGAGGGCTCCCATACTGACTTCATGAAGGCCCACGGCTACCTGGAGGAATGAGTGGCAGACGAGTGGTACCTTACAGACGTGCCACGCCTCGTCTCCGAGACCGGCCTCCTCTACAGGCGCATCGTGGAGAAGGCCCCGGAGAAGACCTGCGAGGCAGTCACCGTCCAGCGGACCGTCGAGGAGCGCAACTGGGGGGAGACCGTCGGCCAGCTCAGCCTCGGCGAGGCAGTCCGCCGCCTGGGGTACTTCTACGTCCCTAAGGTAATGGCCCCAGGGCCAGCCTTCGTCTTCCCCATACGCAACCCTGACGGCACCTTCCCTCGTGCCCAGACCAAGCCCCTCAAGGGCAGCCCCCTGTTCAGGGAGGATGCCAAGTACCGCTATGTCGGCGACAGGGACAGGCTCATAGGCCCTCCCTGGCTGGGCAACGACCCTGCCACGCTCAGGGAGGCCATCGGGAGGCAGGCGGTGCTGTGCGTGGAGGGGCCGTTCGACCTGGTCGCCCTGAGGGCCCTCTGCCCCTCCTACCCCATCATGTCGCCCCTCACCAAGCGCCTGGGGAAGCAGCACGTTGCCTACCTGCGGATGCTGGGGGTTATGAGGCTTATCCTGCTCTTCGACAACGACCCGCAGGGGGAAGAGTCCATGGGGCAGCAGGAGAGGCAGATAAGGGAGATGCAGGTCATCCCCTGCACCTGCCCCACGCACGACCCCAGCAAGGCGCTGGAGGCCTACCAGTGGGCCAGGACCCTTGCCTCCACCGTGTCCCAGCTTTTCGGGTATTAGCCAGCATGACTTTCGAGATAACAGAGGGTAGGATGAGAAGGACAATAGCCGCCGACGTGGCAAGGGCCATATCGGCGCACTTCCAGTATACGAGGGGCGCGGGGCATACCCGTACGGTCATCCACGGGCTCGACAGCGTCCCGGAGGCCAGTGTGATAGTAGCCCACCGGGACCAGCTACCGTGCATCGAGCAGTGCCGCAAGGTCCCCCTGGAGGACTGCCCCCGGCACCTCCAGGGCAGGAGGTTCCCCCTGGTTATCGACAACTATGCCCTCCAGGAGCTTCTGGAGGCGCTCCTCTGGGACATCGACATCACCAGGGCGGAGCGGGACAGCTCCATGGAGGAGGCGGAGTCTTACTGCCGCCGCCTGGTCAAGGCGGAGAAGAGGCTGGCAAGGCTGGAGGGGACAGCCGTATGCCTGAAGAAGCAGAGACGGAGGCCTTAGGTGCAGAGCGACAGGGTCAGGGTAGCATCGTTCGAGGGGCTGTACGACGAGGAGTCCCTCCTCGGCATATCCTTCAATATCAACGAGCGCAAGCACTGCCTGTTCGGCATCCATGACTGGGTCAACGCCGGGCTGGAGTGGAGGAAGACCTTCTACCAGTCGGGCCATCCCACCTCCGTGGGGTACTATGTCGAGTTTAGGTCCTCGTGGCCCGGAGACGTGCCGCTCTCCTACGGCAACATACGGCTGTGCCGCAGGTGCAAGCGGATAGACTGCTACCACCTGTGGGAGGGGCTGACCGAGAACGAGCTTGCGTATGACGCCTACTACTCCGAGGTCCTTACCGTGGCCAGGTGCCACAGGTGCGGCCGGAGGGTGGCCATGGGCAGGTTCAGCGAGTGCCATCCCACCCAGGAGGCGCTGGACCTGGTCAACGAGGTAGTCGGGGAGGCCTTCCCTCCCCTCCCCGAGGAGGAGGACGACCGCACGGGGCCCTCGGCGGGGGCAGAGGGGGAGCCCTATAGCTACGCCAGCACCGGCTACTACATGGTCACCGGCACCACCCTGCCCGCAGGGCCCCACCTCGGCAGCGGGTTCTATGTCGAGCTTCCGGTCCTGGTATCGCGCATCCTGGCCACCCTGGGCAGGGAGGACGCGGTAGCGTATATCAGGGCGTGCATCAAGGACGGCATGTCCAGGTATGTCTCCCTTAGCAAGACGTTCGTCCCCGTAGCTACCCTGCCTGTACCCACAAAGGAGGAACCAGCATGTTTGGACGCGGCAACTGGGCGGTCATCGGGCTAGACCCGGACTCCCTGGACGGATTCAGGGCCGGGCTGGATACCGACCTGCGGCTGCTGAGGTCGTCCCAGCTAATGGCGGCGGCGGCCATCCGCCTGCATGCCAGCGCAGCGGCATGGGGCGTCAACCCCTACGGGAGCCCCAGGCTGGACGAGGAGTTCGAGAAGTCCTTCCCCTTCGGGGACCTCGTCTCCCTCCTCAAGGACATCGAGGAGGAGAGGACCACGACCCTCGATATGGGCCCCCTGCGGGAGTTCCTACCCTCCGAGCGCTCCACGTCCCTGGGCAACAACGCCTATGGCTTCTGGATGGTGGTCAACGACCCCAAGGACGTGACCGACCCTGTGTCCAAGAAGGAGGCCCTGTCATACCGCCTCATCGGCCGCCCGTTCCGCTTCCTGGCCAAGAAGGAGAAGGACGATATCGAGCAGCAGGTGGACGCCTCCGCCGTGAGGTCCCGCAGGCAGTTCCCCGTCATCGCCGACTTCCAGCACGGGCACCTCTATGCCGAGTCCACCTCGAAGGACGACCTGATAGCGCTGCGCGACGTCCTGGACGGGCTGGGGGCCAAGACCTCCTCCCTCTACTGGCACTTCGGCAGCGAGAACTGGGTCTCCGAGTTCCTCAACACCGTCTACAAGGGCAACAGGTACCCCTCCGAGATGCGGTCCCGTGCGGAGGAGCTTTCCCGCTTCCGCCCCGAGGAGGTCGAGAAGCTGCCGGACAAGGAGATGGAGAAGGTGATGGCGGCGTACTTCGCCTTCACCCCCATGGAGAACGGCCTTGTCTCCGCCCTGGGCTGCCCCTCCCAGGTGCGCATCCACAGGGTAAGCGACCCGGTCGGGGTGGCCACCTCCTCGGTGGCGTTCTCCCTGCTCGGCCTGACCAACGACTCCGAGCTTGCCGGGGCCTCCCTGACGGTGCTGGAGCCCGTCAGCAAGAGGGTCAAGGGCGTGGACAAGGTCACCAACCGCCCGCAGCTATCGGTGGATATCATCCCTGGCATCAACAACTTCGATGCCGGGGCGGCCCTCCTGAAGGGCCTTGAGCTGCCGGAGTTCAAGCGGCATGTCAAGGCCGCCCTCAAGGCGCAGGGAGGGCTGGAGGTCAAGGACTTCTGGGCCATATGGCTCACGGACATGCATGATGCCGTGCTCACCCTGTCGGACAGCATAACCAGCATCCTGGGCACCCTTGGCCCCAACGTGCCAGGGTTCTACGGGCTGGCGCACATGGACACGGGGGCGGACACCACGGCCGTGGAGATTGAGGAGGAGCCGCCGCTCTCGTCGCCCCCGCAGCCCTCCCTTCCCGAGTTCATCCCGGCCAGGGCGGAGACTGTAGGGGGGGTTGACCCGGCGTCCGGGCCGGACAGGACGGTCATCATCGAGATGGTTCAGGACGAGAGCGGGGTATTCAAGGCAGAGAGCAAGGAGGAGATACAACATGGCGGAGACTGAGACAGAGGGGCTGCCGCAGGTAGAGATAGCAGCGATAGTCATGGACGACAAGGGCCACGTCCTGCTGGGGCGTGCCCTGGAGGGGGTGGACAAGGACAAGGTCACCGTCCCTATCGGCCGCCTCCAGCCGTTCGAGGCCATGTCCGATGCTGCCGTGCGCATCGTTGCCGAGTGGGCGCAGACGGAGATTGCCCCCCAGCATGCCATCTTCGTGTGCGAGTCCATCCACCAGGAGGGGCAGGAGCACCGGGTGGTGGTGTTCATATTCGCCAAGGCCACCAGCCCGGCCCTCTCCCGCAAGGAGCTGAGGGAGGACGTCATGTGGGTGGACGTGAGGGACCTCGGCCAGTACCAGGACGAGATGAGCGACCTGGCCGCTGACGGGTTCTACAAGCTGAGCCTTGTCCTCAGGCAGCAGGCGGCGGCAAAGGGGCAGTAGGAAGGCATCATGGCAACGATAAACCAGTGCGACAGGTGCAAGGAGATGGAGAACGCATCCCTCCCCCTCCAGAAGATACACGTGAGGCGGGTATCTATCCAGCATGTGGGGGACTCCCCATGGGAGGCCGACCTTTGCGAGAGGTGCAGGGGGGACCTGGAAGCATGGCTCAAGACTCCTCCCCCCGCAAGAGTGAACGCTCTCACCAGTAGGAAGGCGCAATGCTCGGCATGATAAGCATCAACCTTGAGGAGGCCAACCTCATCAGGACGGTACGGAGGCTTTCCTGCTCCGGCATGGAGGGCTTTACCAGGGAGGTGGAGGAGCTGGTAAGGTTCAGCACCGGCAACCCCAGCAGGCGGGAGCGCCTGGAGCACCTCAAGCACCTGTTCTACCGCTACCTGTGCGAGGATGCCGTGGAGGGCAGCGGGTTCGACCTTGATGTGCATGACGCCCTGGACGCCCTTGCCAAGAAGTACGAAGCACAATGAGTAACGTCAACCTAATCGCCTGCCGCCCGAGGGCATGGAACGAGGTAGTGGGGCAGGACAGGGCCGTGTCCCTGCTCAGGAGCCTGCTGACTACCGGCAGGTTCATGCTCCGTGGGTACATCCTCAAGGGGCCGAAGGGCACGGGCAAGACCAGCGTGGCATACCTCTTCTCCCGCGCCCTTATGTGCTCCGGCGAGGACCCCCTGGGGTGCGGCCAGTGCCCCTCCTGCCGCTCCATCGACACGGACGGCATAGAGCGCAGCCCGGACTTCTACGAGACCGATGCCGCCTCCCGTCCGGGCGTGCAGGACGTCCGCAGCCTCATGGAGTGCATGGCGCAGCCGCCTGTCGCCGGGAGGAGGAGGGTCGCCCTTATCGACGAGGCCCACAGGCTGTCCCCGGAGGCGTGGGACGTGTTCCTCAAGCCGCTGGAGGAGGCGGGCACCGGGAGCGCCTTCCTGTTCGTCACTACCGACGACTCGCGCATACCCTCCACCATACAGTCCCGCTGCCTTCCCCTCCCCTTCTCCCGTGTCCCGGACGATACCGTGGCCGGGCTCCTTGCCAGCATCGCATCCCAGAACGGCATAGAATACGAGCTTGCCGCCCTACAGGACATAGCCTGCCATTCCAAGGGCATCCCCAGGGACGCCATACGGTGGCTGGCGGCCGCGGCCAGCCTGGGGAAGGTCACCAGGGAGAACGCCAGCAAGGTGCTGGACAGCCCCCTGGAGGACACCTGCCTCTCCTGCCTCCTGGCGGTATGCAGGGGGGACCAGGCGGAGGCGGCCAAGGCCGCGGACTCCGCCGCCCTTATGTCCCCTCCCTCCAAGGCCGTGGAGACGATGTTCTCCCTCTATGCCCGCTCCCACTGGGCGGCCCCCGGCACCGAGCTTGCCCGCGTGGCCCTGGGGCTGCCGAGCATCAGGGACACTACGGGCATATTCATCAGGTGGCTGGGCACCCCGCTGCTGCCGGCCGATGCCCTACCCCTCCTGGTATACGAGCTGCTGGGGGTGGCCAGGAAGCCCCCCAGGGATGCCAGGCCCAAGGACATGGCGAAGGTCCAGGCCATACTCCAGGGCGAGGTGATATGACGCTGGCCAGGGAATACACGGTTATCATCCTGTCCTCCATGCTGGCGGTAGGGGCATCCTATGCCTACTGCCTTGCGAAGGTGCATAGGGCCGAGTCCGCGTCCGCCAAGGCCGAGCTGGCGTACCTCCGTACCTGGAAGAGGGCCCATGACAAGCGCCTGGAGGAGATTATCTCCCTGGAGCACGATATGGCCTACTGGGTATGGGTGATAGGGGAGATAGAGAGGGAGAGGGAGGAGGACGAGGGGGCGGCACCCAGGCTGGCCCCTCCCAGCCTTGCCCCTGGCCGGGAGGCCCTTAATCTAGCGGTATTAAGGAGCAGGGTAGATGCTTCTAACTTACGGGGACTGCTCAAAGCTCAGGGGCACGGAATGGTGCATGCTGGAGGTGCGCTCGGAGAAGACCATCGAGCCTACCCTTAGGCGCATCGGCAAGGCCATACCCGCCATCTTCCGGGACGATGCCCTGGAGCTGTTCATCCCTATAGGCAGGCGGGACCTCGACACGTTCGACCTGGAGGCGGCCGCCTACCTGTTCGTGCGCAGCACCAGCTTCTCCGGGCTCCTCAGGCTCAAGACCATCACAGGGGTCGTCAGCCTGGTGACGGAGGGGGACTCGAACCGCCCCAGCAAGGTCATCAAGGTGCAGGACAGCGATGTCCAGGCCTTGATGAGGGCCGCCGAGAAGCGGTTCAGGGGGCACTCCTCCGGCATCGGGATAGGCTCCTTCGTAAGGGTGCTCAACGGGGAGACCCGCGACTTCTGCGGCAGCGTGGTGGCCATGGGCAGCGGGAGGGCGGTCGTCAGGATAAGGCTCAAGACCCGCAGCATCATGCTGGAGACGCCGCTCGCCAACCTCCTCAACCTCTCGCATGTCCCCCCTGAGCTTAGGACCTACTACCACTGCCCCCTCGTCTCCGGGCTCAGGGACGAGCCCGGCGTGCAGGCTGCCTGTGCCTCTATCGACAGGGAGATAGAGGAGGCGCTCTCCCACGGTCTTACCCCCGAGGAGCACGCCTCCCTGGGCGGGGAGGCCAGTGCCAGGAAGGCAGAGGCCGTGAGGAGGGCCGAGCGCATCGCCGAGGCGCTGGAGCTGGTCAGGGGGGACACCAGGCTGGAGGAGGCCCCCGCCGCCCCCAGGCGATATGCCGCCCCGCCGAAGCGCTCCAGGCAGAGGACCGTCACCGCCCTGGTCAGGAAGCTCATACTCATCGACCATATACACGTCCCCATGGGGGTGGCCACCAAGGTGGTTGCCGCCATCAGGGACAAGGAGGTCAAGCCCCCGAAGAACTTCTTTATCGTCTATACTATCATCAAGGACTGCCTTATGAGGTACTGGGTCAAGGAGGACAGGCCGGACATAAAGTCCTACAGGGAGGCCGTCAAGCACTACGGGGACGTCTACAGGTTCTCTGCCCGGCAGATAGCCAAGGTGGACCCGTCCTTGCAGATTCCCCTGGGGAACAAGGGGCAGGCAGTATTCCATAGTGTAAGGGCAGGGGCCGCCGAAGGCCCTGGCCCAGGAGGAAAAGAATGAGCAACGGGACTACCAACCCCATAATACAGGAGATTCTCCAGAAGGTCGAGACGGCCATAGACAGCGCCGTGGACACCTTCATCGAGAAGGAGCTTCCCAAGGAGGCCCCGGTCATCGAGCCGTATGTTGCCGAGGCCGTGGCGGATGCCGGGAGCTTCATCGCCGCCGAGCTTGCCAAGCTGCTCGCGGAGGAGCTGGGCAAGCTGCTCGCGGCACACAAGGCCCCCGGCAGCCCATAGCCGGAAGGAGAAGCACAATGAAGAAGAAGACTGCCACGGTAGCACTGTGGCTGCTGTTCTCGGTGTTTGCCCTG
>Ga0181536_10003784_pt1 | contig 16343 bp, 10 predicted proteins | sample PEATcosm2014_Bin_41_FD_121105 | JGI IMG/M metagenome (GOLD analysis project Ga0181536, IMG submission 121105) | Peatland microbial communities from MTU Mesocosm Facility, Houghton, MI, USA - PEATcosm2014_Bin17_60_metaG | ecosystem: Environmental > Terrestrial > Soil > Wetlands > Peat | place... | reverse complement strand
GCTTCCTTCAAGTCGCTGTATCTGAAGCGCCCCTACACACAGTCTCAACTCCCAGTTCTTCGCTCGGGGGCGCTCCAGATACAGCCCTAAGACTTCTGGCCCGAAAATAGTCTCCCGTTAGCCCTTCACTTGGAGATAACGGCCAAGGTGACGGGGAATGCCAGAGCCTGAAGTTGTGCGTGTTGAGGCTCACGATCGTCACCAGGGAATGGCATAGCCGCTGGGTATCAGGGCAGGAATTCCATCAGCACGATGAACGGTCGCGTTTGTGGTCGAAAAGAGGAAGAAGTGTGGTTGTAGGTTTCTCTCCCGGCGACACGGGTCTAGATCGAAACCATGCGGGGTGTCGAACCTTTCCCAGGCTTGCCTGTAATAAACAGCCCTGTCCCGCGTCTTTAGTTATGAAACACAGGTCGAGGAGGGGTACCCTGCTGAGCATACTAGAGGAAGCGGCGATCGCGATTCCTGACGAACTCGAACGAGCCTTTCGGGCGCACCACGGCCTTGTGTTCCGGACTGCCTACCGGATCACCGGTAACGCGGGGGATGCGGAAGATGTATTGCAAACCGTTTTCCTGCGATTGCTCCGGCGGGGCCAAAACGCCGATCCCCTCGAAAACCTTGAAAGTTATCTACGCCGGGCGGCTATCAACGCTGCTCTGGATGTGATCCGATCGAGACAGTCCGATCAGACCATTCCGCTTCCCGAAGAGGCTTCCGGCCTGGCGCTCTCTTCGCCGGTGGATGCGGACGTCTCCAGCCTCCGGCAGGCTTTGACGCGTGCCGTGGCCCAGTTAAGCCCGCGTCGGGCAGAAGTCTTCGCGCTGCGGTTCCTGGAGGGATTCAGTAACCGTCAGATCGCCCAAACTCTTGGCATTTCACAAGTGCTGGTGGCGGTCATCGTACATCGCACTCGTCAACAACTCCGCAAGGAGCTTCGTCCGTACCTAGGAGACAGATCATGAGCGACAAGAGATTCGACCAGCTACTCTCAGACATTCGAAACGAACACGTCGACGACGAAGTGGTTTCTCGCGCTGGCGAGCGGGTCTGGAGTTCGATCGCTGCGTCTCCAACCACCGAACTCAGCACGCACACGCTGCGGAGCTGTGAGGATTTTCAGACGCTCATCCCGGCCTATTTGAGCAAGGATCTGCCGGAGGCACGCAGGCTGTTGTTCGAAGATCACGTGCACCAGTGTGTGGCGTGCCGGCACGCTGTTGAGCAAGCCCGCAGCAGCGAACTTCAGCCGGTATGGCAAATGAAGACAGCACCTCGCGGTTTTGCGGTGTGGCGCTGGGCCATGGGCGCGGCCGCGGTCGCAGCAGTCACAGTTGTGGCCCTCACGCTGGTCAACGGCATGTTCCCTGGCCAGCACGTCATCCGCGGAAAGGTTCAGAATGTGGACGGCTCACTGTATGCGGTTTCCGACGATCATGTGCGTCTGATTCCGGCGGGCTACGAGATTAGGAACGGAGATGAGATCCGTACAGCGAAGGGTTCGAATGCCGTGGTTCGCCTTCTCGATGGATCGTTGGTGGAGATGGATGAGCGCTCCGATCTCTCGGTGTCTCGCGAATGGAAGGGAACCACGATTCGTCTCGACGGTGGCCACATCATCGTTCAGGCCACCAAGCAGCGCACGGGTCGTCTTTATGTTGCGACCAACGATTGCCTGGTATCGGTGAAAGGGACCATCTTCTCGGTCAACCACGGGACAAAGGGTTCTCGTGTGGCTGTTATCGAAGGTGTGGTTCGGGTTGCGTCGGGCGAGCAGATTTCCGAACTACACTCTGGAGACGAAGCGACCTCTAGTTCCAGCGTCTCCAAAGTTCCAATCCAAAGCGAGATTGCCTGGAGCCGGAATTCCGCAAAATATCTTGCGCTGCTGGGAGACTTTGCTCTGCTGCAAAAACAGTTTGAGGCGATTCCGGGACCAGGGTTGCGCTATAGTTCCGAGCTTCTGCCCTACGTTCCCGATCACACTGCAGTGTATGCCGCGATTCCCAATCTCGCACCCACTCTGGGCGAAGCCGGCCAGCTTTTTCAGGAGCGGTTGCAACAGAGTCCAGTGCTGCGCAGTTGGTGGAAAGAACAACAGCGCGGTAAAGGCCCAAAGCTCGATGACGTGATTAACCAGTTGAAGACTTTCAACAGCTATCTGGGAGACGAGATCGTATTCACGGTGGCCAAAGACGGCTCAACCTTCAGCGCTCCCGTTGTACTCGCGAAGGTTCGGCAGCCTGGCCTGGAGGGTTTCCTGCAAAGTGAAACGAAGCGGCTCAACACCGATGGTACTCAAGCTGCGCTCCAGATTGTGCGGGATCCCTGGGCGATATCACCCTCGCCGACCAGGCCGTTCCTGGTTTATGTGAACAACGATATGTTTGTCGCGAGTCCGGACGTTGCGGAACTGCAGCAAGCAGTGGCGCGAATCCAACACTCCAGCACCAGCCATTTCGCCGAGACACCGCTCTACCAGCAGGTGGTCCATTCCTACCAGCAGGGTGCCGGCTGGCTCTTCTGCGCGGATATGGAACAAATTGTCGCCCAAAACGTATCCGATGGAAGCAACAAGCCGTTGCCGCCAGGGATAGGAGACGTTCGATACCTGATGATTGAGCGCCGCGAAATCGGAGGCAAGACGGAAAATCGCGCTGCGCTGACGTTCGCCTCTGAACGGCAGGGCGTGGCATCGTGGCTCGCCGCGCCGGCTTCCATGGGCGCCTTGGAGTTCATTTCGCCCGACGCAAGTATGGTAAACGCCGCAGTCATCAAGAGCCCGCGCAGTATCATGGAAGACCTGTCCCAGATGATCGGCAGCAGCGATCCCAACTTTTCCCAGGATCTCTCAAAGTTTGAAGCCAAGACTGGTGTGAGCGTGCTCGACGACATCACCGCGCCCCTCGGCGGCGAGGTGGCGTTCGCGTTCGATGGCCCAGTACTGCCTACTCCAAGATGGAAGCTGGTGTTCGAGGTGTATGACCCGGCCACCTTGCAGTCGACCGTCGCCAAACTGGTCGACAGTTTCAACCGCGAGGCTGGTGCGTCAAAGGGATCGCTGGTGCTCGCGCAACAGCAGGTGGGTTCCCAGATCTACTACACCGTCCGCAATCCGAACTACCCGGCCACCGAAGTGGATTACACCTACATTGACGGCTACCTGATCGCCGGGCCGGACATCGCCACGCTCTCGAAAGCCATTCGAGACCGCGAAGCCGGAAATATATTGACGCACTCCGCGACGTTCCAGGCGCTTCTCCCCAATGATGGATACACGAACTTCTCGGCGATCTTCTATCACAATATCGGTCCCGTGATAGGCCCGTTGCTAGACCAGATCAAATCGGTCGGAACGCTAACGGCGCAGCAACGACAGTCCATCGCGATGCTGCAGGCAAACACCGCGCCGGGCTTGATCTACGCCTATGGCGAGCGCGAACGGATCGTGGTCGCCAGCAACACTGGCTTTATGGGGTTTGACCTCGGTACTCTTATGACCATGGGCCACGGCGGTCCATTTCTGCCGCAGATGTTTCTCGAAGGAGCCATGGGCCATCCCGGCTCCACACAGTAGTCGATGAGTACGGCGATCCAACCCGGAGCAGCAGTTGTCGCAAGTCAGGAAACCGCTGCTGCTCCGCCAAATCCAGTCATCGAATTACAGGGGCTCTCGGTCCGCTTCGGCAGCCGCGAAATCCTGAAGAACCTGGTCTGCTCGCTGCGCGGGCGAGCGATCGGGTTGCTGGGACCTAACGGAGCCGGCAAGTCCACCCTGATCAACACTCTTCTGGGTTTCTACAAACCTTCCGCCGGTTCCGCCCGCGTTCTCGGACACGACATTCGAACCGGCACCAGGAAAATCCTCAGGCTGGTCGGCTACATGCCAGAGAATGACGCGATTATCTCGAAAATGAGCGCTGTGTCCTTTGTGCAAATGATGGCGGAACTCTCCGGCCTGCCTCCCGGGGCCGCACTGGAACGCGCGCATGAAGCGCTGTTCTGTGTGGGGCTCGCAGAGGCACGATACCGCGAACTGGGAACCTATTCGCAGGGCATGAAGCAACTGGCGAAGTTGGCCCAGGCGATCGCTCATGGACCCAGGCTGCTGATTCTCGACGAGCCGACCAACGGCCTCGATCCGTCCGCGCGGCAGCGCATGATCCGCATGATCCGCGACATTCGCGATAGCAAGCAGTTGCAGATCGTGCTGTGTTCCCATCTTCTGCGCGATGTCGAAGACACGTGCGAAGAAGTATTGATCCTGAACCAGGGCCGAATTGCGCACTACTCGAACCTGGAGGAAGAACGCAAGGCCAACAAGCGATTTCTCGAGCTGGAACTCTACAATGCGAACGGCGATTTCACTGCAGCCGTCGAAAAACTCGGCTGCGAGTGCGCCACGACAGCGAACCGGGTGAAGATGATCCTCGCCGACGGAGTTGAGATTCGCGACATCTATCGCATAGCCGCGGAACGCGATGTGCGAATCCGCCGCCTCAATTTCCGCCGCGACACGCTGGAAGATATTTTCTTGAAGGCGATGGGAAGCTGAGAATATGCCAGTTGACACAGAGCAGCCGAGTGTAAGCCGCCAGGAGAGTCGCGATGGCCGTCTATAGACGCAGTTACACATCGTACTCCGGCCCGCTTACTCCGGCGTGGTCGCGTTTCCTGGTTCTGTTTCGCTACTCCAGAAGAAAGCTATTTCGCTCCAAGCTTCACACCGTGCTCTTCGTCCTCTGTTTTTTCTACCCTCTTGCATGCCTTCTGATCATTTATCTCGCTCACAACCTGAGTTTCATTCAGAACTTCGGAACGGTCGGCGGCGGTTTCGTAGCAATTGACAATAGGTTCTTTTTGTACTTCATCGATGTGCAGGGAGCGCTGGCCTTTGTACTCACCGCCTTCACCGGGCCGGGACTGATCTCTCCCGATCTCGCCAATGGCGCTCTGCCCTTATATTTCTGCCGGCCATTCTCGCGTGCCGAATATGTACTGGGCAAGGCGTCCGTCCTGGTGATTTTGCTGTCGCAGATCACATGGATTCCTGGCTTGATTCTGTTCGGTATTCAGTCCAGCCTCGCCGGGCCCCGGTGGACATGGGATCACCTCTGGATCGCAGGCAGCCTCGTCCTTTCTTCCCTGCTATGGATCGCAATCCTGTCCCTTCTCGCGATGGCACTCTCAGCATGGGTGAAGTGGAGAATCGTCGCGGGGGCGCTTCTGCTCGCTGTCCTGTTCTTCGGAGCAGGGTTCGCGCAGGCCATTAATGCCGTGCTGCGGACACAGTCAGGACACTTCCTCAATCTGTTCTATCTGATTTCCACGGTTTGGACTTCGCTGCTGCGGGTTCCAAGCGAGCGTTCGCTGACTTCCGCGGACGCGTCGGTCGCCTTGCTGGTGTACTGCGGAATCTGCCTCGCCCTCCTCTGGCGAAAGGTGCGGGCCTACGAGGTGGTCAGGTGAACGGAGTAACCAGCAAAGATCGCATCGTCTTCGAAGACGTCTCGAAGTTCTATGGCGAGATTCTGGGAGTGAACCGAGTCAATCTCTCGATCCCTCCCGGCGTGACCAGTCTGGTTGGCCCCAACGGTTCCGGAAAAACCACGTTGATGAACCTCATGACGGGTTTAGTTCGTCCGACTCGCGGGCTCATCCGCGTCCTCAACCACGACCCGAGTGAACCGGAGAAACTCTTCAAAATCCTTGGTTACAGCACCCAATTCGACTCCTTCCCCAAGGGCCTGACCGGATTTCAGTTTGTCTATTCCTACCTTCGGCTGGGAGGGAGCGACTCACAAACCGCGCAGCAACTGGCCTGGCGTGCCATTGAGCGGGTGAATCTCGTTGACGCCGCACCCCGCAACGTTGCTGCTTACAGCAAGGGAATGCGCCAGAGAATCAGGCTCGCTCAAGCCCTGTGTCACAACCCGCGAGTGCTGGTGCTCGACGAGCCTCTCAACGGCCTCGACCCACTGGCTCGCGCCGAGATGATCGCTCTGTTTCGCGCAGCGGCCGCCGATGGTTGCTTCGTGATCATTTCGAGCCACATTCTCCACGAGGTCGATGCCATCTCCGATCAAGTGATCCTGTTGAGCAACGGCTACGTCGTGGCGGAGGGTCAGATCCACAGTGTGCGCAACGAAATCCACGAGCATCCCGCGCAAATTCTTGTCCGCTGCAACCGTCCGCGCGACCTCGCCGCCAGGATGATGGAGTCCGAGCATACCATCGAAGTCAGCATCCACCACGACGAGCACGGTCTGCTGATCAAGACACGCGATGCTGACCAGTTCTACCTCATGATGAATCAGGCCGCGATGAACGGAGTTGAAATCGAATCCGTCGCGCCTGCCGACGACGATGTGAACTCTGTCTACGAATATCTTGTCGGCAACGACGAGGTGGTGCGATGACGAATCTCTGGTGGGCACAAATACGATCCGTCATCCGCCTGGAAATGAAGAAGACGCTGTTCGCGAGGCGCGGCCTCCGGATTTACGTCCTCGCACTGTTGCCGGTCCTTCTCTTCACTGCACATGCCGTCATCGTTTCACACGAGAGAGGCCGCAGCCTGGCGATCGCACGCGAGGGCGAGAAAAAGGTGACTTACCAGGATCTGCTCGCGGTCAAGACCGGCATGACGAACAAGGAGGTGATCGCGCTGCTGGGGAAGCCGCCAGAGCGTTTTCATTGGACTGAGCGAACGACTAGGCGGGTAGCGAGCGCGGCGATCGGCACTGGCGGCTCCGGGACACCGGTGAACCTATCTACCGCATACAACCTACACAGTATCTACACCGACAGCACAACCTACAATACCGGCGGCCTGGACGGCGCAGGGTACGCTTACTCGTCGAACCTGCTGACCCCGAACCGGATCCTCAACGGAGTGCAGTTCAACTTCGGTCTGGCGAATCAGCTCGACGGTATCCACGGCACCGGCCAACCGATTAGCCTCCCAGCAGGCCAGTTCACGACGTTGCACTTGCTGGCCGCTTCAGTCTACGGGCCCGTGTTGGGTCAGGCCATCACCGTGACCTATACCGACGGCTCCGCCAGCACGTTCACGCAAAACTTCAGCGATTGGTGCGGCTGTGTTCCAAATCCAGGGGAACAACCCGGCGAATCTCTGGCCGTGGTGATGCCCTATCGCGACTCAAGACAGGGAACACAGGATCGCCAGGCGTCCTACTTGTACGGCTACGCTTTCGCTCTCAACCGCGCCAAGACCGTGCAAAACCTCACCCTTCCCGACAATCGCAACGTGATCATCCTGGCGGCCACGTTGACGAAGCACAGTCAGGGAACGATCGTGGGCAATTCAGGGCAGGCCCCGTTGGTGGATGTCCCTCACGAGAGCTACACGTACTCCGACGGATCGCATGATTTGTATGTCAGCTTCGCGGATGGACAAGTCGACAGTATCAATCTCCGCGAGAGCTTCACCCTGCCCAATGAATCCGTCGCTTTCGCCGCCGTGTTCCAGTTCTTCTATCTGCGCCTCGCGATCTTTTTCGGCTGTCTGGGAGTGTTCATGAATCTCTTCCGGGGCGAAGTCCTCGACAAGAGCCTGCATTTCTATTTTCTCGCCCCCATCCGCCGGGAAATTTTGATGGTGGGAAAGTTTCTGGCCGGATTGCTGGCGACCTGCATCATCTTCGTCTCCAGCGAAGTGCTCCAGATTATTGTTTTCACGTCGCAATTCAGCCCGAATGCACGCGATCTCTACCTTTATCAGAACCACGGCCTTGAGCAGGCTGCCGCTTACGTCGGTGTCACCGCTCTAGCCTGTCTCGGTTACGGAGCTTTTTTTCTGGCGGCTGGAATATTGTTCCGCAATCCAATTCTGCCTGCTGCGGCGATCCTGGTGTGGGAGGCGGTGAATCCATTTCTGCCGGCGTTGCTCAAGAAATTCAGCGTCATCTACTACCTGAAGTCGCTTTGCCCAGTGGACATCCCCAGCCCGCCGGGTACTCCGGCATTGCTGTCACTTCTAGTCTCGAATCCTGAGCCGGTCTCGGCGCCCGTTGCGATTCTTGGCGTCGTTGGCGTGTCGATTTTGGTCCTGTACGTTTCCAGCCTTCAAGTCCGACGGATGGAGATCAATTACACAACCGAGTAACGTCAGCTGAGAGTGGATCTTGCGATTGCACCCAGCCTTTATTGCACCCAGCCTTTATTGCACCCAAACGCCATTAAGCCCCTTCCTCTTCATTTGGTGACGCCTTAGTGTTGGGCCAGGCAATCATTGCAGATTCCAAGCTTGCTCAATCATGCCTTGGGGCTAGCACAGTATCTAGCACATTCAATGGCGCCAAAGTGTAAATCTTCAGTAATGATGCGGGGTTGAGATGGCGGAAGCGAGTGGGGGTCGAACCCACCGGCGACGGGGATCCCGCCGCCCGCCGGTTTTGAAGACCGGGACGATCACCGGACCGCATGCGCTTCCGTTGACTACATGCCGCTGATAACGAATAGCTTACACGACAGGATGTTTATTACTTTAGTAGCAGCTCCCTTCTTTGAAGGTTCTCGACATGATTATTGCGTCGATTCGGCAAGGAGGGTCTGACCTGCAGGTCCGATTCTTCTCCAGTTGAAACTGTTCCCGCAGAGTATATAGTGATGCCGGGTCGCGGAGGGCGGCTATGACGAAGCCGCTCCGGTGCGAGTTTAGAAGCCAATCATCACGAAGGCAATTCTTATGAAAGCAGAAAGCTGAGATCGTTTGTCATGTTACTGGTCCTGCCGGCGTTGGCCCCGGCGCAACAATGGAAACCGGTGCCGGTCGACCCCACCATCGGGCGGAAGGGGCCATCGGAGTCGGAATTGCACAAGCCGCTGCCCGAGCAATACATCTGGGCAACCGATAGCGCCAAAGTGGATGTTCCTCGTTTTCTACGGAAGACCTTCCAACTGTCCACTCCACCGCGGCAGGCGACTCTCTATATCGCAGGTCCACGGGAAGCCCAGGTGTTTCTGAATGGCCAGCAGGTGGGAGACTTCGCATTCAATCCATCCCAACCCCTGCTCACCCCACCGGTTTTTCAAGCTGATGTTTCCCGCTTCCTGCAAAGCGGCGCCAACAGCATCGCAATACGCGCGGTCGCCTCCGCTAAAATGGAAGCATGGGAGCCCGAGTTCGCCTATACCAAGGGAGCGGTCGTGGCCAAAATCGTTCCGGCAGCACAGGGAGTCGATCGCCCCGCGCTTTTGATTACCAACGCAGACTGGAAGGCCGCGATCACCGGGCCCTCGGGCTGGGATGCGCCAGCATTTGACGACTCAGGCTGGCCCGCTGCCCGGAGCATCGGGGCGATCGAGGCTGATATTGATTACTTCCAAGCAAACTCTGATGGCGGGCTCTACCGCTGGCCGGGATACGACGGCATATCGCCCTTTCTGATGCACCTCCCGTTTTCCGCCGTGGAAGTTCTGCAGGTTCATGGCGGGGCCGGTCGCTTCGAAGGACTGGAAACGCTCACCTCCGAACAACGAGGGCCGCTCACAGTTTCCGTGTCCGCACCTGGAGCCGATTCCGATTCCGCGCCCTCCCTGGTTCTGGATTTCGGGCGGGAGATAAACGGCCGGGTCGAGATCGTCTCTGATTCTTCTGAGCCCGCCAGGGTCACCGTTCAGCCCGGAGAATCTTTGGAGGAAGCCGCGCAAAAACCGTTCCTGGGTGTGCGGGAATTGTACCTTCCGCCGGGAGAAAAGACTTACAGCCCCAAAGGTGCCTTCCGGTATGTCCGGTTGCAATTCTTCGGAACCGGGACCGTGCGACTGCGCTCGGTCGGTGTGGACGGAATCTATTATCCGGTCGAATACCTCGGCGCTTTCCATTCCGGCGATCCGCTGCTGAATCGCATCTGGGAGGTCGGCACCCACACTGCGCATCTATGCATGCAGGATGACATCTGGGATGCGCCCAAGCGTGATCGGGCGCGCTGGATGGGCGATCTGAGCGTGATGGGCAATGTGATCAATCACGTTTTTGCCGACCACTTCCTGATGGAAGATACTTTGACGCGGCTTAACCCTGCTCCGGTGAAGAGCCACGTCAATACCATCCCCGGATACTCCGCTCACTGGGTGATCGGGTTGGCCGACTACTACCGGCAGTTCGGATCGATCAACTACTTGAAATCGGTTACGCCGAACCTCATCGGCCTGCTCGCTTACATGGAGGGCGATCTGGACGAAAACAACCTTTTCGTCAACAAACAAAAAGCATGGCCGTTCGTAGACTGGTCCCAGAGCATGGAGAGCGATACCCCGGAGGCGCGGCGGGCTACCCATTTTGAGTTCTACAAAGCGTTTCAGGACGGAGCATTCCTGCTGCGGGCTGTGGGGGAGAACAGCCAGGCCGAGCATTATGAAAAGCGCGCCGGGCAGCTCAAGGAAGCGGCGAAAAAATATTTGCTCGACACCAGCACGCAGACCTTCGGCTCGCGCTGGCAGAGCAACGCATTGGCGGTTTATTCCGGCATCGCCGATCCCAAGCAGCAAGCTGCGATTCACTCGGCTGTCTTTGCCGCACTCGACGCCGGCAAACTGCCCGATTACGACATCTCGCCCTATAACTTCAACTTCTTCCTATATGCGATGAGCAAGACCGACGATCGCCAGATCGCGCTCTCCTGGATTCGCAAATACTGGGGAGGCATGATCGCCGAGGGAGCAACCAGCTTCTGGGAAGGCTACGACACACGTTGGCCCAAAGACGACTATCACGGCAACCTCAAGGCTGACGACGGACAAGGCTACTTTGTCAGCCTGTCCCACGGTTGGTCCAGTGGGCCGACTGCATGGCTGATGGATAACCTGCTGGGAGTTCTGCCGGAGGAACCCGGGTTTCGCCGTATTTTGTTTCGCCCAGACCTCCTCGACCTGGAATCAGCCAGCGGCACCGTGCCGGCACCGCAAGGGCCAATCCGCGTAGATCTGAAGAAAGCCGCCGACGGAATGGTCGCGACTATTGATCTGCCTGAAGGCACGCAGACTCGCGTGCTCTTTCCGGTGACGAAAGCGGACAGCCCGCTCTTCGTCAATGACGAACCGCGTAGCGGCAAGGCGACGGAAAAAGGGAAGCGCAAAGAGTTCCAACTCGGACCAGGCCACTATGTCATACGCACACAGTAAGAGCCTGCGCTGCACGACAGGAAACTTCGGCTTAGGGCTGCGCCACTGGTGCTCTCGTTGTGGTTCTGATGGCCGCCTGGATGGCGTATTACCGATGGCAAACTCCCAGAAAGTGATGTAAGCATGCGATAGCGCTCATAGTCTCGAGCCAGGGCCAAGGAGCTCTATCGAGATTTTTCACGAGCTAGCCGTAAGGTTGACGAGTTTTGAACCTTCACAAGAGTCGAATGCGCGCTTTCTATGGATGGTGGATTGTCGTCGCTGCGTTCCTCAATCTTTTCTTTTCCGTTGGCATCGTCTACTACGGCTTTCCGGTCTTCTATCCTTCGATGGTCGATTCCCTCGGCTTTACGCGTGCACAATTAACTCAGGGCTTTCTGCTGGGATTTGTTTTTGCAGGTCTCCTGTTCGGAGTGTTCGCAGGCGCCCTTATCGACCGATTGGGATCTCGCCAGGTGATTCGAGTCGGTATTTGGTGTGTTGGCGTGCCTCTGATTCTGATGGGAAGCATGACGCGCCTGTGGCAATACTACCTGCTCTGCATCGCGGAAGTTCTTGGTTATGTGCTGACAGGACCTATTCCTAATCAGGTTATGATCTCCAACTGGTTCCGGGTGAAGCGCGGGCGCGCCATGGGCACTGCCTATTTAGGACTAGGCGTGGGCGGTGCAATCTCCCCGCTTCTGATCAATAGCCTGATTCAGAACTTCGGCTGGCGACACTCCTTCGAAATTATCGGAGCACTCATCCTGATCGTGCTCTTCCCGATTTCGCAGTGGGTCACCTACTCCAGCCCGCGCGAGTTGAATCTTCTTCCCGACGGAATCTCCCCGTCTGAATCTGTGAATGACCTCGCTTCGGGCGAGGGAGGGTCGGTGATTGGAGTGGGCGTAACGCGGGCTGTGCGCAGCGCCAATTTCTGGCTCATCGTGGCGGGATGCACATTGACCATCGGAGCCATCGGCGCGGTTACGCAGCACCTGATTCTCTTCCTCGTAGGCAGAGGATATTCCTTAAGCAGCGCTTCCCGCGTTTCGAGCGCGTTGCTGGTATCGAGCCTCGCAGGACGCGTGCTCGTCGGATACTTTGCCGATCGCTACAGCAGAAAAAATGTGATGGCGTTGTTCTATCTGGTCCTGGCGCTGGCGATCCCGTTGTTGCTCGTGGCCGAGCGGTCTGCCGCCGTCTGGGCCTTCGCTCTGCTCTGTGGCTTTGCCATGGGCGCCGACTACATGTTGATTCCACTAGTCACGGCGGACTGCTTTGGATTGTCCGCCCTGGGAAAAATCCTGTCTTTAATCATCATGGGATATTCCATGGGCCAGTGGTTTGCGCCGTGGCTGACGGGAAGAATCTTCGACATACGCCACACATACAATCTTGCCTGGATCATTATGTCTGTCGCTGCCGCAGTGGGTGCTGCACTGATTTACGCGGTAGCTCCGCATCGGCAGGCGCTCACCCGAAAGCACAGGTCCGTCGTGCGCATGTAACGCTGAGCATTTCTGCGGTGATTAGGGCGACGACGAAGGGGCCAGAGTCGCGCGACTGTTCTCGACGCGCTCGACTAATTCAAAACACGCTTGCACCGAGGGAAAGATGTCTTCAATCGTAGGTCTTGGCCGTCGACCCTGTCTGAGTGCTTCTACCAATTCAACAGCTTCTCCGTAGAAGCCGAAGATGACATCGTCGGGATCGAGGTCTGCGATCTCTTCGTGCACAAGACGGTTGTGCTGATAGCAGCGCAAGAGCCGCTGCGGCCCGAACGGGCTGGCAACGACGCAACGAAAGCCGTCTCCGATCAACTCATAGGTTTCTTCAACCATGCCTGACGTGGGCAATACGTCGATGCGGCCGAGCGCTCCACTCTCGAATTGAATGTCGATGGCGTACCAGCGCGGGACTACTTGTGTGACTGCCCTTATATTGCAGGAGGAAAAGTCACCGGCGATGAAGCGAACAGTGTCCACGGCATGTATTGCCGTGAAACCGAGAAATTCCGGCTCGGTTCGCTCGTGGCGCAGCATGGTAGCGCGAACGTAGCGCAGAGTTCCAGCGCCTTTTGTCCACTCCATACCCCGGTTCAGTAATGGCATGAATCGCCGGTTCACAGACACCATGTTGACTGTGCCCGTGGCTCGGGCGGAATTGCGCAACTTCTCGACTTCAGCAATCGATGGCCCCAGCGGCTTCTCCACAACGCAAGGGACTTGCGCCTGGAGGAGCCGGATGCCGACGGGTGGAATAGACTCGACCGGAACAACAGCAATGCAGACATCGAGTTTCTCGTTTTGGAGCATTTCGCCCAGATCGAAATAGGCGCTCTCGAAACCGTACTTTTGACAGAACAATTCAGCACGTTCACGGCGAAGATCGCAGGCCGCCACAAGCGCGACGGTGCCGGGATGCTCAGCGGAATAACGCGCCAGAGGAACCGCATGTCCGATTTCCGCATGTTCCCCGCAACCGATCAAGCCAACTCGAAGGCGCATCGTGCAATTCTCCTCGTAACAAACCCTGCGTATGCCGCTTGCCGAAAGCAAGACGGACGCCTGCGGATTCAGCGCATTCGATAGCTGAGATCACGCAGGCGTTGTCACACTCCCTTTCTCCAACCAGGATCGTCGTTCTTTCTCACCTCGATCCCGATCGACCCGTCCGGGTTGAGCGGTTGCTCGCACGCCCACGCGACCGGCTTCAAGACTCCGGGACGGATCTCCAGTTCCGCTGAGAGGTGAACGCGTCCCGCAAATCCTGCGGGCAAAAAGAAAGAGGCCAGGCGAATGCCACCGCCCGCGGGAAGCCCGGGATCAAGCGTGCCTCGAAGCTGAAGCCGTCCGTCGAGGCTGGACAGTTGCAGCCAAAGCACGCCCGGAACGCCGGCGACTCCGCGATTGGAAATCGCGACGATCAACTCGGCGGCGCCGTGCCGTTTACGCTGCCAGATCCAGGATGGCCGCAGCCGGTATCCGAGATTGGTACGCAAGCGCTCAAAACCGCGCGGGTAGGTTTCGTCATAACGCGCAAGGTTTGCCGCTTCAGTCCAGAGGGCCCAGTAATTCGCGCGCAAGTCCAGCGTGTGCAGCATGTAATTTTCCAGCTCATTCACGCCGCTCGGATCCCTCGGCACTTTGGAAATGTCGTATTGTCGAAGATATCCGTCTTCGAGAATTGCTGCCAGCCAGGGAGGACGGTTTGCGATCTGATCGATCTGAATTGGCTCTTCAACGATGATGCTATCGGACCGCAGCCACGCTCCAGCGCTCATTGCCATAGCCAGTGTCTTGCGATTTCCCACGTTGCTGATGTCGGGCTGGGTGTTGAAGGCGAGCGGAGTCTTCTTCCAGGTTTCCATCTGGAGTTCGGTCATCGCGACAAAGGTGCGTTCCGCGGTCGGGTAATCCGGGAAGGGGTCAGGAAAATTGCTGGTGTGCCCCTCGCCCCAGAATCCGTACTGCATTATGTCGATCCACTCGATCAGCGGGTTCCCGTCAAACTCGGCAGCCAGCAGACTATTGAGTTCGGTGAAGGCTCTCTGAAATTCGGGGTGGTCATACCGGGGCTCGAGATATTCAGCATTTCCACCGTGGGGGATGTGGCCGATCTTTACCAGCGGAACGCTTGGGCGCAGAAATTCCGGCAACGCGATCTGCTCCGGCTGGAACACCGGGCTGGAGAGTTGCACGCGAAAGGCGACTCGCAAACCGCGGCGCTTCGCGGCATCGAGCGTGAGTTTCCAGATCGGATCGAGATCGAGCTTTCCTGGCCGGGACTGAACGTTACGCCAGTCGCACCGAATGTAAAGAACGTCAACGAAGCGCAGGCTGGAAATGTTCTCCACGTGCTCTTCGAGCGTTTCACGGCCTTCGCGCGCGGCAAGCGACGGCCCGCCTTCCTCCCACGCGTAGCCGATCAGTCCGAGTCCAGGATTGCGCAGAGGTTTTTCCGAAGCGGTGGTGAACAGTGCCGTTAACCATCCTTCGTCCTGGTCAATGTCGAACGGACCCTGTTCCAACCGGTCGCGCGAAGGAATGGGCGAACTAAAGTTCTGGTTTCCGAATCCTTGCGGCAATCCGGCCGCTGGACCGAATGCTGCTAGGGCTGCAACGCCTTTCAACAAGTCTCTTCTGTGCATCTTCTTAATGGCTAGGGCTTTTTTGCCGATATTTCCCCGGCCTTGCCCGAAAGTAGTAATATATCGAAAGTAAACGAAAGAATTCAATGAAAACCGCCCGGATGCGTTTGTTCTTCTTCTTTTTCCTCCTCCTCTCCAGCTCAGCCTTTGCAATGCGGCCCGGTGACTTCAAGGTCATCGGTCCGGGGGGTGGCGGGGCGATGTTCAACCCGACCATCAGCCCGCACGATCCCAACACGGTTCTCATCTCGTGTGACATGACAGGGTCTTACATCACACACGATGGTGGACAGTCGTGGCGGATGTTCAACCTGCGAGGCGTCGTGCATTTTTTTGTGTTTGACCCGATCGATCCCAAGGTGATGTATGCCCAAGCGACTGGGCTCTGGCGCAGCGTCGACAACGGCGAGAGTTGGCAGTTGGTTTATCCAGCGCCGGAAAGAATCAAGGCCATCACGATGCAATCCGACCACTCGGACGAGGAGCTGGCCAGCGATGACGATCCGATGGGCCTGATTTCGGCCCTCGCGGTGGATCCGGAGGATTCCAAGGTCCTCTATGCCACGGGCGATGCGTCGCATCTGGCACTGTTCGTCTCGAAAGATTGGGGAAAGACCTGGACCCGGCAGGACGCGTTGCCTGAGACTCCCCGCCGGATCTGGATCGATCTGAATTCTCCGCGCGAGTTTCGTGCGCTCTACCTGGCGGGGGCCCACTATGTGTCGGTGAGAGACAACGCCGGGGTGCATAACTTTCCAGCACCCAAGTCGGTCACGTTCAGTGATGTCTCCGCCGGCTTCACTGAAGGATCCCGGCAGGTCATTTATGCCGCTTCGGAGAAAACCGTTTTTGTTTCGAACGACAATGGCCGTACGTGGCAACAGTCATCGCTCCCGGGATCTGGGGCAGAGGTTCGGGCAGTCGCAACCAGTAGACGCAATGGCCGGGTGGCCTACTTGTCCTACAGCGAGCTGGCTCTCGAAGGGAAGAAATGGATGGGAGTGGCAAAGACCGAGAATGCCGGAGAGTCCTGGCAACTGGTCTGGAAGGAAGCCGATGC
>Ga0181536_10003782_pt1 | contig 16345 bp, 20 predicted proteins | sample PEATcosm2014_Bin_41_FD_121105 | JGI IMG/M metagenome (GOLD analysis project Ga0181536, IMG submission 121105) | Peatland microbial communities from MTU Mesocosm Facility, Houghton, MI, USA - PEATcosm2014_Bin17_60_metaG | ecosystem: Environmental > Terrestrial > Soil > Wetlands > Peat | place... | reverse complement strand
GCTTGAACAGGTGGCCCGGACGAGCCGGGCCATGACGTGGAAGAGAGGACGCCATGTGTCAATCTTTAAGGGGGTTGGTATAATACCAGCCGCCCAATCGATTGACGTACGGACCTCTCAATTCGTCATGGCCCGGCTTGACCGGGCCATCACTCTCTCCATCGTGTTGGTGCCGATGGCCCGGTCAAGTGGCCGGGCCATGACGAATGAGGTGCCGGAGAATTGATCGTTAGGCCGCTTGGTTTAATCGCCCGGTACAACTCCGCGGAAAGCACGCTCAGCTTCTTCCACCAGTGCATCGCCACGATCCGTGTACCGTGTCGAGAAGTGACATGGCACGAGCCGCCCCACCTGGGCACGGCGGGCCAGAAGGCCGGCCCGCCAGGCGGTCAGGTGATTCTTTTTGAGCGCGTGTGCCACGTCCGCTTCGAGGAATGCGCACTCGATGAACAGCACATCCGCGCCAAATGCCAGGCGTTCGATCCGCGCGGCGTTTTCGCCATGACTTCGCACATCGACGACATAAGCGATCTTCTGCCCAGGAACGGTCCGCACGATGTCACGCAGGGCGCCGAGCGGCACGGTGACCGGTGTGACGCTTTCTCCGGCTCGGCGTGATGCCTTGATCGGCGTGGTGGCCGGCATGGCGTCCACCACCGCCTGCTTCAAGTCGCGCAACCATGGCCCAACGTCCAGGCCCATCGTGTCGAGCTTCGTCTTCCAGACGTTGACATGAACCGGCTCCTCGAGCGCGAAACCGAGCGAAGGAGTCCCGTGGTCCAGAACCGCACAGCGGACCCGCAACGCGCCACACGACGCCAGCACATCGCCTTGCATGCAAGTCTCCGGCATCGTCTGACGCTGAAACGCGCCGAGCGACTCGAAGCGAGCATGGCGCAGAGCACCATCATCATGGGCCTCGTAGACATCAAGCACCAGGTTGCCAGCGTAGCCGCGCACAACGTTCCAGGTGTAGCCGTGCAGCTTGTGCTCCACCCGGTCGATGAAGTCGGCGGGTCCATACAAACTGATCGTCTTGTCTCTCCCCAGCATTAGACGCAGCAGGCGATCGAAATCAGCGAAGTGGTCCATGTGGGCGTGGCTGACAAACGCATGGCTGACACGCAGAAGCTTCCGTGCCGGCAGAGCGCTGATGTCGCCCATATCGAACAACAATGCGCGCCGCTCGAACATGAGGTCCGCGTATAGCACCGGATCGCCGAATGGACCGTTGACCAGATCACAGTGGACGTTGGGTCGCATGGCGTCATCCAGAAGCGCGGCCGACTCGCTATTCGCATTCACCCGGTTGCCCGCGCCGCGAGGAGGCCGGCGGCTGACCGGGCCGCTCCGCGATCCGACCGTCGTCGCGCCTTGCGAGACCTTGGCGGCTCAGATCGGGTGCGGACAGATCAGGCTCCGCCGGTATCGCATGCGGCTCGCGCGGTAGCCGCGACGGCTGTCTTCTCCAACACAGGATCGCGGACTTCGCGCGCCTCCAAGGCCAGATCGGCGATGTTCCGGACTTCACGCACGTCGCCTTCACGCGGCACCTGACGTCCCTCGGGTGCGGGATGCCCGGCGGGCTCTGACCGGTGGCTCACTCTCGGGTTCCCGCGTCATGTTATGAAGCGCGTTCGGCAGCACGCGCACGAAAATCGCGAGAAATTCGTCGGATGGCAGGCCGGTCAAGGTGGCGAGGTCGCCAACGCGTTCCTCACCAAGGACACGCCGCAGGTCTTGCGTGCTGAGCGGTAACTTCGGCCCATCACCAGTCCACGAGGCCATGACCGGCCCAAGCCCGGCCTCGGTGAATCGGTCGGCCAGTTCAGGCAGCGAGCCTCGCTCACCGCCCAGAAGCTCAATGAGGGCGGCGCCCAACGGGGTGACTTCCTCGTCGTGCCAACCCCGCAAACTCTCGATCACTTCATGTATCAGGCGCATGGCATGGAATCCAAAGTAGTCGAGGGGAAACGAACGCGATGTTTTTTAGGAATGCGTCCGGCTTCCGGCATTGATGTGGGTCAAGCTTCGCGATCCGCGGGCCTGCCCAAAATCTCGCTCGGCGAGCGAACGCCGCGTGGCGTTGACCTGAATCAACGTCACGCCCGGCCGCGACAGACTAAGCTACGGCCACCCGATCAAGGGAGGGCGCGATGGCCAGGGCGGGAAAACCAGACGAGCATGCGCGACGTATTCGTGAACGTGCCGCGCGGCTATGGCGAGAAGACGGTTCGCCGAAGGGCCGCCAGGCCGAATACCTGGAGCGTGCGCGTGAACTGCAGGCCATTGAAGATCACCCATCCTTCGGCCTGCTGCCAAACCCCATGGCGGCGTTGCACGGTGAGTTGCCGCCGGAGCAGCCGGTGGAGGAGGCCGAACTGATGGAAAACCTCGGCGAATTTCCGGTCGGGCTTACTGACCAGGGTGATCGCAGCACGGTGCCGATGGTGCGCAAGAAAGCCCGTCGCATCCTACGCGAAAGCTGATGCCGACGAACCGAACCGATACCGGCGGATGATGTCTGGTCTGGTGATGACCTCTGGCGGGCGAGCGGCACATTCCCGGGCGAGTTCCTTGCCGGCGACGTCCGCGACTTCGCCCTCCATGGTCAGATCGCCGTCGGCGAAGGCGAGATGGATCGGCCCGGTGGTGGGATGAACCCATGCCTCCGCGCGCCGCGAGCGCGGTCGAGGACGTCCTGGTTGCCGGTCATGCCGCCGGTTTCAGTCGGCGGCGGGTGACGCCTCGGGCGGCGCTGCCTCGAGCGCCTCCGGCTTGAAACTATGATGCTTGACGTCACTGCCGGCGAACCAGACGCATACCAGACCACCGCCCGTTGCCATCTCGTTAATCGTCATAACCGGGCCACCGGACCTGAGACGGACGGTATCGCCCAGCTTGAATTTCTCGGTCATCGCCGTGCTCCCCCGGTGCGAGTCCGAGCCCCGGCGAGCCGGCCGACGAGGACCCCGAGTCCGACCGCGACAGCAAGGGCGATGATCGGCTGCGCGCGGATCGAGTCGCGCAGGCGCTCGGTGGTTTCCTTGACCTCATCATTCGTGGGGCAAATACGCTGGATCGCGCCGCCGATGGCCCCGCACATGCACGCGGCCGCCGGACTGCCGCATGCTGCCCCCGGCCGTCGGCTTTCCTCGGGGATGGCTTCCGATGGTCCGCCGGCAAACGTTTCAGAGCCCGACATGGTACCCTCCTCGAATGACACCGATCAGGAAACCGCGTTCCGGCAACAAAGAGCATTGATCTGGGTCAAGCATCCGTCGCGTGAGATCATCGTGGTAACCTGGCGGCCGAGGCTCATCTCATAACAGGCATTGTTTTATTGGAATTCGCGGCAACCGCGCTCCGCTTTCTCGATGCGTCGGAGCAACGTTAGCCAATCGCGGAAGCCGGGATCCTGACCAAACAGAACCGACCGCGCCGCACCTCGCGTGGCACGTCCTGGCTACTTTCGCGCTCGCCCGTACACGCCGATCAGTTCCGCCGTGGTGATGGCATGCAAGCGCGCCGCGGCCTCGACGTCGCGGCAGTGCGCACGCGGAGCGAGACCAAGCCGCTCGACATTCAGCGCATACAGCCGGAAATGGTAATGATGCGGTGGGGCACCAGGCGGCGGGCATGGGCCGCCATAGCCTGGGCGGCGGAAATCGTTCATCGCCTGCGGCGGGAGGTTGCGCGTCGACGGCCAATGCTCAGGGAGCGCCCGCATGTCGGGTGGGATGTCGTAGATCGCCCAGTGGTACCAGATCCCGCCGGGCGCATCGGGATCGGAGCAGACCACGGCGAAGCCGCGTGCCTCAGCTGGTGGTTCGGACCAGGCGAGGGGCGGCGAAACGTCCGCGCCGTCGCAGGTGAATCGCACCGGAATCCGGTCGTTGGCGGCAAACACCGGGCTGGTCACTCGCATGCTCATGTGCCTCCGGTCTCAATGGTAAAGCGATCGGCGATGCGCGGGCCGATCGTCGTTTTCAGCGCGGCGCTGTCCCACGCACCTTGGGCGATGGCGCCGCACCCTCACCTGTCGTTGCCCAGGCGCCGACGCGGCGATCAGAACAAGCCTGGACGGCGGCCGATCCCGCGGCCGCGCCCAACGGCGATCGCCGCAAGGTCCCGGCTGCCCTTATCCGCCTGCGTCACCTTGCCCGCGACGCCCGCACGACTGAGTCAGTCGTCGCGGCGCCAGGTCACGCGTAGGAAATAGCCATCCTCATCGTAGTCGAACGTAAGTTCGCCGTCGAACGCGCTCTCCAGCGCCTCACCGATCCGTCGAGGCAGATGCAGGTCGGTCGTGGAGACGATGATCTGGTCCAGTTCATCGCTGATCTTCATGATGCGGTTGAACGGATGCTCCGGCTTCTCGAGCTCTTCCTGACGCCGAACGATATGCATGATCTCGTCCCGGTGCAGCTTCAGGAAGTCGCCGCTGAGGGTGATAATACCAGCCGGGAAGTCGTCGTTGATCCGGTGACAGGCCTGGCAGAGCGCCTCGTGCGCATCGGCGGGGCGCTCTGCCCACTGCCAGCGGCCTTCGTGATAAACCGCGCCGCATTGCGGACAGACCGTGGGCTCATGCGGCTTCTTCGTTCGCTTGTATGGATCGGTGACGGTGCGGTCCTGGGCGCGCCCCCAGCGGCGCGGCCCGGCCGTGGAACCGGAAATATTAGCGGGCAGTGTCATGGCATAGCTCCCTTGTCTCCGCTGGCCGCACCGACCGCCGCGCCCGGTGGGCCGGGCGGCGAGCGGGAGCCGAAGCCGGCGACAACAATCGCTCTGATCGGTCGGGGCCGCCTTGATCTCGATCAAGGAAAACCTGTCGGCGTTTCGCCATGCTTTGTCCACGTTCTTTGGCCGAGGGAGTTGAACAATGCCGCTCTGGGTACTCACGCCCGTGGATCTGGCGGACCCGAACTGGGAGGCCAGCTCCTATCGTGGTCCGGTCATGGTACGCGCGCCCAACGCGCAAAAGGCGCGAGCGGTCGCCGCGCGGACCTTCGACGTCAAGACAGGCTTCAAGCCTGGGCAAGGGTTGCGCTTTCCGCCCTGGAGACGCGCCGCGCTGGTCACCGTCGCGCGGGTGCATGACCCGCGTTTCGAACCGGAGGGAGCAACCGAGGTTCTGGAGCCCTCGCTCTGACCGGACGACTGAGGCTTTGGTTCCAGTTCGATCCGCGTGGCCGGGTGGCGGCCCGCGGCCATCGTCGCGATCGTGCCGGTCCCAACCGGTGGTGAGTCGTCGTGGGACGCACACCCGACCTTACCGAACAGGCGGGGCAGCACTTCTGGAGGATGTAATGAGCAGGACAGGTCTCGACGTATTCGACAAGACCCTGCAGACAACCCATATCTGGTTGGATGAGATAATGGAGACGATCGGACCCGACCGGAACGTGGCGTGGCATGTATTGGGCGCCGTGCTACGGAACCTGCGCGATCGTCTTCCACTGGAGCTTGCCGCTCATCTGGGGGCGCAACTGCCGCTCCTGATACGCGGTGCCTATTATGATCAGTTTCGGCCGGGTCACGTGCCGGAACGAGTCCACACCGAACAGGAATTCCTTACCCGCGTCATCAGCGATCTGGGCGGCATTCGGCCGGTCAATGCGCGAGAGGCCACGCGTGGTGTGTTCGCCGTTCTGGGTCGCCATGTCACGCCCGAGCAGCTTGAGAAGGTGAAGTGGTCGCTGCCCGCACCCATTCGTGAGCTGTGGCCCGCTCCGGAAGATACTGACTGACCAGGCAACTCACTCTGGGCGCGTCATCCGCGGTTCGCGAGTTCCATGCGATATCGCCACAAAATTTCCCGGTCCCCGGCGTCTCTCAGAGCCACCGGGGTCGTTCCGTTTCGTCAGGTTTCAGCGACTTCCCACGGAACCGATGAGACCAACTCACCCACCAGGCTCGACGACGTCGGCTGTTAGTGCAAATCCTCCGAGGTCGGCGCCTCGCGATCGAGGAGGTCGGGCGCGACGTCGGTCTCCAGCGATTCCTCGGCCGGCGACGCGGCGAGTTCTTGGACCGCCGGCTCCGCCTCTGGCCCGGCGACAATCGCTTCGGTGGTGCGGTGGGTCAGGGCCGCGGCATCGCGCGGCACAAAGCCCAGTACGTCGGCCCGGCCAACGATCGCCAGAGACTCCCCGGCGAGGGTCACCCGCATGGCACTTCCGGGCCGCAATGCAACGCGGTCGCCTGGCGAAAATCCGGGGGCGATCAAGATACCTTCCGACATTCCGCGCCCCGGCCCGACCGCGACGACCTCGCCCCATGCGACAGCGTCGCGTTGCGACGGGACCGCCGGCGCCACAAGCCTGATCACGACATTGTCATCGATTGGTCGGAAATCGATCGCCTCGTGGCTCCGCCCGATTTCGGTCACGACAATCCTCCCTGTGCACAAGGTTACCACGCGAGCCAATCGTCGGCCCTGCTCGCGAGCAGCTCGCCCTTGGCGCGTCCGACGCCGCGTGAGCGGTCAACGACAGTCCGACACGACTGGCCGACCGCGCGGTGGGCCGCATTGATGCGGATCAAGGCCAGGCCATGCGGGCGCGGCACGGCCTCCTGGGATCGGTGGCCGCTTTGGTCGGGCTGGAGGTTTCGCGGCCACGCACTTCGCGGCGGCCGAACGCCCGCCCTGGGTGTCCGTCATAATCGCGCACCAGTGGTCGGGCTTCGATCATGCCCGCCAGGCCATCCATCGCGATGTCTGGTTTTCCGGTAACTCCAGATTGTGTTCAGTTGGCGCCTGCGTTGTTGATCTCAATCAATGCGCGGCCATCGCCGTCGAGCCCCAATGATTTAATTACAGGGATTGTTCGCTCCGACAGCAAAGGCCCGAGCGGGAGAGCGAAACAGACCGGGCGGCTCACGGGCCGGAAGACAAGAGAAGCCACACTGATGGAACTTGTTCTCACACAAGCCGATCTCGACGTGATGCCGGCGGAGTTACGCCTCCAGTTATTCACCTATCTGGGCCGGACCAGAGGGCCCGGAGAACTCGACCATGGGGAGGGCGAGCTGCTCAGCCGCGAGCAGGCCATTGGCCTTCTGCGCGAAGTCAGCTTTCATCGCGCGGGGGCTCGTTTGCGGGTGCTGCTTGAGCGACTTGTCCATGATGCGACGGCAAAGCCACCCTCGCGAAAGCGCATGATCGAGGCATTGGAGGAGGACGGCGCCCAGCTTGGCCGATACCTGGCCACCCTCAACCGAATCACGGCGAAGGTGACCGGGCGGCCGGACGCGAGGCTGTGCGAATACCAGAAGGCCGCCGACGCCTATAGGATGCATGCCGAAACGCGAGAAATCCTTCGGGATTTGCTGGTGACGATGAAAGCATCGGGCAAGCAAGAGGAACCGCTTTGGGAGTGAATGGCTCGAATAGGCTCAGATGTCCGCCGCCAGCCCGGCGGCCAGCCCTGAAATCGTCGCGCTCACCTTGACGCGGTGCGTCGCCGGATCCGTGGGCCTGTCGTTCGATATCGAGCCCGAGACGGGCGGAACGACCGCGGGGCCGCAAGTGGATTATCGCGGCGTGCGCGGACCGCCCGCGGGCCGTGCGAGGCGGCCGTGTCCTCGGCGTAAAGCAGCGCGGCACGCCAACGCCCGACGATTGGCCCAGAGGATTGGCGGTGACGCCAGCCGGGATGCTCGTCGCGGGAGGATGATCCAGATCAATGCCTCACGGAAGATTTCGTGAAGGTGTGGGTGCCGACCTGCTCCAGGCGTTCATCGGACGTCGGCAGTGTCTGGCTATGGTCCTCATGCCCATGGAGGGCAAAATGCACGTCAATCAACTTATGTCGAAGAAAGTGGAGTGGGTCAGCCCCACACTCTCACTTCGGGATGCCGCCCGCAAAATGCGCGACCTCGATATCGGCTGCCTTCCGGTTGGAGAGAATGACCGCCTGGTCGGGATGATCACTGACCGCGACATCACCTGTCGCTGGGTCGCCGACGGGAAGGCCCGCGGAAAGGCCACGGTACGTGACGCCATGTCCAGTGGCATCACTTGGTGCTTCGATGACGAGGACGTCGGTGAAGCGGCCCATGTGATGGAGGAGAAGCACATTCGGCGGCTCCCGGTTCTCAGCCGGCAGAAGCGTCTGGTCGGGATGCTGTCCGTGGGCGACATCTCGCAGCATGCTTCCGCCAGGGTCTCGGCGGAGGTGCTCAAGGCCGTCACTATGCCTGGGCACGTGGACGCAGCTCCTCCAGCGTGACTCGCTGATTTCAGCGACGCCCTGGGTACCATCGGGGTCGCGCGGAAAACCTGCCACGATGTCGCGGTCAAACCGGGTAATCCTGGCATGACGGCACGATTGCTTCTGAGGTAAGTCGCCCGCCCGGCCAGCGTATGATGAAGATGGACGCCGGGCCGGTCGCGCGTCGTGACGTGGTTTGTTGGCGCCGTCGCACATTTACGGAGAGGGGATCTCCTCCGTTTCCTTGAAAGCGGCGGTGCTCGACGCGAATGCCACGTCACATTGGCGTTGTTTGGCTGTAGGATAATTATTCATCAGATGCTGACGACGCGGAACGTTTGAGGATTTTCATGGAATTTTTCGAGGTCATTTCCACGAGACGGTCGACCCGCGCCTGGCAGGCGCGCGATGTCGAGCGGGACAGACTGGAAAAAGTTCTGGCGGTGGCGAACATGGCGCCGTCGGCCGGCGATCTTCAGGCGTATGAGATCGTCGTGGTGCGGCACGCAACAACCAAAGCGTCCTTGGCGGCTGCCGCGCACGATCAGGCATTTATCGCCGAGGCGCCTGTCGTCCTGGTGTTCTTTGCCGATCCGTCGCGCAGCGCGGCCCGCTACGAAGCGCGAGGCGAGAGACTGTTCAGCATCCAGGACGCCACGATCGCCGCATCGCACGCACAGCTTGCCGCGACGGCTCTTGGGCTCGCCTCTTGCTGGGTTGGATCGTTTGACGACCGGCGCATGGCCCAGACGTTGGGCGCGCCGGCAGAGATAAGGCCCGTTTGCATGCTGGCGATCGGCTACGCGGCGGAACGGCCGGAGCGAACCTCGCGCCGGCCTCTCTCCGACCTGACGCATGACGAGACGTTCAGGAGATAGGCCCGGCGGGAATGACGCCGCGACTTCCCAAGGCGTCAGGCATGCTGCCGCGGGACCTTCTCGCCGAGCCCGCGAACGACCTCCTTGAAGTGATCCCACTCCGTGGCCGGCCAGGTCTCGGTCTGGGCGTGTCCATAGGTTCGCACCACGGCTGACACCTTGCTTGCCGTATCGAGGTCCGGTGCATGGAAGATGTCCAGGTAATCATACGGGCCGAGTACGGCATAGCTGCCGACCCACTCGACGCCGGGACAGGTTGTCCGCACATGCGCCGCGACCCTGCGCTCAAGATCCTCGAGCGCGGAAGGCGAGCGGACCGCTTCCGGGGTTAAACGGGTCAACATGATGAATGTTAGCATGGGTGGCTCCCGGCCAGGCGTCAGGCCAACGTATCGGCGGAGAAACGTCATGCGCCTGGGTATTTATTAGAGCCCGCGCCTATGCCGATGCATTGATCTGGATCAGCGCGCGAGTGCCGGCGCTTCCGGTGTCACCACCACAAGCGCACCGCCGGTCCCCGTCGGCCACACAGTGGTTCGGGCGACGCCGAACTGCTCGATCACCCAGGCGTTGGTTTCGAGATGTCGTGTCGCCACCTCGGTCGTGAAGCGTGACGGCCCCGCCGCGAGAGCCAACGGCAGCAGCAACTGATCGGCGAGATGCCGATCGATCGCGGCACCACTCGCGTGGTGGCGCAGCAGTGCGTCGGCCGCTTCTTCGGCCACCTGTTCCGATGGTTTGCCACGCGCGCCGAGCGCGCTGAACCCGGCGCGTGCATGCTGATATTCCGCGACCAGGAAGATACCGGCGCCCGGACACGAGGCATGCGGGCACTCGACGCGAACATCGACGAAAGTGGCGAGCGGTGCCAGCCGCGCTGTCGCACGGTCCGCCATGCGCCGGGCTATATCGGCTGGCAGGTTGGCCGCGACGGCGCGGCCGGTGATTCGCGACAATGGGCCAGGCGTCAGCAATTCAAGCGATGCCGGGCGGCTCGGGCGCGATGGCGCCCCGGCGATCTCCGCGCGAATCGCGCCCTTGCCGACCGGGAACCAGCCCCAGGCGTCCAACGCGACCGTCGCGCGAATGCCAAGGTTTCCGAGCGCGGGCAGCCAGACATCCCACATATAATCGAAGGGTGGGCTTTGCGGCAGATGGGTTCCGCCATGAATGAGCACGTCGCTGCGACCGGTCGCGAGAGCCAGTGGCAACAGCACGGTCTGTAGCACCAGGCATGCCCCGCCAGCGCTGCCGCCCTCGCGTGCCGCGGCCACGTCGAACGAATAGCTACCCGGCCTGACCGGGCGCCTTGGCACGAAGCGCAGTTCCTGAGAGGCGAGTTCGTCGCCCTCGAGCATGGCGTCACACAGTGCCGCGGCGGCCCGTACGGCGGTCACATGCTGCGCCGCGAGTCCTGGCCGCCGGCGGCCCGCGCGGATGCGGATGAACCGCACCGGCCGGCCGAGCAGCGCGGCAAGCGCAAGGCCGGTGCGCAAAATTTGCCCGCCGCCCTCGCCATGCGCGCCGTCGATCACCAGCGGGTCGCGCACCATGAAGCTGGGATCGGTCGTGATCGTCACGACGCAAGGCTCGCCACGCCCGCCCGCGGAGTGGATCCCGCGACGTTACTTCCGCGGTGTGGCGGGTTTCCGCCGGAGGGTAAAACCCAACGGCACCGGCCCGGTTCTGGCGCCACAGATGGTATCATCGGCACGGCGGCTCGGAGGAAGGTACCTGGGCGCCGAGGCCCTTGGCGAGGAGACCACTCGGTGCGGGAAACCCAATCAGATATTGGGACGAATGCCGCCCGGTGGCGCTCTCTTGCCACCGCCCGCGTCTCCTCCCACTCGTCTCCGCGGTAATCGCAGCGCCCAACCCATGTCGGCGCTATCATATCGACGACCTCCTTGTCATTGGGATCATCGATCGCCTCGCGGAACTCCGCCGCTGTCGGATCGTTGGGATGGTTCCACAAGACTTCCTGATCTTCCATATCGATCGGGTTCGGTCCGGGAGCAGGTTCGGCCAGATCATTTCATTTACGCCGTCGTCGCTACGGGGCACCGCCGCCACTAAGGCGTGGAGTCCCTGCCGCGTCACTCGATTACCGCGTGTCGCTGGGATAAAGCAGATATCTTGCCCGAACGGCCTCGAAGGCGCTCAGCTCGCTACGCCAGAGGGCGGAGACGGCGCGAGGATCAACGCCTGATGCGACCGCGGCCAGCACCTTGCTCGAGCCGATCAGGGAGAGTGTCGCTTCAAGTCGGAACTGCGTCGGATAGAGGCGATGGAACGCGGCGGCGAGTTCGACACCGAGCCGCGCGACGTCGAGGCTTGCCCGATCAGTCAACGTGATGCGCACTCCCTGGCATTCACGGCCGGCGTAGCGGTCGGCGTCGGGAGTAAAATCGGTCGGTTCGAAGCGCACCCCGCCAATGTCGCGACGGGCGAGGTAGCTCGCGAGGCGGGCGCCGTCGACCCATGGCGCGCCGATGAGTTCGAATGGTGAGGATGTGCCGCGTCCGACGCTGACATTGGCGCCCTCGATCAGGCCGACCCCGGGGTAAAGTGTCGCTTCGTCCACGGAACGAAGATTCGGCGATGGATTGACCCAGGTGAGGCCGGTTTGATCGTACCACATGCTCCGCCGATAGCCCAGCATCGGGATCACGGTGAGTCGCGCGCTGATCCGCTGTTCGGCATTGAACAGCATCGCAAGCTCACCGAGTGTCATGCCGTGACGCAGTGGCAACGGGAAGTAGCCGGTGAACGACCGCAGCCCGGATTCCAGCACCGGACCTTGCACCGCGGTGGCGTTGATCGGGTCGGGCCGGTCGAGCACATAGACCGCCAGGCCACGCCTCGCCGCTTCTTCCAGCACATAACCGACAGTCGCCGGATAGGTGTAGAATCGCACGCCCGCGTCCTGCAGGTCGACGACGATCGCATCGAGCCCGGCGAGCATGGAATCGGTCGGTCGCCGCGTCGTGCCATACAGGCTGTAGATCGGCAGGCCCGTTGCGGCATCGCGCCCCGAGTCCACCGCGCCATCCTGATCGGCGTTCAGCCCGTGTTCCGGCGTGAATATCGCGGCCAGCCGCACGTTCGGCGCCGTCGCCAGCAGGTCGATCGTACGGCGCCCGCCGCCATCGCGTCCCGTCTGGTTCGTCACGAGGCCGATACGACGTCCCGCCAGCGGGGCGAATTGTTTTGCAGCCAACACGTCAATGCCGGCCAGGACGGTCGGCGCGTGCGGCCGGGTCGCGAGGGTGACGGCCTGGGCCACCTGTTCGCGTAACAATTTGACGTCGCCATGGTCGTCCGGATGCAGCCGGCTGGTCAGCAGGATAAGAAAAGTCGCGGTTGACGGATCGACCCAAAGCAGCGTCCCGGTATATCCGGTGTGGCCAAACGCGCGCGGGCCAAATGCCGCGTCCATGCCCGCGGCGAAGGGCGAGGCAACATCCCAGCCAAGGCCGCGGCGCACACCGCCCGGCAACGCGATGGCGCCCGTCATCTCGGCGATCGTCTCGCGCCGGAGTATGTACTCCCCGTCAACGGTTCCGCCGTCGAGCAGCATGCGCGCGAACCGGGCGAGGTCGTCGGCGGTCGAGAAAACCCCCGCGTGGCCGGCGACACCGCCCATTCGATACGCCGTGGGATCCTGCACCTCGCCCCAACGCAATGCGCCGTCTTGCCGATCGGTTGGCACGATGCGCGCGCGTTGCGCGGGGAGCGGATCAAAGCGGGTATCCATCATGCGCAGCGGCGCGAAAATGTGCCTTCGTGCATAGACGTCGAGAGGTTCGCCACTCACGCGGTACACCAGTTCGCCCAGTACGATGAAGTTGATGTCGCTGTAGAGGAACTGACTGCCTGGCGGGTGAATGGGATGATCCGCGGCAATTTGCGCCAGCGCACCCGCGTGGCCTGACCAGCGCGCGGCCGGATCGAGGTCGGGCCGCAGACCGGATGTGTGGGTGAGCAACTGCCGAACGGTGATCGAAGTTTTCCCCGCGACGCCGAACTCTGGCCAATAAGCGGCGACCGGGTCGTCCAGGCGAATGCGGCCCGCCTCGACCAGTTGCATCACGGCCGTCGTGGTGGCGACCACCTTGGTCAGCGAGGCGAGATCGAAAATCGCATCGGGGCGCATTTGTGTTTGCGTGGGCACCAGGGACATGGCGCCGAATGCTTCGCGATAGACGATCTTTCCCTGCTGGCCGACCAGAACCACCGCGCCGGGGACATGACCCGCGGCGATCTCGCGGCTCACGATGGCACCGATCCCGCTGAGGCCGTCTTCGGCGAGCACGGGACCGGCGCTGATCACCGTCAAAAACAGGCAGACGAGGGCTCCGAACCGGGAACGTCGGCCTGCGCCAGTCCGGCATCGCCATAGGTATTTCGCGGGTTCCACAACATCCATCCATCGGAGCCGAAATCCGCCGCCGCGCGGATCTGGGCTGCCACCTCTTCGACATCAAACGTCCGGCGATCGAAGGCGTAGTCCTTGAACGCCTGCAGCCACGGGCGGAACCGCACCGGCGCCACGCCAAGCCGCGCCTGGGCATGATCCAGCGAGAGCCGCACGATCTCGTACGGATGCGTCACCGGATTCGGATAGCCAGGAATGCCGAACTGGAACCCTGACGGATAGAGCATCGGCGAGACATAGTCGACCAGCGGCATGATCTCCTCCAACCTTTGGCCGATTCCGGTATCGTTCTGGTTCCAGCAGACGTAGCCGAAGATGTCGGTGGCCAAAAAGACGTTGAAGGGTTCGAGCTGTTGGTGCGCCTCGGTGAGGAACGCGGCGATCGCCTCCAGCCGGCTTGCCCGCGTCGTTGGCCTGGCGAAGCCGATGCCGCGCGGCGCGTCGGGAAAGCGGAGATAGTCGAACTGAATTTCGTCAAACCCGGCCCGTGCCGCCTCGACCCCGACGGCGACGTTGTAGTCGCGCACCGCCGGCAGCGAAGGGTCGGTCCAGCCAAGCCCCTCCCGATCGCGAAACAGTTGCCCGCCCGCGAGCTTCACCGCGAGGTCGGGTCGTGCCGTGGCGAGTGGGTCATCCTTGAACGCGACGATACGGGCGATCGCATAGATCCCCGCCTGATGCAGGGACCGTAGCAATGCAGGCAGATCCGGGATCGTGATGATCCGCTGCGCGCCAACCGCCTGGGCCAGCGGAATGACGCTGCGATAGGCGATCAGTCCGCGATCGCCTTTTACATCGATGACCACCGCGTTCAGTTTCGCCTCGCGGATGAGACTGAGCGCGGCCTCGCGGATCGCCTGGTTGCCGATGCCGTAGAACGACAGGTAGAGCGCCTTCGGTCGGAATGGCGTCAGCCGCAGCGTGGCATCGCCTCGCCAGAACGCCGCCGCTTGCATCGCCGCGGCAAGATAGCCAGGCGCGCGGGCCAGCACCGGTGCGGACGTCGTTTCGCTTTCGAAGCGGCCTTGCTGGTCGGTTGCCAGGACGCGTTCGCCGAGTGTGACGGTCGCTCCCGCCACACCAGCACCGGTCGTCGCATCGACGATCCGACCTGGGAGCGCGTAGCACAGAGGCGGGGAGATCAGCAGCCACAGCAAAGCGGTGGTCAGCCGGCCAATGATCATCGTTGTTTTGCATCCGCGGCGGACACCACGCCCAGGATCGCCGCGAGCCGCGCGGCGCGGTCGCCATCAGAGATCCAGAACCGCGGCAGAGCGAACCGGTCGGTACTGGGCCAGGCGGCCTGACTGCCCAGAATGAAGCCAGCGACATAGCCAGCCCGCATCGCGGCTTCCTTCAGCTCGGTATCGTAAATCGCGTACGGCCAGGCCAGCATGTCCACCGGCCGCCCCATATGTGCCTCCAGCGTCTGCTTCGAACGCGAAAGCTGCATGTCGACGAAGTCGCGGTAGTCGGCCGGGGAGCGGCGCGTTCTTTCCTGGCGGAAATTTGGATGCCAATAGGTGTGAGACTGGACATCGACCAGACCGGACGCGGCCATTTCCGTCAGCTCTGCCCAGGTCAACGCATAGGACGCGTTGGATATGGCCGACGGGTAGATGAACAGCGTTACCGGCAGACGATAATGGCGGATGCGCGGGTAAAGGTCGGTGTAGACCGACTGATGCCCATCATCCGCCGTGATGGCGACGCCGGGAGGTGCGCTTGCGTCCAAGGCGCTGATCACGGACCGCAATGTCGCGACGTTGCCGTGCGCGGCCAGCCATGCCAACTGCTCGTCGAGCGCTGCATCCGAAACGGTTGTCGTGCCGGCGGTCGGGCCGAAGCGATGATAAACCAGGATGACCGCCCCGGCCGATCGCGGAGCGGCGGCTCCTCCGGAGGTCGCGTTCAATCCTACGCAAATCGCCAGGACAAGAGCCAAGGAATACCGGACACGGCGGCCTGATGGAGCATCGAACACGAGGGGCCAACCTTCCGTTTTGCCGTGAGTTTATTACCGCGCCTGGTGTCCGCCAGTCCAGGTCCTCCCGCGTGCGTAACGATGTTCGCCGCGGCCTGGATCGGGCTCGGCCTCGCGAGGCCTCGGTTCTCCGCCGATGAGTGAGTCGCGCTTGCGCTCCAGCCTGAGCCGTGGCGGGGAGATTGGCGCGAGGATGCGGTGGCGCGGCTCATGCCTCTGGTCTGTCGAGGACGGACGTCAGGACACGTGCCATGTTCCGGCCGACGCGCGACGGTGCTTCCGCCCGGTCAAACACGCCGAAGCGATCAAATTCCGGCAGCAGCCTCGCGGCGACGGCAAAGCGGCCAGTGCGACGGAGAGTCGCGGGATTGGGCAAGATATCCGGGTTCCATCCGAACAGCCCAAGATCCTTGCCCGGCGGTGAAGCCCCAGATCAACCAACGCGGCTGGTTCGATTTCCAGCGCCGTCGCCTCGCGCAACGCGCGCACCGCCGCCTGGGCGAAATCCTCACCGATTTCGACGAGGCCTTTTGGAATATCCCGGCGCGGAGAACGCGTGGCATGGCCGAGCGATCTCCGCGTCCCGTCGGTAACCGACACCCCCACAGCTCACCTTGTTCAGGACGGGCTCCGGCGGCCCCCTTCGTCTGGTCCTGGGGCCGCATCGGAGAGCCAAAGGTTGCGCGGCCATGCCGGCTGATCTGGCATCTCTGGAGTTTAACATCAACCCGGTGGGCTTCGACGACGGTGAGGGTTGGAGGGTAAAAAATCCAGCCGTAATCAATGCTTCAGCGAGGCCCCCAGTACGTTAATCAAGGGTCCAATC
>Ga0181536_10003780_pt1 | contig 16346 bp, 9 predicted proteins | sample PEATcosm2014_Bin_41_FD_121105 | JGI IMG/M metagenome (GOLD analysis project Ga0181536, IMG submission 121105) | Peatland microbial communities from MTU Mesocosm Facility, Houghton, MI, USA - PEATcosm2014_Bin17_60_metaG | ecosystem: Environmental > Terrestrial > Soil > Wetlands > Peat | place... | reverse complement strand
TAGGCGGTGGCCTGCGAGGACGTGCCTTATGGGGCCGTGTGGCTCGGCGGCGTGACCTGCGCCGATCGACAGCGGACCTCAGATGCTCTGGCCCATCAGCTCACCTATTGGCGCGCGCTCTTAGGCGATTATCTCCACTCGCAGGCCCCGCTCGTCGATCTGCCGGCCGAGCCGCATATGCGTCTTGTTGAACCATCGTCGAGCACTCCACGCCGCAACGAACGCGTCAAGAATGTCCTCCCGGCCGACTCTGACCATCGGCTTGGCTGCGTGCAGATCGATATCCAGGTACGCCCTCCGCAATGCGACCAAACGTTCCGAGCGACCTTCTATGGTGGCTATGTGGTGCGACATGGGAGTGCCGGCGAGGACCGTGAAGCACACTTCGGGGTGCACTTCGATGACGTGGTTCTGCCGATCAGGAGTGATAACCAAAGCGGTTCGCTCGTGATCACGGCCACCAGTCGGCACATCGACAGCGTTCCGTGGCGACCGGCGGTGATCGTCGGCGACCTGCCGCAGCCCTTGACGGGGGCGGCCGCGGCTGAGGCCGTCCAGAGTTGGAACGGCGCTCGGGCATGTACCGACGTCACGGCCGCGCCGACCGCATCGGTCGCCACCCCGACCACGGAGACCTCGCCGGTGCCTCCGGCCACGGCGGCTCCGCTGGCGGTGGACAGCTGACGCTCTCCGCCCCACGCTCGGGCTGGTGGCGCGCCCGAAAGGTTCCCGAACGCGCTGGTACCCTGACCCGGTGGATGTCGGACAAGGGCGCATCGGGCGCGGGGCGTGACCCCCTGAGGTGGGGGTACGCGCGCCGGTCCGGCGCCGCGGCGGTGCTCGTCCGTTCGTCGGGCTCGCGTTCATCGTGGTCGTGGTGGTCGTCCTCTGGGCCGTCGTCGACTTCGCCGCGGACGAGCTGAGGGCGCGAAACGCCAGCTCTACGCCCCCCGCGCCGGCCGCTGTGGCCCTGGACCCGGCGGCATTCGCCACCGGTGCCTGCATGGCGTTCGCCCCGACCGTCGGTGACCGACACGAGACCGTTTTCCTCGATGCCGGCCACGGCGGCGTGGACCCCGGCGGCGTGGGCTCCACCCAGGACGGCCGGACTATCTACGAAGCCGACGCGACGCTCCCGGTCGAGCTCGACACCATGGCGCTATTGCGCGCCGACGGCTTTCGCGTGGTGGTCTCCCGTACCGACGACACGACCGTCTTGCGCCTTGGTCCGGCGGACGAGTCCGGCCAGTTGCTCACCCTCCAGGGCGCGCACGACGACGTGGCCGCCCGCGACGTGTGCGCCAACGATGCCAAAGCTGACCTCCTCGTCGGCATCTACTTCGACGCCGGAACGGCGGCCGGAGGCCTCACCGCCTACGACCCCGATCGTCCGTTCTCTGCTGCGAGTCTCAGATTTGCCACCCTGCTGCAGACTGACGTGCTTGCCGCGTTGAACGCGCAGGGGTGGGACATCCCCGACGACGGCGTGACCGCCGATACCCAACTCGGGTCGTTCGTCGGCGACGCGTCGTCGGGCGGGATCGCCGGCGCGGCCGCCTCCTACGACCACCTGCTGTTGCTCGGACCGGCCATGGCCGGGTTCTTCTCCACCCCGAGCCAGATGCCAGGCGCGGTCATCGAGCCCCTCTACCTCACCGACCCCTTCGAAGGGACCCTCGCCGTCGGCAGGCACGGCCAGACGGTGTTGGCCAGGGGGATCGCGACCGCTGTCGAACACTTCCTGGCGCCGCCCGCCAAAGGATCGGGCCGGACGAGCAGCTGACCCCTGGACCCGTCACGCCCAGGGGCGTGTCGCGGGTGGAATCAGTCCTGACAGACGCCATATCGCAAGCGCCACGCTGGGAGAAGAAGTCCGGGCCAGGTCGAACGTTCGGGCCCCGCCGGCCCGGGTGCAACATCCCCATGCTGGAATGGGGCGGTGCCCGACGCCGATGCCGTCCGTTCCGATCCACTTCGCTCCGGACCGCCTCGTCCGGGTGTCGACGGGTTCCACCCGGCGGTGGCCGCCTGGTTCGCCCGGCGCTTTCCCGACGGCGCCACCGAGCCCCAGGCCAGGGGCTGGCCCGTCATCCGCAGCGGAGTCGACACCCTGATCGCCGCCCCCACCGGGTCGGGCAAGACGCTGTCCGGGTTCCTGGTGTCGATCGATGCCCTCTACCAGGCCCATGCCCGCGGCGAGGACACTTCGGGAACGAAGGTCGTCTACGTCTCCCCCTTGAAGGCACTGGCCGTCGACATCCACCAGAACCTCAAGGGACCGCTCGCGGAGATCGCCGCGGTGGCTCGCGACATGGGGCTCGAGCCCGCTCCCATCACGGTGGCGGTTCGCACCGGGGACACCACCTCGTCGGCGCGCGCAGCCATGGTGAAGAACCCGCCGACCTTTCTCGTCACGACCCCGGAGAGTCTTTATTTGCTGGTCACTGCCGAGCGCAGCCGCGCCGTACTGGGGTCCGTGCGCACCGTCATCGTCGACGAGATCCATGCCCTGGCCCGTGACAAGCGGGGGTCGCATCTGGCCCTGACCCTCGAACGCCTCGAGCATCTCCAATCGGGCGGCCATCCCCAGCGCGTCGGACTCTCGGCCACCCAACGACCTATCGAGGCCACGGCCCGGCTCCTGGTGGGCGTGGGCGACGACCGGGCGGCGAGCATCGTGGACTGCGGGCACGCTCGGGATCTCGAAGTGTCGATCGAGCTTCCCGGCACCGAACTGGCCGCGGTGGCCTCCACCGAGCAGCTCGACGAGGTCCTCGACCGCATCGCCGCCCACGTGCGCGACCACCGCACCACCTTGGTCTTCGTCAATACGCGCCGGATGTCCGAGCGCCTGGCCCACATGCTCGGTGAGCGCCTCGGCCCCGACCAGGTGGCCGCGCACCACGGATCCTTGTCCAAGGACCGGCGCCTCAGGACCGAGGACCGCCTGCGCGCCGGTGACCTGCGAGCGCTGGTGGCCACCGCGTCGCTCGAGCTCGGCATCGACATCGGCCCGGTCGAGCTCGTATGCCAGGTGGGTTCGCCTCGGTCGATCGCCACCTTCCTCCAGCGCGTCGGGCGCTCCAACCACTCGCGGACCGGCACGCCCGAGGGCATCCTCTATCCCATGACCCGCGACGAGCTGGTCGAGTGCGCTGCGCTGCTCGCCGCCGTGCGTGCCGGCCGGCTCGATGCCACGCTCCAACCCGTCGCGCCGCTCGACATCCTGGCCCAGCAGGTGGTGGCCGAGGTGGCCGCCGCCGAGGAATGGCGGGAGGACGACCTCTACGCCCTGATGGGCCGGGCCGCCCCCTACGAGGCTTTGGCCCGGTCCGACTTCGACGAGGTGCTGGCGCTGGCCTCCGAGGGCATCACCACCGGCCGCGGCAAGCGCATGGCCTACCTGCACCGGGACGGCGTCAACGGCATCCTCCGCCCTCGTCGCGGCGCCCGGCTGGCGGCGCTGACCAGTGGAGGAGCCATCGCCGAAGTGGGCGACTACCGGGTTGTGGCCGAGCCCGACGACACACCGGTGGGTTCGGTGAACGAGGACTTCGCCATCGAATCGATGGTGGGCGACGTCTTTCTCCTCGGGACTCACTCATGGCGGATCCGGCGCGTGACCCAGGGCGAGGTCCGGGTGACCGACGCCGAGGGGGCCCACCCCACGATCCCGTTCTGGGTGGGAGAGGCGCCGAGTCGGACGGCTGAGCTGTCCGAGGAGGTTTCGGAACTGCGCCGGCAGGTGGCCGCGCTGTTGTCAGCCGGCGGCGTGTCGGCCGGCGGCAGAGGGGACGGCGGAGGGGACGGCGGCGGCGGGCGATTCGACGCCGCCGTGGCGCATCTGGAGAGCACCTGCGGGCTCGCGCCCGACGCCGCGCTCGAGCTGGTCGGCTACCTGTCGACCGGCCTCGGTGAGCTCGGCGTGATGCCCACGCGATCGGACATCGTCTTCGAGCGCTTCTTCGACGAGGCCGGAGGCACGCAGCTGGTCGTGCACGCACCCTTCGGCGGTCGGATCAACAAGGCGTTGGGCCTGGCCCTGCGCAAGCGTTTTTGCGCCACCTTCGACTTCGAGCTCCAAGCGGCGGCCACCGACGACGCCGTCGTCTTGTCGCTTGGGCCCCAACACAGCTTCCCGCTCGACTCGGCCCCCAAGCTGGTGCACTCGAACACGGCCGAAGCCTCCTTGACGCAGGCGGTCCTGGCCTCGCCCATGTTCGCCTCGCGCTGGCGGTGGAACCTCAATCGCTCCCTGGCCGTGTTGCGGTTCCGAGGTGGGAAGAAGAACCCGCTGCCCATTCAGCGCATGGAGTCCGACGACCTGATGGCCGCGGTCTTCCCGGCCCTGGCCGCCTGCCAGGAGAATGCCGTGGCTGGTCCCATCCCCATCCCCGATCACGTGCTCGTGCGCCAGACGATGGACGATTGCCTCCACGAGGCGATGGACATCGACGGGCTGGTCGCCACCCTGCGTGCCGTGGAGTCGGGCGAGGTGCGGGTGCACTTCGCCGAGTCCACCGAACCGTCCGTGTTCTCCCACGAGATCTTGAACGGCAAGCCCTATACGTTCCTCGACGACGCCCCTCTGGAGGAGCGCCGGACTCGTGCGGTGCAACTGCGCCGGGGGCTTCCGGTCGAGTCCCGGTCCCTGGGCCAGCTGGACCCGGACGCCGTCGACCGGGTGCGCGCCGAAGCGGCGCCCGCCATCCGCGACGCCGAGGAGCTCCATGACCTGCTGCTGTCGCTGGTGGTGTGTCGCCCCCGCGACGAGCCTGCCGACCGGGACCGTTTCGCCGCCCTGGTCGGCACCGGGCGGTCGATGACGATCGTGGCTCGCCCAAGGGGCGATGCCGTCGACGAGCTGTGGTGTGCCGTGGAGCGGCGTACCGCCGTCGAGGCCTTGTTTCCGGACGCGTCGTTCGTCCCCGATCTCGCCGCGGTCGGGAACTTCGGTCCGGTCGATGCCGACGTGGCTGCGGCCGACGTGGTGCGCGGCCATCTGGAGGTGACCGGGCCGGTTACCGCCGACGAGCTGGCGCAGCGCTGTGCGCTCGCGGCGAGCCGGGTGCAGGTGGGCCTGGCCCGACTCGAGGCCGAGGGTTTCGCCATGCGCGGGCGCTTCGACCCGGCCGTCGACGCCGAGCAGTGGTGCGCGCGGCGGTTGTTGGCTCGGATCCACGCATACACCCAGACGCGACTCCGGCGCGAGATCGAGCCCGTCAGTGCCCAGGACTTCGTCCGATTCCTCCTTCGCTGGCAGCACGTGGCGCCTGGATCCCAACGCTACGGGCGTGCCGGGGTGTTGTCGGTCGTCGATCAGCTCCAGGGCTTCGCTGTCCCCGCCGGCGCGTGGGAGGACCACGTCTTCCCGGCGCGCGTGGAGCAGTACCAGCATCAGTGGCTCGAGGACCTGTGCTTGTCGGGCGAGTTGGTCTGGGGTCGGTTCGGTCTGCGCCCGGCCGACGCCGATGCCGAGCCCCGTCGCGGCGCGGCGACGCCGTCGAGGGCGACGCCGGTCACCTTCGCCCTTCGTGGCGACATGGGATGGCTCCTCCAGGGGTCGCGGGGCACGGCTCGGCCGGTGGACCCCGAGCACGGCGCGGCCCGCGACGTCCTGGACGCGCTGCGAGCCAACGGGGCGCTGTTCCACGCCGAGCTCAGGACCATGACCGGTCGCCTACCCATCGAGGTCGAGGAAGGCCTGTGGGACCTGGTGGCTCGGGGCATCGTGAGTGCGGACGGGTTTCAGGCAGTCCGCTCGCTGTTGTCGGCACGCGACGCCTGGAGCCGTCGCCGGCGCCAGGAGCAACGCAGTCGCGTCGGACGCCTCGGAGCCGGACGGGGCGCCACATGGCGCCAGGGCGGCGAGGGTCGGTGGGCCCTGCTGCCCGCGCCGGCGGGCTCCACCGATGCCGACACCCTGGCCGAACAGGTCGCCGGCCAGCTCCTGGCTCGCTGGGGCGTGGTGTTCTGGGACCTGATGGCCAGGGAGGACTTGGCCCTGCCGTGGCGAGAGATCGTGTGGGCCCTGCGCCGCCTCGAGGCGCGTGGCGTCGTGCGCGGCGGGCGATTCGTGACCGGGTTCGCCGGCGAGCAGTATGCGCTGGCCGAGGCCATCGAGGAACTGCGTCGCGTGCGGCGCACCGATCGCGGCGGCGAGACCGTCCGGGTGAACGCGGCCGACCCGCTCAACGTGGTGGGGATCGTCCTGCCCGGGGCGCGAGTGCCGTCTGTGCGCACGAACTGGGTCACTTACCGCGACGGGCTGGACGTCACCGACGAACCGGCGAGGCTCGGGACCGGGACGTAGGCACGACCGGCCACCGGGATCTGATCCTCCCTGCGGTACCGAGGCCGGCAGTCAGGGCCCTTCGGTGACGAGCACGTGGTACCGCTCTGGCCGGTGGATCGACACCGCCACGAGGTCGGCGCCCAGGGCTAGGCACTGCGTCGGGTATCGGCGGATCGCCCGTTCCTTGACGGCGGCATCGGGTTCGCCGTCCTCGGCGCCGAGCGACACGTCGGCTCGCTCGATGCGCATCCCGTGCGCCTCGAGGTCGGCGACGGCCCGGCCCCGATCCTCGGGGAAGCGGTCGTAATAGGGCAGTTCCTCGTAGATCACCCAGTCCAGCGTGCCCCGACGGGCCGCCACCTGTCGCGCCGCCCGGTGGGTCATCTGGTGATCGGGGTGCTCGATTCCGAGCGGCACCAGCCAAGTCGTGAGGCCCCGGTCCCCGACGACCGCGTCGATCGCGTCGATGACGGCTTCCTCGAGGACCGGCTCGCCGAAGTCGTCGTATCCGTAAGTCGGGGTGCGATATTGGTGGTCCCAGAACCCGAGGTGCAGGCCCGTCGCGCCGAGGTCGGCGAGCGCCCTGGCGTCTTCGGCGCGGCGCACCCCGGTCACGTCGTCGCCCCCGGCGAAACCGGAGGCGACGTCCCAGGTGGTGACCGGGTCGACCGTCGGCGGCCCGCCGTCGAAGACGGTCACCACCACCGAGCCCGGGCGCGCCCGGAGCAGGTGCGTGCAGCTGAGCACTCCGTCATCGAGGTGCGGGGAGATCACGCCGACGGGGTGTCCCACGGCGGCCAACCCTACCGGTGCATCGTCGGAGCTCCGGCGCTATGGTCCCGCCCCCTGCAGCGGGCACGAAGCAAGGAGGCCGGCCATGAATGCTGCCGTCTACGCCCGGAACCGGTCCGCCCGATGTCCTGCGATACGACCAGGTGCCCGACCCCACCGTCGCCGACGGCGACGTCCTGGTTCGGGTGGAGGGCGATCAGCATCGAAGGCGGAGACACCACCGCCGACGCCCACGCCGACATCGAGAGCCTCAGGCCGTCGGACGGGTCCTGCTCATCCCGTGACCGGCTGCCCGTGAACGTCTCTCTGCGCGGCCGTGATCACGTCGATGATCTCGTCGCCGATGAGCTCGTCGCGATCGAGCAGGGCGTCGCGCAAGGCCTCGACGATCTCGCGGTTCGCCTGGATCATGGTGTGGACTCGCTCCTTGGCCTGGCGCAGCAACTCCTCGACCTCGGCCCGTCCGGCGTCGGTTTCCAGCACCTTCGCCACGATGTTCCCGCCCACGGGCGAGGTCAGCGCCTCGGCCGAGATGAGCGTGGAGCCCATGCCGAGGCTCCCCACCATGGTGCACGCCGCCGTGGTGGCCGACTGGAGGTCACTGGCCACGCCCGTGCACGTTTCACCGAAGAAGATCTCTTCGGCCACCATGCCGCCGAAGGCGATCTGGATGAGGGCCTCGACCTCGGTCCGAGTGCGCGTGAAGCGCTCCTCGCTTTCGGAGTGGGCGAGGAGCCCCAGGGCGTCCTTGCGCTTGATGATGGAGAGCACTTCGAGCTTGCGCCCGGTCCCCACCAGGTAGGCGACGGTGGCGTGACCCGACTCGTGGGTGGCGATGGTTCGCCGCTCGGCCTCGGTGTACTCGACCGGCTGACCGATGCCGATCTCTTCGGTCATCTTCGCCTTCTGGATATCGGTCCAGCTCAACCCGGGCGCGCCCCGCCGCAAGGCCCACACCAACGCCTCGTCGAGCAGGTGCTCGATCATGACGGGCGAGTAGCCGAACGTGAGGGCGGCCAGCGTGTCGCGGCGCTGGGGGTCGTCAAGCTCGGCGTCGTGCGCCTTCTTGTCGAGGTAGTAGTCGAGGATGTCGCGTCGACCGGCCCGTGATGGCAGGTCGAAGTAGATGGACCGGTCGAATCGCCCCGGTCGCAGCAGCGCCGGGTCGAGGTCGAAGGCCCGGTTGGTGGCCCCGATGACGAGGATGTTCGCCGGCAGGGGCGGTCGTTTCTTGAGCTGGCGGTCAGGCGCCAGCCAGACGTTGGCCATGTCGATCAGCCGGCCCTGGAGGCGCTCCATGGCAGGGGGCTGGTCGAAGCTCTGGAGCTGGATGAGCAGTTCGTTGACCACGCCGGCCACCCCGTCGTGATGGCGGCCGGCCCCGCCCATGCCGCCCCGGGCACCGCCGATGGCGTCGATCTCCTCGATGAAGCCAATGGCGCCCCCTTCTCGGCGGGCGTACTTGCGCAGCGCCTTGAAGTAGGAACGGATCTTTCGGTTGGTCTGCCCGTAGAACATCGACTGGAAGGCGGACGACGAAACGAACAAGAACGGCACTCCCGCCTCGGCCGCCATGGCCTTGGCCATGTAGGTCTTGCCCGTCCCCGGGGGGCCTTCGAACAAGATGGCCCTACGGGCCGTCCCGCCCATGGCGTCGGCGAACATCTTGTGGCCGAGGAACAGGTTGAGGGTCTTGACCACCTCTTCGACGATCGTCTGCGCGCCGCGGACGTCGGACATGGACACGTCGATTTCGTTCGGGCGGTACAGGACATGCGGTGAGCGCCCCGCGCCGAGCAGCGGGATGATCAGCGCGCACCCGAAGAGGAGGATGAGGGCCATCGCCGGGAGGTAGGGGACCAGGGCATGGGGGAACTGGGGCAGGGCGAACGATCCCCGATGCCACACCAGGTCTCGCACGGCCAGGAGGGCGGCGATCGGGACCAGGACCACGGCCAAGCGCCGGAAGCGCCCTTGGCGGACCCGCTCGCGCGACGCGCCGACGTCGGCGGTGCGGACCCCGATCACCCCGGTCTGGCCGAGGGCCTCGAGGCTGGAGCCGGCGCCTGCGTTCCCGGGGCCCTCGGTGACCGCTCCCGCACGTCTCCCCATGGTGCCAGTCCCCGCTTTCTGTGGTCACCCGAGGCCACTGTGCGTGATCCCCCTCATGTCGCGGGCAACGCTCCCACAACTCCCGGCCAACTCTGTCGGCTCGGCGCCGTCGGGGCCGGCCCGCCCTCCCGACAGCCCGTTCTCTTAGTCGGCCCGGCCGGCCCGGCCGGCCCGGTCACGACCGGATGTGGGGGCGCCACCGAATCGCGCCGCAGGATTGTTAGCCTTGTGTCCCATGTCCAACGGCCGTCCGACGGCGGATGCGCCCGCCGGTGCGCGCCCGCGAACCAAGCGCCCAGTCCCGAACGAAGAGGGCTTGCGCTCGCTCGGCGAGCAGATGCAGGAGTCGGTTGCGCCCGCCGCATCGGCACCGCCGGCGTCGGCAGAAGCCAAGTCGGCATCGCAGAAGGCGTCCCAGCGCTCCGGGGGGCGTCACCTCCGCACCCGGTCTCCGGGGCGGCGCAAGATGCGACGCGGGGCCAAGGCGCTGGTCGTCACGATGGTCGTCGTCGTTGTCCTTCTCGGCGCGGCGGCGGGGTACCTGGGCTACCTCAACAGCCTGGTCCATCGCGTTCGAGTGTTCGGACTGAGCGCCGACGCCACCTCGGGCGCGCTGGTGGGCACGCAGAACATCCTTCTCGTGGGCTCAACGTCGCGGTGTGCCCTGAAGGAGCAGAGCATCGCCTACGGGTTGTGCTCGGAGGGTGTCACCGGCGTGAACAGCGACATCGTCATGGTGCTCCACCTCGACTCCAACGATCAGAAGGTGTCGATCCTGTCGATACCCCGCGACCTGTTCGTGCCCAACGCCCGCACCAGCGGGCCCAACAAGATCGACGCCGCGCTGGCCGATGGCCCGACCCAGCTGGTGGCGGCCGTGGAGGACGATTTCGGCATCCCGATCCAGCACTATGTCGAACTGAACTTCGACAGCTTCGCCGCCGTCGTGGACGCGCTCGGGGGTGTCAACATGTACTTCCCCGAGCCGGTGTTCGACGACTTCTCGGGCTTGTACGTCACGTCGCCGGGGTGCATCCACCTCGACGGCGTCCGAGCCCTGCAGGTGGTTCGGGCCCGCCATCTCCAGTACCAGCCCCCAGGCGTGACCACCACCGACCGCTACTACTGGCCCCAGGAGGCCCAGAGCGACCTGGCTCGGATCCGAAGGACCCACGAGTTCCTCCGGGTCCTCGCCAGTGCCGTCGCCAAGCAGGGTTTAGGGAACCCGCTGACCGACCGCCAGCTCATCGCTGGGGTCGCGCCCAATCTCACCGTCGACTCCGGGTTCTCCACCAGCGACATGGTGAACATGGTCCTCGGGTTCCACTCCGTCGACATCGGCACGGCCCCACAACTCACCGTGCCCGTCCTCGAGGCCGCGTCGTCGGACTACTACTTTCAGGGCTACAACTACGGCAGCATCGAGTTCCCCAGCCAACCCCAGGACCAGCAGGCGATCGACCAGGTGCTCGGTGTGAATGCGGGCACGGACACCATGACCGGCAAACCCCTGCCGAAGCCGGGCGCCATTACCGTCTCCGTGCTCAACGGCACCGGCCTCCCCAATCAGGCTGCCGACACCGCCAGCGCTCTGGAAGCGCTCGGCTTCTCCACGATCGGGGTGGGCGACTCGGCCTCGGTCGGCCCCGAGTCCGAGACCGTCGTCGACTACTCGAGCTCGTCCGACGAGGCGGCGGCCGAGCGGGTCGCCCGATCCCTGTCCGGCGCCGTCATCTTGGACCGAGGCCCGACCACCGACGGAGCGCAGGTCACCGTGACCACCGGGACCGACTTCTCGGTGAACGCCCCCGCCGCCGGTTCGGGGTCGTCGGCCGCCGGTGCCGGGTCGACCTCCTCGTCGAGCGTCGCTTCCCCGAGCTCGTCGGCCTACTCGGACGCCTCGGTCTCGGCCTCGACGTCGGACGCGTTCAGCGCACCGACTCCGGCAACCGTGGGGCTCCAGCCCTGGGACCCGCGTTCGTGCACCGCGTCAGGAGGCGAAGGGCCCTAGCGATCAGTCGCTGCGGGTCGGGAACCACCCAACGACCTGGCCGTCGAGCCGGCGCCGGCGCCTGGCGCGGAGTCGGGCGGCCTCGACGAGGTCGACGGCCTCGAAGCGCACCGTGTCGCCGGGTCGGCACCGGCCGAGCACGCCCAGATCGGCACGCACAACGACGGCGGGCACCGGGTACCCGCCCACCGTGGCGTGGTCGCAGGACAAGATGATCGGGGCCCCGTCGGGGGGGAGCTGGACCGTTCCGGTGACGACACCGCGCGACGAAGGCGCCATGGTCGTCTCGGGCAGCGGCGGACCGGCGAGACGCACCCCGACCCGGTCGCTGGCATCTCCCACCGCCCAGGCCTGTGCACACAGCCGGCGCAGCGCATCGTCGGGGAACGCGTCGGGGCCGACCACCACTCGCAACAGTCGGGGCCCGTCGCTGCGGTGGTGGGAACGGTGCAGGCGGCCGCGGGGCCGCGACGGCGAACCGAGGCCGAGCTCGTCGCCGGCCACCAGGCGCCCCGGTCCGAGGCCGCAGAGTACGTCCGAGGAGCGGCTGCCGAGGACGATCGGCGTCTCGACCCCGCCATCGACGGCCACATACGAGCGAAGCGAGCCGCGGATCTCGCCGACTTCGAGTACCTGGTCGCGTCCCACCGGGAGGACCAGCCCAGAGGGGACCGAGCGGCCGTCGAGGCGAACGGCCGCATCACCGACCACGGCCACGTGCGCCGGGGCCCGAAGGCGCAGCGACGGGCCGCGTGCAGTGCACTCCAGGCCCGCGGTCATGGGATCGTTGCCCACCAGTCGGTTGGCCAGCTCCAAGCTGTCCGGATCGGCCGCACCGGCCCGGGGGACGCCCATGGCCGCCACCCCGATGCGTCCGCCGTCTTGGACCACGGTGAACAGGCCGGGCTCCTCGACGAGGGCGGCGCGCGTCACCGCCGGCCCGGTACCGGCGACGAGCAGCGGCCGCGACCGGCCGGGGTCGGACCGGTCGACTGCGCCCCACACCAGGCGGACGGTGTCGCCCGGGGCGAGCAGCGCGTAGGGAGGGACGTCGGGCCGGAAAAGCGGTATCCCGGTTCGGCCCACGAGCTGCCAGCCTCCGGGCATGGCGGCGGGGTAGATGCCGGCGAATCCACCGCCGATCGCCACCGACCCGGCCGGGACCACCGGCCGCGGACGGTCCCGGCGGGGGACGCCGGCCAGCGGGCGGGGCAGCCCGACGAGATAGCCGAATCCCGGTGCGAAGCCCACGAACGCCACCTCCAACGTGGCCGACTCGAGCAGGTCCACGACGCCCTCGCGGCTGATGCCGGAGAGTCGGGCCACCTCCTCGAGGTCGGGCCCGTCGAATGTGACTGGGATCTCCACCCGGCGTCCGGCGGTGTCGTCCGACGGTTCGAGCGGTACCGTCGCCATGGCTTCGGCCAGCGCGTCCATGTCGGCCACGTCGGGATCGGCGATGACGGTGACCGACCGGAAACCGGTGACGACCTCCTCGAGCCCCGGGAAACCGATCCCGGGCAGGGTGTCGGTGCCCGACAGCATTCGCGCTAGCGCGCGGGCGCCACGGGTGTCGTCCGTGTCGACCACGAGCGCCGAGTCGCCCAGGGGTCGCACTGTGCGTCCGGGCCGGAGGTGGCTTGCGGTGGACCCGGTGCGGCGACGGCTCACGACACGAAGCTGGCCAACGCCACCCCGCCGGCGTCGAGGGCTTCTCGCACTCGGGTAGCGATTTCGATCGCGCCCGGCGTATCGCCGTGGACGCAGATCGATGCCGGGTGGAGCTCGAGCAGGGTTCCGTCGGTGGCGACCACCGTTCCCTCCACGGCCAGGGACAAGGCGCGGCGGGCGGCGGCCTCGGGGTCCGTCACGACGGCGCCAGGCTCGTCGCGAGCCACGAGCGATCCGTCCGGGGCATAGGCGCGGTCGGCGAAGGCCTCGGCGGCCACGCCGACACCCCGCCCCTCGGCCACGGCGATGGCCCGCGATCGCGCCGGCGCCAACAAGACGAGGTCCCCGAAGGCACCCATGGCGTCGATCACCGCTTCGGCGGTCACCTCGTCCGAGGCCATGCGGTGGTAAAGCGAGCCGTGGGGCTTCACGTAGCGGACCCGTGTGCCGCACCGACGCGCCAGCGTCTCGAGTGTGCCGATCTGGGCCTCGAGAGCGGCCACCAGCAGCGCCGGCTCCACGTCGACGGGCCGGCGGCCGAACCCGTGGCGGTCGTCGTACGACGGGTGGGCGCCCACTACCACGTTGCGTCGCGTTGCGGCCTCGAGGGCGGCGCGCATGGAGTGCTCGTCGCCAGCATGGACGCCGCAGGCGATGCTGGCGCTGGACACGACGGCGAGCAACCGGTCGTCGTCTCCCGGCACGCCGACCTCTTCGCCGACGTCGGCGTTGAGGTCGACGGAGGCCACCGCCGTCAGAGCCCGAGGCCCCGGCCGATCATGGCTTCGACCAGGTTGGGGCCCGGCGTGGACAACGCGGCTTCGAGTTGATCGGTGAATTCCTCGGCCGTGGTGGCTCGGGTGGCGGGGACGCCCATGCCCCGAGCTAGGGCCACGAAGTCGAGCGAAGGATCGCCGAGCTCGAGCATGGAGCGCGCCCGGGGACCCGATGCCTCCGCGCCGACACGCAAGAGCTCGAGCTCCAAGATGGCGTACGAGCCGTTATTGAAGACCACGGTGGTCACGTCGAGTCCTTCGCGCGCCTGGGTCCACAGCGCCTGCAGGGTGTACATGGCGCTGCCGTCTGCTTGCAGGGAGAGCACCCGACGTCCCGAGCAGGCGACGGCTGCGCCCGTGGCGACCGGCATTCCCATGCCGATGGCATTGCCCGTGAGCGCCAGCCAGTGGTGTCGCGGCGCGCCGGCAGTGGCGCCGGCGACGAAGAACCCCGCCGTGAGGCCCTCGTCCGAGACCACGGCGCCCTCCGGGAGCAGGGCACCGATGGCGGCCGCGGCCGTGATCGGATTGAGAGCGCCGGTCGGCCGGTCCGGACGGGTCGCTTCCTGGAGCACCGCACCCCGGTCGGGCGCGCCAACCGCATCGGCCAGAGCCTCGAGTGCGGCGGGACCGTCGTCGGTCGCCGTGGCTAGGACGTGGACCTCGCACCCGTCGGGGACGAGAGAGCCCTCCTTCCCCGGGTAGGCGAACGCGGCCACCGGAGCGTTGGCGCCGACGAGTATCAGGTGGCGGACGTCGCGAAGCTGCTCGGCCACCATCTCGCCGAGATAGGCCAAGCATTCGGCCGGCGGTACGCCCGCGCCACGCTCGAGCACGGCGGGGAACGGCTCGGCCAGCAGTCGCGCCCCTGTGGCCCGGGCTGCCCGGCTGGCCGCGATGAGGCCGCGCTCGCGTCCGGCCGCGCCACCGAGCAGGATCACCGTGCGATCTTCGGTCGACAGCACCTTGGCCGCCTGTTCGACGGTGTCGGCGTTCACTGTGGTGGGCGCCACGGGCGACACCGGGGGGGCGATCTCGGCCCCCTCGCTCCACGACAGGTCCGCCGGGACGACCAGCGTGGCCACGCCCAAGGGCGCCGACATGGCCGCGGCGACGGCGTCGGCGGCATCATGGCACAACGACGCCAGATCGGCCGACGATCGATACCAGATCGAGACCGGCCGGGCCAGGCTCTCGATGTCGGACTGCAGCGGTGCGTCGTAGCGACGATGCCCGATGGCGTGGTCACCGACGACGTTCACCACCGGCGTGTGGGCTCGTCGGGCGTTGTGGAGATTGGCGATCCCGTTGCCGAGGCCGGGCCCGAGGTGCAAGAGCGTGGCCGCGGGGCGTCCGGCCATGCGGCCGTAGCCGTCGGCCGCACCGGTGACGACGCCTTCGAAGAGGCCGAGGACGCCACGCATCTCGGGGACGTCGTCCAACGCGGCCACGAAGTGCATCTCCGAGGTGCCTGGGTTGGCGAAGCACACGTCGACTCCGGCCCCTACCAAAGTGCGCATCAGCGCCTGGGCCCCCTTCACCCGAGCAACTTTCCCGGGTTCAGGATTCCGTTGGGGTCGAAGACCGCCTTGATGCCCCGCATGAGGTCGATCTTGGCGGGGTCCTCGAGCGCCAAGAAGTGATCGAGCTTCTCGGTGCCGATGCCGTGCTCGGCCGATATGGCCCCACCGAGCGCCATGCCCTGCTGGTACACGGCGCGCAGCAGCCCGACCCGGCGCGACTTGTCGGGTTGGAACACCGTCAGATGGATGTTGCCGTCACCCACATGGCCGCAGCCGGTGACCAGCGCGCCGTACTCGTCAGCGATCGCCGCCACCTTGACCATGTACTCGGGTATCGCGGCGCGGGGGACGACCACGTCGATGATGTCGTCGGCTCCGGCCGCCTTGGCCACGAAGAACGCCTTCTCCCGGGCTGAGATCAGTTCCGCCCCGGCGCTCGGCGGGAGCACGTAGACGTCGATGGCGCCAAGCGAGTCGAGCAGGATGCCCGCGTTGGCAGTGTCCTCTTCCACCCGATCGGCGTCGTTGCCCTCGAGCACGACCACGAGATATGCCTGCGCCGCCTCGCGGATCTCGACGGGGATGCCGAGGTCGAGGTCGACATTGGCAGTGATCGCCGCCATGGTCAGCGCGTCGATGTACTCCAAGATGCGCGGCCCCACGCCCGCGTGCACGATGCGGGGCACGGCCGAAGTGACTTCGGCGAGGGTGCGGAACGGGGCGAGAAGCGTGGCCGCATGAGTCGAACGTGGTTGGAGTCGCAAGGTGGCTTCGGTCACGAGCGCGAGGGTCCCCTCAGAGCCGACGATGAGCTGGGTCAGGTCGTAGCCGGTCGAGGTCTTCACGTACTTGCCGCCGGTGCGGATCAGCTGGCCCGAAACGAGAGCGGCTTCAAGTCCGAGGACGTGGTGGCGGGTGACACCGTATTTGATGGCGCGCATCCCGCCGGCATTGGTGGAGACGTTGCCACCGAGCGCGGCGCTCAGTTCCCCGGGGAACACGGGGTAGACGAGGCCGTGAGGCTCCAAGGCGGCATCGAGCTGCTCGAGGCGGACGCCGGGTTCGACGACCGCCACGTGGTTGGCCGTGTCGACCTCGACGATGCTGTCCATGCGTTCGAACGACACGACGATTCCTTCGCCGTGGGGGACCGCCGCCCCCGAGAG
>Ga0181536_10003773_pt1 | contig 16362 bp, 14 predicted proteins | sample PEATcosm2014_Bin_41_FD_121105 | JGI IMG/M metagenome (GOLD analysis project Ga0181536, IMG submission 121105) | Peatland microbial communities from MTU Mesocosm Facility, Houghton, MI, USA - PEATcosm2014_Bin17_60_metaG | ecosystem: Environmental > Terrestrial > Soil > Wetlands > Peat | place... | reverse complement strand
GGCCGATGTCCTTCTCGCCCTGCGCCTGCTCGGGAGACATGTACTGCACCGTTCCGACCGCCTCGCCGGTGATCGTGACGGTTTGCCCCGCGCCCAGTTCCTTCGCCAGGCCGAAGTCGGTGATGAGGGGGTTCCCCTGCTTGTCCACGATGATGTTGGAAGGCTTCAGGTCGCGGTGGATGACCTTCTCGGTGTGCGCGTAGTGGATCGCGCGGGCGACCGTGGCGAGGAGCTTCACCAGCGACTTGCGATCCTCCTCGGACTTCGCCTCGGCGATGAGCTGGGCGAGCGGCTTCCCGTCCACGAAGTCCATGGTGAAGAAGACGCGGTTTTTCTCCTGGCCGACGGTGAAGAGCCGAACGATATTCGCATGGCGCAGCCGCCCGACGATCTGCATCTCGCGCTGGAACCGCACGTAGGCCTCCGGCGTGGCCGAACCGGGATTCATCACCTTCAGCGCGACGACGCGATCCACCCCGGGCTGCCGCGCCTTGTACACCGCGCCCATGCCGCCCTGGCCGAGCTTCGCCAGGATTTCATAGTCGCCGAAGGTGGTTGCCATAAGCCTGCCGTTGCCCCAGCGTTATGCCCGCAAATTCGGCGCCTCCCCCTCGCGGCGCTCCGTAGGTCGCCATTATCCTCTCACCGGCGAGATTGTCAACTCCGTCGCGCTGCAAGCATGTTTTCACTGGCAGCAGGCCGCCGATTTCAGTACAATCCACCAAGGAGTGCCGCGCACCGTGCTCGAACAGCGCGCTGGAGTTTCCCGGTCTCGGATGATGGATCAGTCGGGGGTATCCGGGAAATTCCGGTTGAGCGAGCGCAGGCGCGCAGGCGTTATCCGGCAGTGCCGCTCATGAGGGCTTGGAGGCCATGGACGCGCAATTCCATCGCGAGTACCTGCTGCGGCTGCCGCTGCCTTTGGCGCAATTGTACAGTCGTGCATACAACGCCAAGGACGCGCGGGGCCGGCATGATAACTGCTACTACCTGTTCGAAGTGCTCATCAAGCTCTCCGCTTGCCCGTTGACGGCCTGTTATGTGCAGGGGATTCGCCGAGGCGGCCCGCGCGTCGCCAAGCTGGATCAGCTTCTTCTGCAACTGGCGTTCCCGTCGCTCGGGCAGTGGATGGCCATCCTGCGGGAGACAGCGCGGCATTACGCCACCTTGCCGGATGCGGCGTCGCATCCGCTGGGGCAAATATGGGGCCAGTTGAACCACCCGCACCACGATCCCTCCGCCCTTGCCGCTCTGTACCGCCGGATCAAGAACGGGCCGGACGGACAGCCCTCGGGCGACCAGAGTTGCACGATCCTTCAATTGTTCGAGGCGCTGGTGCAGTACCGCAACGGGGTGATCGGACACGGCGCCGGCCGGTTCGAGTCGTTTTACGCCAATGACATGGGGCCGCTGCTCTTTCCGGCGGTGAACGAGGTCCTGGCGGAGGGCGTGTTCTCGCCGCTGGGGCCGTCGGGGGCGCGGTTGGCGTACCTGACAGAGTTGCGCGCGGTGTCGGAGGAGCGGTTCGAGCTGGGGATGCGCGAGTTGACCGGGCCACAGGGAGAGCGGCTGGCGCCGCTGTCGCTGCAGGCGGATGAGACGGCGGGACTGGCGCCGAATCGGCTGGCGGTGCTGTGGCCGGGCCGGCAGGCGCCGCTGCGGCTGGATCCGCTGGTGATCTTCCGCGAGAGCGAGATGACCGACGAAGTGCTGCTGCTCAATGGAGAGCGCAGCGGCCGGCAGGTGGAGTACCTGAGCTACACGACGGGACGGACGGAGCGGACAAAGGAAATGGGCACGGATCTGGCAGCCATGCTCTCCATCCTGGCCGGGAGAAAGGTTACGGAGGCGAAGCTTCAAGAGCTGGCCGCGCAGAGCCGGGCTGCGACGCCTTCGGTCGAGGTGTTGACGGAGCCGGCCGGACTGGTACGGCGCCAATTGGGGGACTACGAGATCCTGGCGGAGATCGGAAGGGGCGGGATGGGCGTAGTGTACAAGGCGCGGAACAAGGCGCTTAACCGCGAGGTGGCCCTGAAAGTGATCGCCCCGGCCTACGCCGGAAACCCCCGAATCGTCAAACGGCTTCATCGCGAGGCGCAGGCCGCGGCACAGATGACCCACCCGAATATCGTCGCCATCCACAACATCGGGCAGGTGCAGCAGTTTCACTTCATCGAAATGGAATACGTGGCCGGCGAGACGCTCCGGGACATCATTGATCGTCAAGCGCCAATGCCGCCGAGCGCGGCCCTGCCGCTACTCAAGCAGATAGCGCGCGCGGTGGCGGTGGCGCATTCCCATCGGATCATCCACCACGATATCAAGCCGGACAACGTGATAGTCACCGCCAATGGCATCGTCAAGGTTGCGGATTTCGGGCTTGCGAAATGCCTGGATGAGGAAGGCAGGGGCACCACAAGCACCGGTACGAACCTGGGAAGCCCGCTGTTCATGGCGCCGGAGAGGTTCGACGGCGTCAAGGAAGACCCGCGCAGCGACCTGTACTCGATCGGCGTTGTGGCGTACTTGATGCTGACGCGCCAATATCCGTGCAGCGGCGCGAGCGTGGTCGAGATCATGCGCAGTCACAAGCGTATTCCTCCGCGGCCGATTCGGGAACTGAACCCCGGCGTGCCGCCCGCGCTTTCCGCCGTGGTGCACAAGTTGCTCGAGAAGCGGCTGGACAACCGTTTTGCGGACGCGAAGAGTTTCCTCCGGGCGCTCACCGCAGCGTCCGCGCCGAGCGCCGGAGCGCGCGGCGACAGGAAAGTGACAGTGCGCACTCCGATGCCGCCCGCCGCTATGCCCGCCGAGGCGAGCGCGCAGGCTGCCGGGGCGCACAAAGGGAAAACAGGCAAGGTGGCCACCGACGACAAGATTCTCCTGAAACGCTTCGTCATCGAATTCATTGCAGGCCCGCTGGAAGGCCATCGCATCTACATCTCCACCACCGCTCCGGTGACTATCGGACGCGGTAAAGACATGGATGTGCAGGTGGATGACCCGCAGCTCTCCAAGCGCCATGCCCGGCTGAGCGTTTCAGCGGGGAGACTTAAGGTCGAGGACCTCGGGAGCCGGCACGGCGTGTGGCTGAAGGGTCAACGTGTCAGCACCGCGTTTGTGGCGCCGGGGGACAAGCTCCGCATGGCGAAGAGCTTGCTGCGTGTAGTGGAGCCATCCGTGCGGCCGGATTGATGCAGATCAAGGGCCAGTGCCCACCCGCAGCGCCTTGACCGCGATTGCAGATAAGTGGGAGCAGCCACTTAAGGGTAGCTACCCTGACGCGACTGTTGTTCACCCGATCATTACCCTTCGTCGTTTGCCAACCCGCACAAGACGACTTCGCACGTTCTTTGGGTCACAACGATGATGTCGCTGCTAGTGACCGTACAGTAGCCTGCCGGGCACCTGCCGTAGGCGGTCCAGCAGCGGCGGAGCGTCTCCGGTGACAGACCAGAAGCATGGCCTTCGGATCATGAACTCCTCGAGTTCGGGAATGGTGAAGACCTTCTCGATGCCATCGCAGTTCGGGCGCGGGTGGGCCTTGAGGTAGTCTTCGGCGATCCTGCGGGCGTCGTGGCGGGTAACGGGAGGCAGGGTCATTCCTTCGCTTTCCGTTCATAAGGCACCGAGTGCTCTAGGTGTTCCTGCCAGTTCGTCGCGTACTTCCTCACCCCTCCAGGGTCAGCAAGCGCGGGACATAGTGCCTGAGACAGTCACGATCCTGAGACTGGAGAGATTCGTACGCCCGACGAATCGTCGCGATATCAATGGCCGTGCCACGGATGACGCGGATCACCGCCTCCTTGAACGGATTGTGCGTATAGGGACGGGCTTTCATGGTGCCTCCAGGAAGGAAATGGGCAGCCCCCTCGACTGGGAGGAGGCTGCCCAGTCGGGAGAGTTTTCTTTATCTATGCGCCCAAGGTCTTCAGCTGCTTCAAGCCCGCCAGTGCCTGCTGGACGGCCTTCTCGCGCTTCTGGAGATCGGCGGCACGCTGTCGGATGGCCTGTTTGACGGTGCTGACCTTCGTCGACAAATCGCGCAGCCCGTCACGCAAAGCATTGAGTTCGCTCAGGATGGCCTCAATGTCGGTCGGCTGAGGCTCCGACTTCGCGGTCTTCCTCCTCCTCTTCGGCGTCGGCGTGCTCTCCTTTTCGGTTGGGGACGGCTGCCCGGTCGTGGCCGGCACCGCGCTCTCCTCGACGCACGGCATCCAGAGGTAGAGGTCGCTCCCCTTCGTTGCGATGATCGGCTTGTTGGGGGCGAAGAAGTGAAGGGTGAGGAAGCCGAGCTTCAAGGCATGGGTCAGGTACTTCGGGTCGAAGACGAGCGTCATCTCCTCACCACTGCGCGTCACGTCGAGAAGCTCCACGGACCTGATCTCTTTGCCGTTTTCATCCACGGCGCTGAGGATGTTCTTCACGCCCGGCTTCAGAGACAGGCGCGTGTCGGCGTTGGTCCCATCGAGAAGCTGCTTCAGGCGCTCCGGCAGGGCCACTGCCACAGTCTCGGGGATGGTGAGCTGCGCCTTGGCCTCTTCCAGCTTCGGGACAACATCCTGCCAGTTGGGGAACCGACCTTCCTGGCGATGGAGGCGAACGATCCAGCTCTCCCCGAATTGGAAGATGATGCCTTTGTCGTCCCTGGCGAGTCCGACCTTCTCGAAGTCCGAGAGCGTCTTCGATCCGAACACCTTCGACGGAGCGATCAGACAATCCTGCCCCTTGCGCAGAGGCAGATGCATGTTGACCAGGAACTGGACGTCTATGTGCGCGTTGCGTTGGAATCAGCCTGCCGTGCGAACGAGGTCGCCCACATTGAATGGGATCGGCTCAATCTGGAAGACGGGACTGGCGTCCCCGCCTCATCTCCAAACTGCCGCACGAAGGCCCGCAACGCCAAGAGGATCGCCCTGTCGGCAGGAACGGCAGCGAGGCTCAGCCGTTGGTGGTTGAAGCGCAAAGGGAAGAAGTATCTGTTTGCCGAGGAGAACGAAAAGCCACGGACGTGCTACAGCCGCCTCACCAGAAGATTCGCCCGCGCCGTGGAGAAAGCCGGCATCGCACACTGCACGCTGCACGACTTCCGTGACACGATTGGCTCACGGGCGGCGGCTGAAGGTGTGAACCAGCGCGTCATCGCCGAACTTCTGGGGCATGCACCCGACGGAAGGACGACGGCAAAGTACTATCAGCACGTGGCCCCCGAAACGATCAAGGCGACAATCCTGAAACTCAGCCCGACGGGCACCGACGACGAAAAGAAGTGATTTTTGCGTGCCGCTAACGTGCCGCGGGGCTGTCTGGGCGGCTTAAGAACAATCAAGGCTCCTGGGCATAACTTGCTCAGGAGCCTTGATATACAACTGGCACCCCCTAAGGGACTCGAACCCTTGTCTCTAGACTGAGAATCTAGCATCCTGGGCCGCTGGACGAAGGGGGCGCTGTTTTCAGATGATTGCCTGTTTCTACCGTATCCGGCACGGGCTGTCAAGTGCATACTCAAAACGGCGATGGCCGGTCGGCATTTGCCTTATCTCGCGAGGGAGAGGACAATGACTGAGGGAACGTTGTGCAAATGCCGAATCCTGACTTAAGAGCGAAGGAACCCTCGTTTGACACCTGGACCGTATCCAAACCGGTGGTGGATCCTAGCGTCGGTGATGGCGGTCCTGGTTATGGCGCCGGTGGACGGCAGTGCCGTCAACATCATCATCCCTGTCATCCAGCAGGATTTCCACGTCGCGCATCTGGGCAAGGTGGCGTGGGTGCAGTTGGCGTACCTGATCGTCATCGGGGGACTCATCCTGCCGATGGGACGGCTGGGGGACTTGTGGGGTTTCCGGCGCATCTATCTTTTCGGGGCGGGGGTGTTCACGGTCTCCTCGGCGCTCTGCGGGCTGGCGCCGAGTCTGGGCTGGCTGATCGGCGCGCGGGTGCTGCAGGGCGTCGGGGCGTGCATGATGATGGCGCTGAGTTCCGGCATCATCACGGCGATTTTTCCGGCCGAGGAGCGCGGCCGGGCGCTGGGCGTGGTCGGGATGTGCATCGCCGTGGGGCTGGTCATCGGGCCGACCTTCGGCGGATTCCTCGCGCACCTCAGAGGGAGCTGGCGGTGGGTGTTTTTCATCAACCTGCCGGTCGGTCTCTTCGGCGGCCTTTGGTGCGCACGGATGCTTCCGCCGCTGCGCTTCGGGCGGCCGGCGCGGGCGGACTGGCCAGGCGGGTTGCTCGCCGTGACCATGCTGACCGCCCTGCTGCTGGCGATCACTAACGGCAGTCCGTGGGGCTGGCGCTCGCCGGCCGTCCTGGCTCTGCTGGCGCTGTCGCTGACGAGCGCAATCGCCTTCATCGGGCGGGAGCGGCGCTGTGCGACGCCGATGCTGGATCTTTCCCTTTTCCGCAACCGCGTTTTCGCCGGGGCAAACCTGGCCTCGATGATGAACTTCCTCGGGCAATCCTGCGCGGTTTTCCTGACGCCGGTGCTGTTGGAGAACGGGTTCGGCTATAATACCGCGAAGGCCGGCATGATCATCGCAGCGGTCCCGGTGGGGGTGATGCTCCTCGCGCCGATCAGCGGGTCGCTCTCCGACCGGATCGGCACGCGCGGCCTGGCCGCCGCCGGCGAGAGCGTCGTGGCGGTCGGGCTGGCCGGCATGGCCGTTCTCCTGCACGGCATCTGCGCAGGAAGCATCGCGCAGGAGCGCGCGCTGCCGATCGTCGTGTGCATGATGCTGCTCGTCGGACTCGGCACCGGGCTGTTCCAGTCGCCGAACAACAGCGCCGTCATGGGCAGCGTGCCGCGCACGCACCTGGGCGTCGGCGGCGGAGTCCTGGCCACCATGAGGAACCTGGGCATGGCTTTCGGCATCGCCGTCAGTTCGGCCGTCGCCGGCATCGAGATCCAGAGCGGCGTTCCGGCCGCCGCGCGGCTGGAAAACTTGAAGATCTTTCATGACGTCGGCGCCGGCTTTGCCGTCGGCGCCTTTTTCGTTTTTCTCGGCGCGCTCACCAGCCTGGTCCGGGAGGATCAGGCCGTAAGTGCGCGCGCGGAAACCAGGGCATGAGGAGGGAGGACGATGGAGCAACGTCCATTGGGGAAACAGGGACTGGTCGTCTCGGCGCTGGGGCTGGGCTGCATGGGGATGTCGGAGTTCTACGGGAAGGCGGACGAGGCCGAGTGCATCGCCACGGTTCACCAGGCGCTCGATCTGGGGATCAACCTGATTGACACGGCCGACGTTTACGGCCCGTTCACCAACGAGGAACTGGTGGGCAAGGCGATCCGCGGGAACCGCAACCGCGTGGTGCTGGCGACGAAGTTCGGCGTCGTCCGCAATCCCGCCGACCCGACGGCGCGCGGCGTCAGCGGGCGGCCGGAGTACGTCAAGCAGTGCTGCGAGGGCTCGCTCAAGCGGCTGCGCGTGGACCATATTGACCTGTATTACCAGCACCGCGTTGATCCGACCGTGCCGATCCAGGAGACCGTCGGCGCGATGGCCGATCTGGTCAGCGCCGGCAAGGTGCGCTACCTCGGGCTGTCCGAGGCCGGCCCGGACACGATCAAGCGCGCGCATCACACGTACCAGATCAGCGCGCTCCAGACGGAGTTTTCCCTCTGGAGCCGCGACCCGGAAGACATGATCTTGCCGCTCGTGAAGAAACTGGGGATCGGCTTTGTCGCGTACGCGCCGCTCGGGCGCGGTTTCCTGACGGGGAGATTTCAGAAGTTCGACGACCTGGCGCCCGACGACTACCGCCGGAATTCTCCGCGTTTCCAGGGGGAGAATTTCCAGAAGAACCTTCGACTCGTCAAGCGGGTCCAGGAGATCGCGCGCGGCAAGGGAATCACGGCGGGGCAACTGGCGCTGGCGTGGGTCCTCGCGAAGGAGCGATTCATCGTCCCGATTCCGGGCACCACGCACCGGGCGCACCTCACGGAGAATGCCGTCGCGCTGCGGGTCACACTGTCGCCTTCCGATCTCTCCGCGCTCGACGAAGCCATGCCCAAAGGCGCCGCCAGCGGCATGCGGTACCCGGAAGCGATGATGCAGCACGTCAACCGGTAGGCCGATCTTTAGGGCGCACTTCGGAGCTTGCCCGCCGAAGGCGGGTGGGGAATGCGGATTGGCTGCGCGTCGTTGATTCCGCAATCCGCAATTCCATCGCAGGTTACGACAAATTGGGTTCGTTTTTTCAAAACGCCTTTAGGACATTATCTTCCTCCCAACCACCACGTTATGACTTCCGTGCATAGGCGTCTGCGCTTGTCGTAACAAAACGATGGATCCCGTATGCTCTTACACATCAGTCTGAGCACAACTGGTTTCACAACGCCAAAAACGTTTGGAACCGCCGATAGACGCACCCCGCTCCGTTCCCGGAGACGGGACGGAGGATGAACGCCGATTAGGCGTTTAAAGTTAATTCGTATCTGCGTTCATCGGCGTGCACCCGCTCTTCGCAGCCCGCTGCTTCGGCGGGCGAAGAAGAGTCGGCGGTTAAAATCTTCTCTTTGCCGTAACTATTATAAAGCCGAATTTGCGGCGTGGTGCGGGCGGGGAAAATGAGTGCGCTTGTCAGCGGAAAGAGTGCGTTTCGGAGCGGGACGAGTGCGCTTCAGTGCGTTTCAGTGCGCTTCTGAGCGGTTTGAGCGCGCTTTTTTCGGCGAGCTGGATTTGACAGCCTACGCGATTTGGGAATGCCGATTGCCGAATGATGACGGCAAAGCGCAAAGAACCGGGATTCGGCGACCGTCAGCGCAGGAAGTGCGAACCGGCAGGGTCAGGTTTAAGAGCAAATGTGTCCTGGGTCCCCCGAATAAACGCAATAACCATGGCCATGGGCGGCTTGACTCCGCTGGGCGAAAGAGTATGATAGCGGCCGACGTCCGAGAGGTCATAACAGCATGATAAATCGCGCGCTGATGAGATCCATTTCGTTCGAGGGCAAGAACGGAGGGCGGTACGATGGGAGCAACGGACGCGTCCAGGGCACGGAAGCCCGATGGAATTATCAGCTTCAAGTGCAAATGTGGCAAGCAGTACGCGATCAAAGACACGTTCGCCGGGAAGACGGCAACATGCAAGCACTGCGGGGCGACTCTCGTGGTTCCCTTGCACGCCTCTGAGGACACAGGGGCCGTTCCCGAAGTTAAAATGAAGATGCAGCTGGTTATTGTTGCTGGCATAGCAATAATCGTGCTCATACTGCTCGGCGGAGGATTCTATGCCTATTACACACTCCGCCAGGACGCTCATCGTTCGAATCTTGCCCTATACAACGCCTGCTTGATGGAGGCTAAGGATTCTATTGAGAAGGGGAAAATTAGTGGGGCAATTGATAAGTTGCAGGAAGCTGTCGCTCTACCCGACTATGTGATCAAGGACGACGCGGCTAGCCTCTTAAAGGAACTGCAAAAGGTGGAGCTATCACCGAAGCAGGTGCTGAAACACATGTCGGATGACGATTTTGAAACGCTACGCTCCACAGGGAACCTGCCCCCGTCATATAAGCTCTCTTCGGCGCCACTTAACGCTATCTTTCTAGAAAAGCTGTTCGGGGCAAAGGACGCCGAAGCATCTCGACGAAAAACGGCCCATGATGAGGCCGAACGCGTAGCGAAAGCTGACGCCGAAAGGCACGCTCAGGTAGAGGCAAACCGCAAAGAGCGTGAAAAATCAGAGCTCCAGGACGTTTCCAAGCGCGCCTTTGCCTGGGGGCGAATATGCGGGATGAGATGGATGCGGGAATATGCAGGCCCGGACGAACAGCCTTCACGAGAGGAAGTGGCGCAGGCTATGGATGAGGGTTATGCTTTAATTTTCACAAATGAGCCTAACCCGCCGGAAGGAATTCGTGAAGCGTACAGGAAATCATTTGAAAATGGAACATCGAGCGGCTTCGTGATAGCTAAAATAAATCCTGGCGCCGTGGATGCGGCTATCGCTGTGGAGACTGCGATTCTCAACAGCCCACATCCAGAATGATGTTCGATGGTCTCGACTCTACGTGAAGAAGCAAGCTCCATTTCTTAACGTGCTGCGCCGAAGAGTGATACCGCCGAAGAAGCTTCGTATCGCATGTGACAAGACTGTCGCCCTTTGAATCATCACCAGGCTGAAATTGGAAATCCCTCTGGAAACGGTAAAGAAAGAGAGAAACTTGAAAACGAAGCGAAGGCCTCGCGTACTTTTTCGTCACATCCGCCTCTTTTCGATATGTCTGACTGCACTCATGAATGCGTTCTTTCTCTCCGGTTGTCTCGCGGTAGAGCTAGCCGGAACGGATGCAAGGGTAATCCATTTCGGCTTGGTCGTATTGGTTATATTGATTGCTTTTGCCTTGGTCGCTTCTGTAATGTGGGTTCACTTCTTGGGAGGGAAAGAATATTTAAAGCGCCAAGCACAAAAAGCGCGCGAAAGTGTTCACCTTTTTACAGCATCACTAGGAGCAAGTCAATGGTTTTATATGGGCAAAGACGTATACGTAGGAGGTTTCTTTTCGGACGGGGTGGTAGACGACCTGACTTGCATGGTGACGAGCCGCGAATTGGTATTCGTACGGCACCACACAGTCGGCCACAGGGGTGCCATCAACGCAGATACACCTGTAAACACGTACACCTTCGACGAGAAGGGCAGAATACCAAGGAATAGCGTTAGAACAATCAACTTGGAGAACGTATTTGGTGGTATCAGGCAGTTAAATATTGAATGGGAAGACGACCGGGGCCTTTCGCGGAAGTCCGTTTTCACATTCCCTTCTCATAGAGCCGCCGACGATGCCGCAAAGAACATCAATCTATACCTGCTGCGGAGAATGGCCGCTCAGCCTGTGAGTCCGGCGGACGAGCTTCACAAGCTCGCTCAGCTCGTCAAAGATGGCGTGCTCACTACTGAAGAGTGGACGCGCGCCAAAGAGCTTTATCTGGGGAAGCCTGAGGATAAACGAGAGCAGACTATTGATACTCTTCGCAAACTCTATAAACTTAAACTATCAGGAGTCTTGTCAGCGATGGAGTTCAATATGAAGAAGTGGGACATCCTTGCCAGGCGCGGATAGGAGGAAATCAATGAACATGCGCGACTTGTTCAAGAAGCTTGGAGCGCCGTTGCGGAATTTTCGCTGGTCATGGGGAGCCGTAAGGCGAAGCGATGGGGTGGTCTTTCTGAGGGTTTGGGAAGACGATCGCATTTGGAGAAAAGACAGGGAATTCGTGCGTTTGCTCGCCAACGGGAAAATTCGCCGTAATCACCCGGGGAATCTTGGATACCGAGAAAGATTAACGCACGTTAAACTCGTTCGGCATAGCCACCCTTGCTACATGATTATGTGTGTAGCAGTGGATCCAGGAGCAATTCCAAGAAAGGTGGCTTACTTCAATAATGAAGAGCTGTTTCCCGGTGGAGAGTTGATTGATTTTAGAGGCGGTTCGTGGCTTGAGTTGCTCCCATGCGTCCCGATTTCTCATTTATGGAAACGCTCCGGTCATTAGGTTATTACGACGGAGCCCGTTCTGCGGTGGGATTCCTCGCCTCACAGTTCGTCCACAAACCCCCAGCCGCCGGCTTTGTGGTAGCGGTCGGTGATGTCGCTCGGGCGCATCCAGACGACGCGGCCGGCCAGGTGTTTGCGGATCCTTTTCACAACGGTCGTGAACGCCTTCCAACCGACGCCGTTGGCCGGGTTCAGGCCCTGCCAGTGGGCGTACCAGATGGCATAAGGCGCGCCGGCCTGAACATGACGCACGAGGATGCCTGATTTGCCGTCGGCGGTGATGTAGTAGTCCGGGTCCACACGCGCGGGATTGTTTTCCCAGATGCCGAATTTGTCCCCGGCGTTGGGCATGAGGTCGTACACGCCGCACCCGCCGCCGGCCGCCTTGCGGTGGATGGCGCCCTTCTTCTCGTCGGAGCCGAAGAAGCACGGCACCGTCCGCCCGCGGAACTTCCCTTCCCTGGCGAGGGCGAGGAGGGCCTTCCAGAAAGCGGGGTTCGGCGCCGTGCGGCCCTTGCGCCGCAGTTCGGCGTAGCGGCGCGTGCAGGGGGCGCAGCCGCACCCCGGCCATGTGAAGCCGGTGAACCGAATGCCCGCGCGGTCCCCTTCGGCGATGATGCTGCGGAAATAGCGCTCGTACTTGGCCTCGGTGACGGCCGGCTCGTGCAGCCACAGTCCCTCGTGAACCGCGCCCTCACGCGCGCGGTTGGCCTCAAAGTCGAAGAGGGCGCCGTGCGTCATCACCTCCATGTGCGTGCCGATGCCGCAATCCCAGGCCCGCGCGACCTGCTTGAGGAACGCCCGCTCCTCGCGGCTCGGATTGCGGGCCATGGAATGACCGCCCCCGCCGAGGATGGCGCTCGACTCGCCGGCGATCTGCTGCTCGGCGCAGTAGTCGAGGAACGTTCGGAACGTCTTCGCGCCGGCGCGATAGGGGCTCGCGTCATCGAGGTAGAAGGAGAGGATCGTCTTGCGCTTGCGGGCCATGGGGGACTCCTTGTTTATTGGAACAGGTTGCAAAACCTCGTAATCGTAATTCGTAATCCTAATCGTAATCGGTCGTTCGTCCGGCCGGACGGATAACGGCGATTACGATTACGAAAAGCCCTATTTTCGCGCGGTCTGCCGGGCGTAATTCATCAGGCCGCCGGCGGTGATGATCTCCTGCAGCTCGCGCGGGAACGGCGCGGTGGAGAAAGTCTTGCCCGTGCCGAGATGCCGGACTTTTCCGGCGGCGAGGTCCACTTCGACCTCATCGCCCTCGGCGATCGCCTCGACGCCCTGCGGGCATTCGAGGATGGGCAGGCCGATGTTGATGGCGTTGCGGAAGAAGATGCGCGCGAAGGATTTGGCGATGACGCACGCGACGCCGGCCTGCTTGATGCAGAGCGGGGCATGCTCGCGCGACGAGCCGCAGCCGAAATTCTCGCCGGCGGCGATGAGGTCGCCGCGGCGGACTTTCTTCGGGAACTTCGCGTCGGCGCCCTCCATGCAATGCGCGGCGAGTTCAACCGGATCGCTCACGTTGAGATAGCGCGCCGGGATAATCTGGTCCGTGTCCACGTGGTCGCCGAACTTCCAGCATTTTCCTCTCATTTCATCACCTCGTCCGGATGAGTAATGCGTCCGGTGAGCGCGCTGGCAGCGGCCACGGCCGGACCGCAGAGATAGACCTCGCTCTTGGGATGGCCCATGCGCCCGACGAAGTTGCGGTTGGTCGTCGCCAGGGCGCGCTCGCCGGCAGCGAGGACGCCCATGTAGCCGCCGAGGCACGGGCCGCACGTCGGCGTCGAGACGACCGCTTCCGCCTGGATGAAAATCTTCAGCAGCCCTTCCTCCATCGCCTGGAGATAGATTTCCTGAGTGGCCGGGATCACGATCACGCGAAGCCCCGGCGCGATCTTGCGTCCCTTGAGGATCGCGGCGGCGGTGCGCAGGTCGGTCATCCGGCCGTTGGTGCAGGAACCGATGACGACCTGGTCGAGCCGGATGTCGCGGCATTCCTCGACCGGCCGCGCGTTCTCCGGCAGGTGCGGCAGCGCCACCTGCGGCGACAGCTTGGAGACGTCCCATTCATGGACCGCCTCGTAGCGCGCATCGGAGTCGGAGGCGACGGATTTCGGCGGGCGCTGCGCGCGGTTTTCCTCGTATTCCGCGGTCACGTTGTCCGCGGCAATGATGCCGTTCTTGGCGCCGGCCTCGATGGCCATGTTGCAGAGCGCGAGCCGTTCATCCATGTTCAGTCCCGCGATCACCGGGCCGCCGATCTCCATCGCCTTGTAGCGCGCGCCGTCCACGCCGATCTTCCCGATGGTGAAGAGCACAAGGTCCTTGCCGCCGAGCCACTGCGGCAGCGCGCCCTTGAACACGAACCGCAGGCTGGGCGGGACGCGAAGCCAGACCTTGCCGGTGGCCATGCACGCCGCCAGGTCGGTGCTGCCGACTCCGGTGGCGAACGCGCCGATCGCGCCGTAGGTGCAGGTGTGCGAATCGGCGCCGATCACCAGGTCGCCGGGCACGACGATCCCCTGCTCCGGCAGGAACGCGTGCTCGATGCCGCAACGGCCGACCTCGTAATAGTGGGTGATCTCCTGCTCGCGCGCGAAGCGGCGGATGAGCTTCGACTGCTCGGCGGACTTGATGTCCTTGTTCGGGGTGAAGTGGTCCGGGATGAGCACGATGCGGCCCGGGTCGAAAACTTTCCTCAGGCCGGCGGCCTCGAATTCGTGGATCGCCAGCGGGGCGGTGATGTCGTTGCCCAGGGCGATGTCCACGTCCGCGTAGACGAATTCGCCCGGCTGCACGCGGGACTTGCCGCTGTGCGCCGCGATGATCTTTTCGGTAATCGTCATTCCCATGTTCGGTTCACGCTCCTATGCGGAATTATTCACCACCAAGCCGCCAAGCCACCAAGACAGAAACGAATTTTAAGCTTTCCAAAATTCCGCCCTTGGTGCCTTGGTGTCTTGGTGGTTAATGGATACTCTACGCTATCCGTTATTTCCTCGCCTCAGCGGGTCTTTCAGGTACTCCTTCTGGCACGCCGGGCAGAGCTCGAAGTGGAAACTGCGGTAGACGCCGTCCTGCGCCTTCTCCGGATCCATGCGCTCCATCTGTACGATAAGCTCCCGGAGCGCCTTGCGCAAATCCTTCTTCAGGTCCTCCTCGGTCAGTTCCATCGGATCGGCTGCGGCGAAGACCTCGATGCGCACCACGTAGCGCACGTCTTCGTCCGCCATCAGCGTCTTGCCGCAGAGGTCGCAGGCGAGCTTCATCACCGCGCCGCCAAATGCTTTTCGAGAATCTGCCGCACCAACTGCGGGTTGGCCTTGCCCTTCGTCTCGCGCATGACCGCGCCGAACAGGGCGTTGAAGGCGGCCCTCTTCCCGGCCTTGTAATCCGCCACGCTCTTCGCGTTGGACGCCAGCGCGCGGTCCACGACGGCTACGATGGTGGACTCATCGCTGATCTGCGCCCATCCCTTCTCCCGGACGATCTCGTCGGGATGGCGACCGAACGCGACCACTTCGGCGAAAACCTTGCGGGCTGTCACGAGGTTCAAGCTGCCTTGTTCGACCAGCGCGGCCAGCGCGGCGAGATGCTGCGGATCAGGACGGCGAACGCCTTTTTCCGCCAGTGTCGTCGTCAAGACGTGCTGCACTTCGTTGATGACCCAGTTCGCAACCGCCTTCGCAGATGCGCCCCCAGCCGCGGCGCATTCCTCGAAATAGTCGGCCGTCTCGCGGTCCTCGGTGAGCACCGCCGCGTCGTAATCGCCGAGGCCGAACTGCTCCTGAAAGCGCAGCCGTCGCCGGACCGGCAGTTCCGGGATCGAGCGGCGGACTGTTTCCTTCCAGCGCTCGTCAATCTCGACCTGGACGAGGTCCGGCTCCGGGAAGTAGCGGTAGTCGGCCGAGGTCTCCTTGCGCCGCATGGCGACGGTCCGCTGGAGGCTCTCGTCCCATAGCCGCGTCTCCGGGCTGAGTGTCTCGCCGGTTTCGAGGGCGCGCGTCTGGCGCGCGATCTCGAAGTCCACGGCTTTCACGACCGCGCCGATCGAGCCGACGTTCTTGATCTCGACGCGCGCCCCGAGTTCCTTCTGTCCCACGGGCCGGAGCGAAATGCTCGGCTCGAAGCGCAGCTTGCCCTCCTGCATCTTGCAATCGGCGACGGAGGTGTACAGCAGCACGTTTCTCAGCGCGCGCATGAACGCGTCCACCTCGGCCGACGAGCGCATGTCCGGCGCGGAGACCATCTCGAGCAGCGGCATGCCGGCGCGGTTCAGGTCCACGAGGGTGTAGTTCGCGCCGGCGGCCTCCGGGTGCAGGAGCTTGCCGGCGTCCTCTTCGAGATGGACGTTCCAGATGCCGACCCGCTTCACGGCGCCGCCGACGATGATGTCCAGATGCCCGTCGCGGCCGAGGTTGTGGTAGCTCTGGGAGATCTGGTAGTTCTTCGGCAGGTCGGGATAATAGTAATTCTTCCGGTCGAAGCTCGTGCGGGGATCCACCTGGCATTCGAGCGCGAGGGCGATCTTGAGCGCGTACTCGAACGCGCGGCGGTTCAGCACCGGCAGCACGCCAGGGAGTCCGAGACAGACCGGGCAGGTCTGGGAGTTCGGCGGCGCGCCGAACTGCGTCCGGCAGCCGCAGAAGAGCTTGGTCTCGGTCGCGAGTTCCGCGTGGACCTCGATCCCGATGACCGCCTCGTAAGCCATCGCCCTCTCCTTGGACCCGCGACTACGAGCGCGCAACCGGCAGCTTGCGGTGCGACGGTCCGCTCGTGCCCAGCAGCTTGCGCGCGCACCGGAATGCTTCCTCGGCCGTCTCCAGGCATTCCCGGTGCTGGCACTCGCCCATG